>Ga0208006_100059_pt1 | contig 51039 bp, 50 predicted proteins | sample ECH_Bnyco_MetaG_FD_187131 | JGI IMG/M metagenome (GOLD analysis project Ga0208006, IMG submission 187131) | Hot spring microbial mat communities from Yellowstone National Park, Wyoming, USA - ECH_B nyco_MetaG (SPAdes) (version 2) | ecosystem: Environmental > Aquatic > Thermal springs > Hot...
AGTTATGACGTTCTCGTCGTACTTGTGCCAATCCCTCTTGTACTTACTCTTTCCCATGAGTAATACTCGGTATAATTATTTATAAATTTTTGTATAATTCTGAAGTGGCCCACAAAGCAGTGGAGGTGGAAAAGTTTAAATAAAGAACACGGAAATGCGTTACCTAGAACGTGAAAGGTTTTGAGAAGAAGAGATAGGGATAGATCAGAAGTTGAAGATCCCTATTCCTACAGGATCACCAGCTATTATAACAGAGACCTAGCGAAGAAGAATGAAGTGAAGGTTGGAGAGTTAATAGCGGTTGACATAGATTCCGTGGACGATAGGGGGAGAGGAGTGGGTAAATATGGAAACTTTCAGGTCATAGTCAACGGAGGAGCGTTAGGAGACAAGATAAGGGCTAGGGTGGAGAAAATTAAGGGGAATGTGATATACGCTAGACCCATATCATTAGAATTCTCAGACAAATTTAAGAATATATATTGATAAATTTTGACATGCGAAAGCGATTTAAGAAGGATAGATGGAGATTAACGGAGTGTGACTCGAGTGTCGAGAGAGGAATTCCAGAAGCTCATGGAGGAATGGCCTAAACATTACGATCCGGCTGAAGTAGAGAGAAAATGGCAGGAGGCTTGGCTCACAAAGGAGTTTTGGGAAAAGGTCTACTCCTTTAGAGATGGTAAGGAACCTACCTTCGTCATAGACACTCCTCCTCCTTTCACCAGTGGCGAAATCCACGTGGGACATGCTAGGTGGGTGGCCATAATAGACGCTATAGCTAGGTTCAGACGAATAGAGGGTTTTAACGTCCTACATCCGCAGGGTTGGGATGCACAAGGACTTCCCACCGAACTGAAAGTTCAGTTCAAACTGGGAGTCCCGAAGGAGAACAGGGAGCTTTTTCTGACAAAGTGCAGGGAGTGGACTGAGGAGATGATAAGTAAAATGAAGTCCTCGATGATAAGGCTTGGATATAGACCTGAGTGGGAGAGGTTCGAATATAGGACATACGACCCGGACTACAGGAGGATAGTTCAGCTGAGCCTCATACAGATGTATAAAATGGGCCTACTCGAGATGAGAGACGGACCCATATACTGGTGTCCAAAGTGCGAGACTTCCCTTTCCCAGAGCGAGGTGGGTTACGTAGAGATGGAGGGTCAACTTCACTACATAGAGTTCAGAGTTAAGGAGGGAGGAAAACTGATCATAGCAACTACTAGACCTGAACTATTATCTGCAATCCAGGCCGTAGCTGTGAATCCCAAGGACCAAAGGTATGTGGGATTGTTCGGAAAACTCGTTGAGGTACCCCTCTTCAACAAGGAGGTGAAAGTGATCGCGGATGAGGCAGTCGATCCGTCTTACGGGACCGGCGCGGTAATGATATGTACATTTGGGGATCCACAGGATATTAAGTGGCAGTTAAAGTATGGTCTACCAATAACCGAGACTGTGGACGAGAAGGGGGTCATGAAGAATACTGGAGGCCTATTGGACGGCCTAAAGGTGCCTGAAGCCAGGAAAAAGGTAGTTAGGCTTTTAGATGAAGCAGGAGTTCTTATTAAGTCGGAGAGGATAAAGCACAACGTCCTCTCCCACACTGAGAGATCAGATTGCGGCTCTCCCATAGAGTTCCTTTCCCGGAAACAACTTTTCATAAAACTTTTACAATTCAAAAATAACTTACTTGAAGAAGCAAAGAAAATGAAATTCAAGCCGCAGAGGATGTCCCACTACCTAGAGGAGTGGATAGAGAGCTTGGAGTGGGACTGGAACATATCGAGACAGAGGATTTACGGAACGCCTTTACCCTTCTGGTACTGTAGGAACAATCACCTTTATCCAGCACGAGAAGAGGAGTTGCCCGTAGATCCAGCCAAGCAAGGGAACAGGGGGAGTTGTCCAGTGTGCGGGGAAACTCTTGAACCGATCACTGATGTGGCTGATGTATGGATAGACTCTAGCGTCACGGCCCTATACATCACCGGGTACTACCATGACCCCAATAGGTTTAAGATCACATTCCCAGTCTCCCTAAGACAGCAGGGGACGGATATAATCAGGACTTGGCTTTTCTACACGCTCTTCAGGACTTGGGCCTTAACAGGACAAGTCCCCTTTAAGGAAGTGTTGGTAAACGGGCAAGTCCTTGGACCTGACGGAAGCAGGATGAGCAAGAGTAAAGGGAATGTAGTGTCACCAATGGATAGGATAGATGAGTTCGGAGCGGATGCCATTAGGATGGCGCTCCTCAGCGCCTCCGTGGGAGAGGATCTGCCTTTCAAGTGGGAGGTAGTGAGAGGTAAGAAGCTGTTCCTGCAGAAGCTATGGAACGCAGCTAGGCTAGTCTTCCCCTTCCTAAAGGATTATAGACCCAGTAGTCCTAATAACCTTTCGATCGTAGACAGGTGGATCCTGTCAGTCCATAGGAGGTTCGTGGAGAAAGTAGTGGAGCACTACCAAAATTACGACTTCCACCTAGTTCTGGAGGAGGCTCAGTCTTACTTCTGGGAGATCATAGCTGACGAGTACTTAGAGTTGATAAAGTCCAGGTTATTCAAAGAGGACGAAGGGGCTAAATATGTGATTTGGAGAGTGCTGAAGGATATAATAGTACTACTTCACCCCATAGCCCCCCACATAACTGAAGAGATATACTCCAGACTCTACGACAACCAAAGGAGTGTAATCCTGGAGGGTATGCCAGAGGTAAGCGATATTCCAATAGACGAGGAAGCTGAGAGAGTTGGTAGGAACCTCATGAAAGCTACGTCTGAGATAAGATCAGCAAAAATAAGGAATAGAATACCGATCGGTCAAAAAGTGAGTGCAAGGATCTATGGACCTCCAGATTTCCTTAAGGATTTGGAGATCATTGAGGAAGATCTCAAGTTGACTCTAAGGCTCGAAACGCTTGAAAAGGAAGTTTCAGGCCAGATCAAGGCTGAAATTCTGTCAGACCATGGGAGTTCAGCTCACCGATCGCTCTAATTTTCCTCATCATTGGGTTATCTCGTTAACGAACTCGCCTATTTTACTTACTCCCTCCCTGATCTTCTCCTCGGAAATAGCGAAGCTCAACCTCAGGAAGGACTTTCCCATATCCAGTGGAAACACCTCGCCAGGAATGGTCACTACTCCTTTGCTCTCTATTAGTTTTATGGCAAAGTCCTTAGCAGTGAGCCCGGTTCTTTTGAGCAATTCGCCTATGAATGGGAATTGATAGAATGCCCCCCTGGTGACGTTGGGCTTTATGAATCTTATTTTGGATAGTTCGCTATACATCACGTCTCTCCTCCTCTTGAATACTGATATCATATTCTTGACTTCATCAAACGATTCAAAGGCAGCCAGTGCGCCCCTCTGAGCGAAACTGGTAGCACATGTATACGTATTAGCTGCCAAGACCCCCAGTTTCGAGACGACTTCCCTCCTAGCTACTATGTAACCCAATCTCCACCCCGTCATGGAGAAGGTCTTACTAAAACCATTGGTGTAGATCACGAAGTCTCTCCATTCCGGTTCGCTCAGGACACTGGTGAAATCAGTGTCGTAAACGAAGTTATCGTAGATCTCATCAGCAAGGAGTATTACCTTCCGCTCCTTAACTATCTCCATTAGCTTCCTCACTTCACTCCCGCTGAAAACTGAGCCTGTAGGATTAGCTGGATTGTTAAGCACCACTATCTTAGTTTTAGGGCCTATTTTGCTCTCTAAATCCTCAAGATCAATGGAGAAAATGCCGTTAGTCAATTTCGTCTTACTGAAAATCGGTTTTGCGCCAAGAAGCCTAACCACTTCAGCATAAGAGTAATATGAAGGATCGGGCATTAGGACCTCATCACCCTGGTTCAAGTAGAGCAGGAAAGCCATGAATAGAGACATCTTAGCCCCAGGAGTTATGACAACTTCTTCCTTCTTCACGTCAGCGGAATACCTAGAGTTTAAGTACTCGGAGACCTTACTCCTCAGCTCGTCTATTCCAAGTGCAGGAGTGTAACCTGTGAATCCCTGATCTAGAGCCTTCTTCGCCTCCTCCCTAATCTTCTCAAAAGTGGGGAAGTCGGGCTGACCTATACCAAAGTTCACTATTTGAATTCCTCTCTTGGCCACCTCTCTGGCTTTATCCTGGTAAACTAAGGTGCTCTCACCCGAGAGGCTTGCTAGGCTCTCTGAGTAAATGGTTATTTTCGACATCACCCGTTAGCCTCCTATACGAACTCCTTAAGCTTTTCTGGGTTCTGCATCAACGAAGAACCTATGAGGAAGGCGTCTGCTCCAGCTTCCCTTAACTTGAGTATTTCCTCCCTTTCACGGATGCCGCTCTCAGCTATCCTTATTACATTCTTCGGGGAGATACCCATTAATTTCTCTACTCTTGATATATCTATTTGAAATATAGATAGATCTCTTGAATTAAAGCCTAAAATCCGGGCTCCCGCGTTTACTCCTACCTGCAGCTCCCATTGGTCGTGAACTTCCACTACAGGTTCCATACCGTAGCTCCTCGCATACTCGATTAGTCCCTCGAGTTCCCTCTGGGTCAAGATCCTAACTATTAGAAGCACCGAGTCTGCTCCCAGGTTGAAGGCTGTGTCTATCTGGGATTCGGTGACGATGAAATCCTTCATCAAAATCGGTAATTTAACCGATGATGATATAGCTAGTAGATCCTCGTAAGATCCACCGAAGTAGACCTCCTCGGTCAGGACGCTTAATCCCACTATACCATACTGAGACACTTTCATAGCGTAATCCACAGGGTCCCTATTCACATTGAGCCCTGACGGTGATCTCCTCTTGAACTCGGCAATAATTGCGTTCCTTCCGGCTCTCTTGGCCTCAGTTATCCAATGTTCCAGTCTGTATAGAGGTCTACTTCTCCTGCGATCTACTCTCGGTCTCTTTGAGGATCTCTCGACCACGTCTCTTAGCCAGCCTTCAAGGAACCTGACCATACATCCATCCCCTGTTTGAGAGCTATCTGAAAGGCCCTATTATTAATTCTTGGAGTTTTGGACTCTACTCTAGATCCTCGACAATCTCATATAGATAGGGGCAATTACTGCGGATAACTAATTCGCTAACTTACTTCCCACCCTGGGTCTGGATCGAAGTGGGGATCCGCCATGCGGAGGGAGGTGTTGGTTGACCTCCACAGTCCCATTTACCCGCCGAGTGGGGGAGGAGGTGCGTCGTTAGCACCACTTAAAGTATTTAAATGAGGGGGCTGCCCATTCCCACCGGCGGGACTTCACGTCCTTAACTCCACTTCTACAAGCGGGTCGGGATATGCTAAAGAAGTGGAGGAGGATGAGCGGCCCAATTCAGGCCTGGTTAAGACCGAGAGCTGAAGATAGAGAGTGACATAACTCTGCGAAGTCTAGACCCACACTGGGAAAGTCTAGGGAAGGAGCTATTCTCTTTATATTTACTAAGAAAGAGATTATAGAATTTATATTTTATTAATGAAATTATATAAGATCCTATATCCTTCGTTCGTACCTATACTTTCCGGGTGGTATTGAACGCCGTAAACTCTGAATTCCTCATGGTGGACTCCCATGATCTCGTCGTCCTCCTTAGATCTCGCGTCTACGACTAAGGGTTTCTTGACAGAGTCCACAACTAAGCTGTGGTACCTTGTAGCCTTGAATTCTGTCGTTACGCCGCTGTAGATAGGGCTGTTCCCTAGGTGTCTTATTACGCTTATTTTACCGTGAAAGATCTTTCTGGCCCTCCTTATGTTCGAACCGTAAGCGTAACCTATGGCTTGGTGGCCCAGGCAGATCCCCAATATGGGTATCTTGGGCCCTAGTTCCTTTATTAAATCTATTACTATCCCTATGTCTTCCCTCTTCTCAGGTGTTCCAGGGCCTGGGGATATAATGATCCTGTCAGGATTTATTCTCTCCACCCCTTTCACCGTTATCTCGTCGTTCCTAATGACAATAGGGTGAGTTCCCATTTCCCCGACTACTTGAGCTATATTGTAGACGAAACTGTCGTAGTTATCTATTATTAGCGTTAAGTCCACTTGATATCACCCATGGCCACCCTTAGAGCTGCTAATTTCTGTTTCACCTCTTTCACCTCCATCTCTGGTATAGAATCATAGACGATACCAGCTCCGGCCTGTAGCCTCACAATCCCGTTATTAGCGAAAGCTGTCCTTATGGAGATCGCGAACTCTGCGTTCCCATTAACTGAGAAATAGCCCACCGCACCAGCGTAAGGTCCTCTCTTGTAAGGTTCTATCTCCTCTATGATATTCATGGACATAGGTTTCGGGGCTCCGGATACTGTGCCTGCAGGGAAAGTGGCCCTTAAAACGTCGAAGGAGTCGAACCTGTGGTGAAGGCTCCCCACAATCCTACTCACTATGTGCTGGACGTGACTATACTTCTCCACATACATGAACTCGGGGACTTTAACGGTCCCTAGCTTGCATATCTTCCCTAGGTCGTTCCTACCGAGATCGACTAACATCAAGTGCTCTGCCCGCTCCTTCTCCGACTCCAAAAGCTCCTGCTCCAACCTTAGATCTTCATTCTCGTCTCTCCCTCGGGGCCTAGTTCCAGCTATGGGGAAAGTCTCCACTACCTCTGATTCAACCCTGAACAGTGTTTCAGGGCTCGATCCTATTATTTCCCTATCCCAGAACTTCAAATAATACATGTATGGAGAAGGATTAATCCTTCGCAGGTTCTCATAGAACTTCAGCAAGTCTCCCTCGTATTGGAACCTGTAAAACTTGGATAGGACGGTTTGAAAAGTATACCCTTGCCTTATATACTCTAGGATCTTATTCACTCCCTCAACGTAGTCTGAATCTCTTAGAGACTCATTGAGGGGACCTGAGAACTCCACCCTGGTTTCTTCACTTCTGCACTCAGTCGGCAGATCTCCCCCAATGTAAACCTTGCCGTTTAGGTGATCGTAAACCACTAAGTTCTCCGGGGAGAAGAATTCGAAGTCAGGCCAGCTCTCAGCCTCAGGCCTAAACGTCCTCAGTTTCTCGAAATACTTAACTGCATCATAGGAAACATAGCCTATTATCCCCCCTTGGAATCTACTGGGAAAGTTATATCTTTTGGACTTCCTCAGCATCTCCCTGAGTGAATGGAGGGGATCTGAAGTTGTGTAACTGAGTGAACCCTCCACTTTTCCATCCTTAATCCTCAGATATTGGGAAGCACCCCACCCCACTACACTGAACCTGGACTTGCTCTGAGGTCCCTCGACGCTCTCCAGGAGCACTGCAGGTTGATGGGATTTGACGCAACCGAAGAGCACACTAGGTGGCTTAACTGAAGTTAGGCTTAGGACTCTCGCCTTTGATCACCTCGATCATTCTTGAGACTTTAGATAGGTCCTTCTTTCCTGGTAACTCCTCCACACCGCTTGAGACGTCTATGAACATGGGATCCAGGGCCATGTATTCCTTCACGTTATCTGGAGTTATGCCGCCTCCGATCCCACTTCGCGAGAGAAAGCCCTTGAACTTCTCCGCTAGGACTTTGGGATCGACCTTTTGTCCCCTCTTGGGTGAGTCTATTAAGGGCGTTAGTCCTAGGTTGTCCACCTTCCTGATATAGGAAGATCCAATATCGTTGGCAGGAACGTAGAGTATGAACTTCCGAGGTTCCAGACTCATCAGGTCCTCGAGTTCCCGCTCCGAGAGCACCCTGTGAATCTGGATATAGTCAGCGTATTTACCTTCTTCGAATACTTTCCTCATCTCCCCATTAACCCTCACGTAAACTAAGGGCTTAGAGACTCCAGCCCTAACTACCCTTAAGAAGTCGGGTTTGACGAAACGTAAGGTGCCTGGTTCGCCGATGAACCCCAGCATGTCAGCCCCTAATTCCGCTATACTCAGCGCGTCGCGAATAGACGTTACACCGCATATTTTAACCCTCACTCTAACACCTCCTTAAATTTCCTGAACTTTTTCAGATCTCCTCCACTGGCCTCGATCTTCAACTGAAGGGACTTCAGGATCTCTTCCCTCAGGCTGATCGCCTGTTCGTAGCCATCCAATAGATCCTTAACTTTACCTCCTGCTAGGAGGGCTGCCCCCATGTTCAGCGCTAGAAACCGAAGAGATGGTAGATCTCTTCCCTTAAGAGCTCTAAGGAACTTCTCCACGGACTCCCGTGGACTGGATACCTTCAGGTCCTCCAGCTTGACCCCACTTATGCCGAAATCCGATGGGGATACTACGAACTCATCGATCCTGGTTCCCTTAACTTCCACGATCCAAGTATTTCCTATGGGGCTCAATTCGTCAATCCCTGGTTCCCCGTGGACCACTAGTAGCCTCTCGTAACCTAACCTAACTGCCACCTCTCCTATAATCCGCATGTAGTTCTTGGAGAACACGCCCATGACTTGCCTCTTAACTCCCGCAGGGTTAGTGAGAGGACCAAGGAGATTGAACACTGTCTTAATCCCCAAAGTCCTCCTGACGTTCGCTACGTTCTTCATAGCTGGATGATACAGTTGGGCGAAGAGGAAGGCGAAACCCGAAACCTTAATTGCTTCCCTAACCTTGATGGAGTCCATGTATATATTATACCCCATTTCCTCTAGGAAGTCCGCGCTCCCTGACCTTCCACTCATGGCCCTGTTTCCATGTTTCATGACGTTCACTTGACCTCCTACGGCGATCGCCGAGGCGGTGCTAGCGTTCATGGTACTAAGACCATCTCCACCTGTTCCTGCCGTGTCCACGCATTGATTGCACTGATCGACTTGCACCATGTGTTTCCTCATACTCCTTACGAAGCCTAGTATCTCCTCTGGTTTCTCGCCCTTGATCCTGAGGGCGGTTAATATGGATGCAGTCAAGGTCTCCGGCACTTTGCCCTCCACTATTGCGTCCGCTAGTTCCTCTGCCTCTAGCTCCTCTAGATCGCGCCCTTCAACTAGTTTAGAGAGGATCTCCTTAGGCTCCATCCACTATCTCCCTCAGGTTGGAGACTAACCTCAATGCCCCTTCGATTCCGCTCCTCTCCATCTCCTCGATCAGGGAAGTCCCCACTGCTATGCCGTCAGCTCCGGCCTTGATCGCCTTCCTTACGTCTTCTAAATTAGATAGACCGAAACCCACTATTAGCTTAGACTCCACTAAGCTCCTCACCCTTCCCAGTAGAGCATCTACGCTTACGGGTATTGGAACCCCCGTAGTGGGCCTAATGCCGTAGTAGAGGAAGAGGTCAGCGAGTTTGGAGACCCTCTTAATGAAGCTGTCAGGGACTGTGGGCGTCACGAATATCACGTTCCTGAGCCCTGCGTTTCTCACCTTTTCGGCTATCTTCTCCACGTCGAATGGGAAATCGATGACTAGGTCAGGGAATAGTAACCCCTTAACTCCACTTCCTTTCAACTTACTCACTAGTTCATTGAAGTTACCTAACCAGTCCTCTAGATAGGTCAAAGCGATCAGATCAACATCGACCTCTCTTCCTAGCTCACCCAGCACCTCCCAAGCATTGGAGGAGAACTTCGAGACAGCCCTATAGCTCCTCCTTATTACAGGTCCATCATATTTTGCATACCGCGGGGGAATTCCCACCTCTAATGCATTGGCTCCTTGCTTAACTGAACCCATCATGAATTCCAGGAATTTCTCAGGAGTGGGGTAGCACAGAGTATCATAAACCACTAGACTTCTCATCCTTCCACCTCCTCATCATGGACTCGTAATTCGTCAAATCCAGCAGCCCATGGCCGCTCAGGTTGAAGACTATTACCTTCTTCTCTTTTCTGGCCTTGGCAGCGAGAGCCTCATCTATTACAGCGGCTATGGCGTGAGCTGACTCCGGAGCAGGCACTATCCCTTGGGTCTCCATGAAGAGCTTGGCTGCCTTGAACACTTCTCCCTCTCCATATTCTACTCCCTCAATTACACCATTTTTCATTAGCAAGCTCAGGCTAGGGGCCACTCCATGATATCTGAGACCCCCAGAGTATATGGGTGGGGGAACATAGTCCTTCCCTAAGGAGATCATCTTGACCAGGGGTAGGAGACCAGCCGAGTCCGGGAAATCATACTTGTATTCTCCTCTACTAAACTTAGGTACCTCTGAAGAGGCAGCGGCTACGTATCTCTTCCCCTTCTTAGACCCTATGAAGGGGTAAACTAAACCACCGAAGTTGCTTCCTCCACCCACGCATCCTACCAATACGTCAGCCTCCTCCCCCAATGTCTCTAACTGCTTCATCGTCTCCATCCCTATGACGCTCTGGTGAAGTATCACGACGTCTAGGACGCTACCGATCATGTACCTATAGTTCCGCTTCAGAGCGTACTCTAGCGCCTCACTCATGGCTATGCCCAGCGAACCTGGATGGGTGGAATCCTCAGACTTAATTCGCTTACCGTAGTCCGTAAGATCGCTGGGACTGGGGTAAACCTCACCCCCGTAGAGCTGCATTATGACCCTTCGCATGGGCTTATGCTCATAACTGACTCTCACCATGAAGATCGTGGAGCTCATGGAGTATAGGGAAGCTGCTAAGCTCACAGCAGTGCCCCATTGCCCTGCTCCGGTTTCGGTAGTCACGTGCTCTATTCCCTCTTCTCTAGCGAAATGAGCCTGTGGTATGGCGGTGTTTATCTTGTGAGAGCCTGTGGGTGTTGCGCCTTCGTATTTGAAGTATATCCTAGCTGGAGTCCCCAATCTCTCCTCGAGCTTAGAGGCCCTCATGAGAGGGGTGGGTCTACCTATGGTCACATACCTGTCGAGTACTTCCTCAGGGATCTTAACTAACCTTTCCACGGTGAACTGTTGCCTTAAGACCTCCCTGGGTATTAACTGTCTCAGGAGATCGATCCTCGAGAACTCAGCGTCAGGCGGATCTCTGGGTGGGGGGAGTGGTTCAGGAAGGTCTGGAATTATGTTGTACCAATACTTCGGTAATATGTCGTCTACCATTGGTGCACAAGTAACACCTAGGGTATATTTAAGGGGACATGGAGGTTATAAGGATTCTCCTCAAAGTGTTTCGAAATCCTCGAACTGGCCAGTATAGGCGGAGAACTCGTATTGAACGTCATCCACCTTAGCGAGGATCGGACCCTTCTTGAGTAGTTCCAAGAGCCTGGTCAGGGACTCCTCGTAACCTTCAGCTATCACTTCCACGCTTCCGTCTGCTAGGTTCTTAGCGTAACCCTTAAGGCCCAATTTTTTAGCGTTTACATAGACGAACCTCCTATAACCCACCCCTTGGACTTGTCCGAAAACTCTGGCGTGAAGCCTCTTGAGCATGGGATCACCTCAGTGTCGCTCCACCTCCTCACCGATCGGCGCGTAGACCCTCATCACAAAGCTCTTAACTAAATGTGAACTTTTAAGTCTTGAGCCACGTTGATAAGGGTGGCCATAGCTGGGTTAGGAAACTGCGCCTCCATGTTAGTTCAGGGCATAGAATACTACAAAATGAAGGGGGAGAATTACTTCGAAGGCCTAATAACCCCGATCATAGGGGGGTATAAAGTAACGGATATAGAAGTAGTAGCAGCCTTTGACGTCTCCAAGGAGAAAGTGGGGAAGGACATAAGTGAGGCTATATTCGCTAAGCCCAACCTCACGCCGAAGATTGTGGAAATAGAGAGGAAGGGAGTTAAGGTAGCATTAGGACCTGTCTTGGATGGAGTGGCCCCACACATGGTCGAAGTCTTTAAGCCGTTAGAGGGAGGCAACATGGATTCAGTGGTCCAAGAACTCGAGTCCAGTAGAGCCGAAATCCTCGTTAACCTACTCCCAGTGGGTAGCGAGTTGGCCTCAAAGTTTTACGCTGAGTGTGCTCTCAGGGCAGGCACGGCTTTCATCAACGCGATCCCAGTCTTCATAGCGAGTGACCCTACAGGCGCTTACCCAGAGGCCTTCATCAAGAGGGGATTGCCCTTAGCTGGAGATGATGTTAAGGGTCAGGTGGGAGCTACTATTCTGCACAGGGCCCTAACTTCCCTCTTCAGAATGAGAGGGGTCAAAGTGGACGAGACTTACCAGCTCAACGTAGGAGGGAACACAGACTTCCTTAACATGAAAACTGAGCAGAGATTGGCCTCTAAGAGGATAAGCAAGACCAAGGCTGTCACTAGCACGTTGTCTAATGGGAGGGAGATAGAATCTGAAGGGAAGATCAGGATAGGTCCCAGCGATTATGTACCCTTTCTGGGTAACACGAAGGTCGCATATATTTACATTAAGGGCTCAGGTTTCGCTGGGGCGTCGGTGAAAGTCGAGACGTCACTTGAGGTGGACGATAAGTCGAACTGCGCCGCAGTTCTCGCCGACGTAATAAGGGCAGTGAAGCTGGCTATGGTGAAGGGCGTTAAGGGTCCACTCAGGGAAGTCTCCGCTTTCTATTTCAAACATCCGCCCGTCCAGGCGAAGGACGATGATGAAGCTCACAGGTGGTTCAGAGAGTTCGTTGAAATGTGAGATCTGTGAGGAAGACGACCCAGTAAGAACTTGCATGATCTGTGATAGACGAGTTTGCAATAGGGACTGGGATAAGGAGTTAAATAGGTGTAAGGTATGCTCCATGAGCACCTGTCAGGTATGTAGGGTCAACTTGTCCTTAGGTTACTGCAGCTCGTGTGGGTTGCTCATCTGCGAAGAGTGTACAGGTTCCTTTGACGGGGCAAGGAGGTTGTGCAGTAAATGTTCGATCAAGTTTCAATCAAATTACGGATAAGCTAAGTTCAAAGACTTAACAGACGAAAGGTGAGCCTCTACTTCCTAGAGGATCAATTGGTTAATCTCTACACTAAACGCTGATCAATGCGCTTCGGAACTGGAGAGCCGTGGTGAGAGTGTAGATATTAAGCTACAAATCATAGGGTTAGGAGTTCCCCTTGAGAGTATGCGTTATTCACACTTTGTAAACACCATTCTCGTTAACGAAGAAAATTTCGTAGCTTAGTGCCGACACTATCGACACACTGTTCCGATAAGTCATGAAGTTTATATACTTTGAAGTTAAAATAAAATACAGCCATACCAGATGTGGATGAGTTTTCCCGAAAGGTGTAGTGATAATCCCAAGATGTGCGGGTTTCCCCACACCTGTGAAGTACCAGGGGTGTGGGTCGGGGTTACCCCGCTAATCGGATGGAGGGGTATGAACGGGTCCTCCCGTGACTCTGGTGAAGTCTTAAGGGCTGAGGATCGATATCAAATATTATGAAATCCCATGAAGCCCAAACCCCTAATACCTCACTCGAAAGTGGCAGTTTCAGGACGAGAGGAAATGATCCAAAATTTCGCTTGATCTTAAACGCCACTTAATGGTCTGACTAAGAAGATCCACAGCTCTTCCCCTTTAATTCCCCACGTGAGCTCCACTGGTTCCCCTAACCTGCTCTCGACTTCTTTAGTAGTCTTAGCTACTAGGAGAGACCGATCTTCTGATAGGCTGATCGATACGGCCTCTTCACCAACTAAAGGGATCCTCCTGGCTTGCCTTTCGAGGTAATCCCATATAACTTTCATCGTTTTTCTCGAAGTTTTCCTATCACGGATCTCCAGGTTATTCCTCTCCAAGAAGATCTCGTCTGGAGTCACGTCTCCTCTCATCACAGTCTCAGGACTTCCCCAGTTCGAATTGATCAATATACTATCACAGTTCCTAGATCCAGGAGAGCAACTGAAACTTAAACCTCCACTTTCTACTTGAACCAACTCCTCAATAACTACGGTCAAACCCGCTTCCTGGCATGAGATACCGCGCCTTTGAATTAACGGGCAGAGGAGTAAGGCTGCTCCAAAAATCCCCTTAAGCGCGTCAATAACTCTATTAGTCGAAACCGTTCCTAAATGAGTCCACCATAACACGGGTGTCAACCAGATCGCCATGGGGCTAGAGAAGAGAGGGATCAAGAAGAAGGCCTCGCTTCTCCGCTCCTCAGCTCTAGTTTGGACTTCCTCTTCTAGGTCCTCACCGATCTCTGCCGAAGCCTTGGGTAGGTATTGAGCATATAAGTCAAGCTTTCCCTCCTCCATCACGAGGCGCCAAAACTCCACCTTGTCTCGGTTTAACTCCAGGGACTCTGAGAAAGCTCGAGAAGTAGTAATGAAGCCGAAGGGGATCTTTAAGGACTTATGGTCTGCTAATTTAGCTAACAAAGCAGCTGTCTTCACTAACTCCCTATCACATCCTCTAGTAGTTCCCAGCTCAATTACAAGAGGTACTTTACAGTTCACGCCCAACACTTAGGGGGAAGACGCCTATAATTTATAGGGCTGACTTCCTCTCCGCCCTCGAGGAGGTTCCCCTCAGAACGTTTCATGTTTCCCACCGTGAGTTCGCATCTCTCATTTGGCGGGCGTGGGTTAGAGGTCCTCCCACCTGGGAGTTCCCAGCCAAGATGCGCCTGCAGAAAGAGTCCTCTCCCTCCAATTGCTCCTCGAGTTCGGGACTATCTCCCACACCACAGTGTCGTGGTGGGTTGGTGAATTCATTGCTAGGACTAGTTACGTTAACGATATTAGGAGTATGAATTTCAAGATTCCACTGAAACTGTTAGCTACGGCAAGGTTCAGGACCTGGAAAGCAGAATTAAACTAAATAAAAAATTTAATAATAAACCTATATACTTTATAATCCTAAAAATTATTATTTAGGTGATGTTTGAGATTGAGAGACCGTAGTGGCGTAGGTGGGGAGTTCTGGGAACTTCTCCTTCATCCTCTGGTTCGCTAAGACTGCCGCCTCGTCCAGTATCTTCCTAGCCTCAGGCGAAGTCCCAACGTATTCTAGGCCTCCTCCAGTGAACTCGCCAGCCTCCACCACTATGGACTGCAGACTCTCCTCAAGCTCCGCAAGTTCCAATCCCATCTCAGGCATTACACCTCTCATAGCGTTCCTGAGCTCCTTAACCACACCTATGACCGGGATTAGATTGCTGAATACGTCCCCTAGCTCAGTGAAGGTCTCGAGCCTGAGCTCTACCTGCTCCAACGCTATCTGCGTAGCTATGAGCTGCTTGGATATCTTCCTTATCTCGGCCACTTCGTTGGCGTACATTGAAGCCCTCGCTGTGTCCTTGCTCATGTGAGCCTCTACTACCCTCTCGAAGAGGATTCTGTCCCTCTCCTGTAGCCTGCCGATGTAGATGTCCAACTTATTCAACATGGCCCTCAGCTTATAGTGGGCCATCGCTAGCCTGTACCTGAGGGGTTCCTGGGACTTGAATGCATTCCTTATCCTCTCCCCTATGGTGGGCTCCTGTCTACCACTCCAACCCTTAACGAAATCACTTACCTTATTGGACATTTGAGGTCTGATAATTTTATTAGACGCTAAGAGATTTAAGGTGGAGCCCTCGACGTTTATAGTTTATTACTCGGTACGAGGGGAAATACATATGTCAGTCTCCGCGAACTTCAGAGCCTGGAGAGAAGGGAGAAGGCTTATAATAGAGAACGCGTCCGTCAATGCCCTCTGGGTCGATAGCTTAACACTGAGGTACTTAGTGAGTGCCACCACGCCGACTGAGGAGAGCACGAGGAGGGAGATACCAGACGAGGTCAAACTAGGAAGGAGGATAGGGGCCGGGGAAAAGATCGAGGTCAACCTAGCCTTGGAGAACCTTAAGAAGGTCGAGATAGTCTACAGCAGGGAGGGTAAGTTCTTCAGGGAAGACCACGAGCTTTGAGTATTTTAGCCCAGATAGGGTCAATCCTCTTGGAAACTTGAGGGTCCTCCTTCTCCTCCTCCGGCCAATCCTTCCCTAATTCCTCCTTGAACTTCCTGGTCGCATCTATTCCCAACTTACTTCCCAGAGGAGGAGTAGGGGTAGCGGGATCTAGGGAGTCAGTTAGAGCGTTATCTATGACCAGTACGTCCCTCTTGGGATCTACGGTCGTAGAAATAGCGTATATAACCTGGTTGAGATCGTGGACGTTCACGTCGTGATCAACAACGATTATTACCTTGAGGAGACTTAGCTGACCTGTGCCCCATATGGCCAACATGGCCCTTTTACCCTGACCTGGAAAGGTTTTCCTAATCGAGAATATGCCTACTCCGGTGAACAAACCGTACTCCGGGAGATTCATATCCACTATCTCAGGCACAACGAGCCTGAAGAAGGGTAAGAAAAGCCTCTCTACAGCCTTCCCTATCCAAGCATCCTCCAGAGGTGGTTTCCCCACAGAGGTGGCATGGAATATCGGGTTATCCCTTGAGTAGGACCTACGCAGCTTGAAGACAGGGTAGTAATCTGGAGGTGTGTAATAGCCCATGTGATCACCAAAAGGTCCTTCTATCCTTAGGTCACTCAAGTCCACTTCTCCCTCGAAAACTGTTTCAGCGTAAGAGGGAACTCTTATACCGTTATCCAGCTCGGTCACCTCAGCACCTTCTCCCCTTAGTATGCCGTAGAATAGGTATTTATCGAGTCCAGGCGGGACCGGTGACGCAGCAGTGAAAGCTAAGACAGGATCCACTCCGTTAACTATGACTGCAGGCACCTTAGTGATCCCCCTGTCAAGGTACTTCCTAGCTGTTAGGGAACCCCTCTTGAAGGCCTGCCAGTGGACCAAGGCCTCATTCCTGTTCAGTATCTGGATCCTGTAAACACTCAGGTTGTGGACACGACTCTCCGGGTCCTTGGTTATGAGGATGGAGAAGGTCATGAACCTCCCCGCGTCCTTGGGCCAAGTCCTAAGGGCAGGGATCAGTGAGAAATCCAACGAGGACTCACTGAAGGCCTGCTTCCTCGTCCTGGGAAAGATCCTCCCCAGTCTCAGCATCGAGGACATAGACCTCAGCTTATCTACCATCGAGGACGGCGTAACTGAGAGGTAGGCCAGGAAGGACCTGGTCAAGTCCTCCAATCTCTCCGCACCCAACATGTCCCTAATGGCCTCCACGGAGTAGAAGACATTAGTTAGGACTCTCCATCCTTGGAATCCCTTTACCTTGTTGAAGAGAAGGGGCGGAAGGCCAGCATATGTGGCCCTCCTAGTCAACTCAGCTATCTCCAGATCCACATCTACTTCGTCGTCCACGACGATCATCCTATTGGACTTCCTCATCGCCTCCACGTACTCCCTTAAGTCCCTAAATGGCATGTGTTGGGAGTGGATTACAAAGTATTTATAGGCCTACCTCACGCATTACCTGGTGGTGAAGGCATTGGAAACCTAAGAGGCCGCATGAGGTGTCTGAACTGCGGTTACGAGGCTGAACTGGACCAGAGGCTCCTCATATGTCCAAGGTGTGGTGGACTCATGGAGATTGAGGTGGAGCCCCTGAAAGCTTTCTCCCCCTCTGAACTCAAGGGAAGGGGAGTTTGGAGATATAAGCAACTCATTCCGGGAAATTACCCGGAGCTAGTAACTCTTGGTGAAGGGAACACACCCTTAGTGAGGGCGAGGGAGTTCAACCTCTATTTCAAAGTGGAGGGCTCGAACCCCACAGGTAGTTTCAAGGACAGGGGAATGACAGTAGCGGTGAGTTCAGCGCTGAATTTGGGTTATAGGATAGTGACGGCGGCCTCCACAGGGAACACTTCAGCTTCAGCAGCTGCATATGGAGCTAGGGCAGGACTCAAGACCATGGTTATCCTGCCCAAGGAAAAAGTGGCCTTGGGAAAATTAGCCCAAGCGATCCTATTCGGAGCCACTGTAGTGGAAGTGGAGGGTAACTTCGACGTCGCCTTACAGGCAGTAATGAAGACCTACATGAGTTCAGGGCTGGTTTATCCCCTGAACTCCTTCAATCCTTGGAGACTAGAGGGGCAGAAGACAATAGCCTTTGAGATCTTCGAGGAGATAGGAGTACCTGACACCGTTCTGGTCCCAGTGGGGAACGCTGGGAATATTTACGCAATATGGAAGGGCTTCCACGAGCTCAGGGAACACGGGGTCACAGAGAGTGTGCCAAGGATGATAGGGGTTCAAGCTGAGGGGGCATCTCCCTTAGCTAAGGCCATGATTAAAAGAGAGGAAGTGCCCGTTTTCACGGATAACCCTGAGACTATCGCTACAGCCATAAGGATCGGTAAACCCGTGAACTGGAAGAAGGCCTTCAAGGCCGTGAAGGAGTCAGGGGGCACGATAACTACCGTAACTGACGACGAGATCTTGAACGCTCAGAGGGCTTTGGCTAGGATCAATGGACTGGGTGTGGAGCCTGCCTCAGCTGCGTCCTATGCGGGATACCTGAAGCTATTACAGGCCAGAATAATCGATAAAGGCGAGACCAGTGTAGCGATATTAACCGGTCACGCACTTAAAGACCCGAGCTCTATGATGTTAGCGCAGAGCGTCAGGATCTCTGTAAAACCTGAAGAGATCCAGAAAGTAATAGAAGGTGAGATCAGAAGTGGTAACAGTAGTTAAGATAGGCGGCTCCATCCTGAAGGACGAGAAGGACTTAGAGCTGATAGTGCACAGGGTGAGGGATTACGCTGAGGCCGATAGGCTAATCGTGGTGGTTTCTGCTGTGAAGAACGTCACTAATGAGCTCATAGAGGCCGTGGAGAATAGGGACAAGTCCATAGAAATTGTAAACAACGTATACGACAAGTATGTCAGACTCCTATCTAAAGTATCTGAGGGAAAGAAATTCGAGAACGCGTTCAAGGAGATATCCAAGATGGCTGACGAGATGTTGAAGATAACCTGGTCGGTCAGGGTCATAGACGAGGTCACTCCCAGGATTAGGGATTACATCCTCTCTTTCGGGGAGAGGATGTCCACTGTTCTAGTAACCGCGTCCCTATGGTCGGCTGGACTTGAGGCTATACCTCAGATCGAGCCTCTAATAATTACGGACGAGAGTTACGGAGAAGCCAACGTGATCCCTTCACTCACTGAGCAGGAGATCAAGAAGATCAGTGAGTCCCACCAAAAGTTGATAGTAACCCCAGGGTTCATAGGGAGGACTGTTAATGGTAGGTTTACCACATTGGGAAGGGGAGGAAGCGATTATTCCGCCACACTAGTGGGGCGATTCTCTGGTGCAAGGGAGGTTAGGCTGATCACGGAAGTACCAGGAATCATGACAGGAGATCCTAAGAGGTTCAGAGGAGCTAAGACCATAGACTCACTGTCGCTCATAGAGGCTGTCGAATTGGCACAGCTAGGCGCCAAGAGGCTTCACCCTAGGACCTTCGAACCCCTGTTTGAGGCTGACATGAAGGTGATCATTGAGGGACTCTACGATGAGGGTTCAACTAAAATCGTAACCCAATGCGACCCTAGTCCACCGATCAAGGGAATAGCTGTCCTAGAGAATTTGAGCGAGATCACCGTGGAGAGCATAAGAATGGTGGGCAAGATCGGCGCTGCTGCAGCCATAATGGGGGAGGCCCAGAGAGCTAAGGTAAACCTTGTTTCTATTTCCCAGCCTGCCTCTGAGACTACTATACACCTATTCGTGGAAAGGAGTTCCAAGGACAGGTTAGTGGAGAAGCTCAAGGAGCTACAGGGCTCTCTGATCAAGAGTGTGGAAAGCAAAGATGTAATGGCGGTAAGCGCGGTGGGATGCGGCCTATCGAGGCCTGAAGTCTTCAGGCGAGTCCTCAAGATAGTGGGAGGATACGACGTGAAGTCCCTCTCCAGGGGCTTGAGTGACGTGAGTGTAACATTTATTACCGACCGTGAGGAGGGGTATCGTCTCGCTGAGGAACTTCATGAGGTGATAGTGAAGTGGACAAGTTAAGGGTTTCACTTCTAGGCTCCACTGGTATGGTAGGTCAGAAGATGGTTAGGATTCTATCCCAACACCCTTACATAGAACTGGTCAAGGTTAGCGCCTCCGACTCCAAAGTTGGGAAGAGATACGAGGAAGCTGTGAAGTGGATTGAACCAGGCGATATTCCAGAGCAAGTGAAGGGAATGAGGCTGGTCTCGACCAAGCCTGATGATCACAGGGACGTGGATTTTGTGCTCTCGGCCTTGCCCAACGATGTAGCTGAGGGGGTAGAAGTGAAGCTAGTCAAAGAGGGTGTAAACGTAGTGTCCAACGCTAGTCCCTTCAGGATGGACCCAGACGTGCCTCTCATCAACCCAGAGGTGAACTGGGATCACTTAGAGGTGCTGAAGAGACAGAGGGAGAGTAGGGGGTGGAAGGGAGTCCTGGTGAAGAACCCTAACTGCACAGCAGCGATCCTCTCGATGCCGTTGAAGCCAATCCAGGACCTACGATTCGGGAAGATCTTCATAGCCACCCTTCAGTCGGTGAGTGGTGCAGGGTATAATGGAGTGCCCTTCATGTCCATAGAGGGGAACGTAATACCCTACATAAAGGGGGAGGAGGATAAGGTGCCCAAGGAGATCAGCAAGATGACCGGCGAAGTTAGGGCAGGAGAGATAAGGCCTAGACAGGTGGAGATCACTGCCACTACCACTAGGGTCCCAGTTAAGGTAGGTCACATGGGCATCATATACGCAGAGCTCCAGGACGAGATTGAGGTAGAGGAGATCAAGAAGAGATTAGCCTCCTTTAGGTCCTTACCACAAGAGAAGGGCCTTCCCACCGCACCAGTGAAACCAATAGTCGTCTTTGATCAACAGGATAGGCCCCAACCCTTACTTGATGTAGGACTGGGAAGGGGTATGACGGTGAGCGTGGGTAGGATCTCCCAAGAGCGCAAGGTTCTCCGAATGGTAGTCCTAGGAGATAACTTAGTGAGGGGCGCTGCGGGGATAACCATTTTGACCCTAGAGGTAATGAAGGAGCTAGGATATGCTTAGGCTGGACTTACACGTCCATACCAATTTCAGCGACGGGAAGGCTAGTCCTGAGGAGGCTGTGAAATATGCCCATAAGGTCGGCGTTCGTATTGCAATAACCGATCACGACACCTTCAAGGGCATAAAGAGGGTCAAGGGCCAGGTCGTCCCGGGTATTGAGATCTCCACGCAATATGGTCACGTAGTGGCACTTTGCACAGAGGTAGTGAAATTACCTAACTTTTTGCCCGAGCTCTCAGACAAAGCCCTAGAGAACAACTGTGTGATCTTCCCATCCCACCCGTTCGACGTCTTAAGGAGAGGACTAGGTAATCAGATCTTTAAGTTCAGGTTCGACGCCGTGGAAGTCTATAACTCAAAGGCTCCTGGACACGCCAACAGGAGAGCCTCGGAAGCCGCGTCCAGGTTAAGTCTTCCTGGCGTAGCTAACAGTGACGCCCACGTCGTTAATGCCATAGGCGCTGGGTTGAACTTACTGGAAGAGGATTTCCAAGTGGAGGCTGTGCTTGAAGCAATAAGGAAGGGTAGGTTCCTCATTCAATGCACGGGGCTCACGGTAAAAGCTAAGATTGAGATAGCTAAATGGTATATACAGAGGCGAATTGCGGGCAATACCAGCGAGTCTCTGCGTGAAGTGTAAAGGACATAAGATGCTCTGCGGACTCCCTGCATGTCCCTTAATGGAGAGGTTCAGGAGCGTCCTGAACACAACTGTGAGGTTGGCGCGGAGCAAAGGGGAAGTGAATGGAGCGACTCCCCCCAGCGCAATAGTGGGGGAGAGGAATTACCCTAGAGTCGCTATCCTCTACAACGTTCCACCATACGTATTTGGGAGTGAGGCCAGGAACTATGAGGATCCTAGGGGCTGGTGGGGTAAGATGTCGCTTCTAGATATAATAAGGCTCAGGTCCTCTTTGGTGTCCCTTACCACTTTAGAGAACGTTAAGGACCCGTGGAGGCTTTACGAGAGGGAGATCTCGCTCTCAGTGGTTTCCCAAACGCCAGTGAGTACTGAAGCGAGGATTGAGGGAGACTTGATCCCATCCCTTAAGTTCGATGGAGTGATCCTACCTCGTGGTCCCACAGCTAGGGCAAACTCCATAAGGGTCGCGGAGAACCCCAAGATAGGCAAAGTCCTTGAGTCCCTAATAAACGACGACGTTAAGGCCTCACTGGCAGTGGAAAGGCTTTACGAAGCAGGTGAGGATTACTACAAGATCATCCAGGCCCTGTCCTTGGGCCTACTGGGTTCTAAGAGACGCAGACGTATGGTACCCACTAGGTGGGCCATAACCGCAGTGGATCAGATGGTCTCCTCACTTCTCCTGAAGGAGGTCAGGTCTTACCAAGTGGTGAACGGCGTTTCGGTCCTCTACTCCAGGTACCTGGGTAATTACTTCCACGTGATCCTCTACCCCTCTAAGTTCAGAGCCACTTGGATCGAGATATGGCACCCCATGACCGCCTGGACCAATGAGACTGCAGTGGTGGAACTTGAGGAGGACTTCTGGGGCGAGATGGAGTACATGGACGGTGGGTATATAGCGGCTAAGCAGGGGATCTTAGAGTTGCTAAGGGGCATGAAGAGACAAGCTGGTGTGGTCATAATCAGGGAGATCACTAACGAGTACTTCGCCTCAGTTGGGAACTGGCACATAAGGGAGACTGTTAGAAGGGCTGGGAAACTGACTGAGGCAGAAGACTTGGGAAGGGCCCTCGATGTGGTCCAGCAGAGACTCAAGGCGTTAGTGGACCTAAAGAAGCTCAAGAGTCTGCGTGCTCTGCTCACCCAGCAGACAATAGACAAATTCCTCAAATGAGGAGGGAAAAAACGGCCATTGCCGTATAAAGCCTGTTCTCCGCCTGGTCCCAAACCACGCTTCTCCTCCCCTCTAGCACTGCTTCCTCCACTTCCTCCCCCCTCACAGCGGGTAGACAGTGCATGAAGATGGCCTCAGAGGAAGCATGAGCCATGAGGTCCTCTGTAACCCTGTAAGGGGAGAGTAGGGACTTCCTCTTCTCGGCCTCTACCTCCTGACCCATACTCACCCATACGTCGGTATAGACCACCTTAGATCCTCGAACTGCCTCATAGGGATCTTCGAAGAACTCTATGACGGCTCCAGATCTCTCTGCCTCCTCCTCTATGGGCTTCATGAATTCTTGCCCTGGTCTTAATTGTTTGGGACTGGCTACCTTAACGTCCACGCCCAGCTTTGACGCTAATTCCATTAAGCTCAGGAGGACGTTGTCCCCTCCATCCCCTACAAAGGCAATCGACTCATACCTACCGAAAACTTCCCTAATCGTCATGAAGTCAGTTAAGGCTTGGAGAGGATGGGCCAGGTCGCTCAACAGGTTGATCACAGGCACCTTGGAAACTCGCAACTTCTCCAGGCTCTCATGTTTCCTAACCCTAGCGGCTATTCCATTCACCATCCTCCCCAGGACTCTAGCGGTATCCTCCACCGGCTCGCCCCTACTTAACTGCGTTTGGCCGTAGTCCAGGACTAAGGGATGACCTCCAAGCTCCAAGACCGCTGACTCAGAGCTCACTCTAGTCCTGGTGCTCGGCTTCTCGAAAAGGAGGACCACTCTCTTTCCCTCCAGGACTCTCGGGACTGCACTGCTCATGTATAATCTCTTCATTAGGAATGAAGTCTCCAACATGTGTTCTATTTCTCCCTTCTTAAAGTCCAACAGGCGTAAGAGGCTCCTTCCTTTGAGCATAACAAATTAAGCTTCGTTTCCCTTAAATATAGCTTGAGGGACGAGGATGACCTCGCTGCTGACCAGCATATCGAAGGTCTCAGAGGAGAGGAAAGGAGTTAGGCCGAGATACGAAGCGGCTCACGTAGTGCTGACCCTGAATACCATATTAGACGAGCAGCCGATAGGCAGGATGTCAATCATGAGGAAGACAGGATTAACTGAGGCTGCTGTCAAGACTATGCTTCGCCGAATGAAGGAGGAGGCACTCATAAATGTGGATAAGGTAGGAGGAGTTACACTAACGGAAACAGGCACCAAAGTCATTAAAGCCTGGAGGGGGAGGTTCGAGGTAACAGAGGTTAAACTGAAGACCATAGGTTGGGAGACGGTAGCCTTGAGGGTCAAAGAGGGAGTTAGGCTTCTTCAGGGGGTCAAAGTGCTAAGGTTGAGAGACGATGTCATAAGGGAGGGAGCTGATGAAGTCCTTATAGCTTACTTCACCGAAACGGGGAAAGTGGAGCTTCCACCCTCCACTCCGTCCGAGGTGAATCCACTTCTGCAGGAACTCAAGTCCCACTGTCCTAACTGCGAGGGAGACGTGGTTTTGTTCATCAGGCCCAACACGAGGATCATAGCCTACAGAACTTCGGTAATGTTACTGGGGATAATAGGTGATAGGATTCCTTGTTAACCCTTACGCGGGTAGTGGGGGCAGACTGGGGCTAAAGGGAAGCGATGGAATAAGGCTTCTCAATCCGGAGACCTGGGGCAAAGTCAGGTCTTTCCTGGAGAGACTGAAGAGCAGACCCATGTTCCTAACACCTCGAGGTAGAATGGGTGAGCAATACTTCCGCGGCCTGAACTTCCAGTTCGATGTAATTGGAGTGGGTGGGGAGGACAGTAGACCTGAAGACACTGTTGAGGCAGTCCAAGTGATGTTAAACCGGGGAGTAAAAGTCGTGGTGTTCGCTGGAGGAGATGGCACAGCAAGGTTGGTGTCGAAAGTGACAGGACTCAATGTACCCATATTGGGAATTCCCACCGGGGTGAAAATGCACAGTGGCGTTTTCGCTGAAACGCCTAGAGCTGCAGCCGTGATCCTAGAGGCTTTCCTTGACGGAAAGACCAGGACCGAGGTGAGGGAAGTGGTGGATGTGGATGAGGAGGAGTATAGGAAGGGGAGGTACACCCTTAAGTTCTATGGAGAGGCCCTTACCCTCACTTACGGTAACTTAGTAGCCCTGAGCAAAGCTGAGATAGAAGGGGGGAACAAGGAGGAGATAGCTAAATTCGTCTTAGAGAAAATGGACGATCAGACCTATTATGTGTTAGGCCCAGGCTCCACTGTAAAGGAAATAGAGAGGCTTCTTGGAATTCCCTACAACGCCCTCTCAGTAGACGTGATCAGGGGTGGACGTAGAGTGGTAGAGGGAGCTAACAGCGAACAGCTCCTTTCCCTCAAGGGGCAGATCAAGGTGATCTTAACCCCAATAGGGGGTCAAGGTTTCCTGTTGGGCAGGGGTAACCAAGAGATCTCTCCAGAACTCCTCAGAAGGATAGGAAAAGAGGGAATAATAGTGCTATCCACCCTGGAGAAACTGAGGTCCTTAGAGTGCTTGAGGGTCGACACAGGGGACGAACAGGTAGACTCCATACTCTCTGGGTATTACAGAGTGATAGTGGGATATGAGGAATACTACGTCATAGGTACATGTAATAATACTTAAGGTCAAAGAATTGGATAATCCACAGGCCCTTATTATCTCAGCAATTTTATTTCTAGAAGCCATAGGCTCAAGAGATCCCCCTTGAGAGAGGAGATCAGCGAGGAGAGGACAGCGGAGAGCCAGAGGATGAAGGGGGGTCCAAGGTCTAAGCTTATGGAGGCTGTCCTCCTTCTCCTACAGGGTAGGCCCATGAGGACTTCAGAGATAGCTGCTAACTTGGGACATGAGACAAAATACGTTAGTAGCTACCTAAGCTATTGGGGCAGAAAGGGTTTAGTTTATGTAGAAGGGGGGAGATGGCATCTTTCCGCTTCAGGGGAGGAATTAGCTAAAGAGATAGCCGATGCTTTGACCAACTCGAGGGCCAACGAGTTCATTGCCCTGGCTAAACAACTGATCGCGGATAAGGTTAAGCATACAATGAACGACAAGGTAAGCACAAAAAAAGCCAAGAATAGAAAGGAATCCTTGTCGTTCATTGAAAAGAAAACCAATATGCCTAGCAAGAAACTACAAAAAGATATGACGGTGAGCGAGTGCCTAGCGGAGATCGCTGAGAAACTGGATGAGGAGGAGAGATCTCTGCTTAAGGTCCTAATAGATAGATATGAACAGTGGGGGTCTACGTATGTATACAGCGATCAACTGCAGGAGGAACTCAAGGCTGATCCTGCGTGGCTCTTCAAGGTCCTGAGGAGGCTGCAGAGCAAACGAATACTTTACCTATACCATGATCCCAGGTTGGGGCTTAGGATAGGTTTCTCTAATACAGTGAAGAACATTGTTGAAAACTGCTAAATCTTGCCCATAGTGCCGACATTAAGCTACAAATCATAGGGTTAGGGCGTTCCCCTTGAGAGTATGGCGTTATTCACCCTTCGTAGACCATATCTCATTAAAAGAAAATTTCGTAGCGAGTGCTAACACTATCAATCTTTGCCCAACTATACCCCACTTTAGGGAATCAATCTAGCAGACGTTGAAATTAGGCATTAAGTGGAACAACTACTACTAGTGCTCAAATTTCCCTATTGAAACTATGAGGGGGGAAGATCATTATACAAACCATTCAGTGAGAACGATTTGACTACAAATCATGAGTGGAGGAGAGTGGTGGTAGTAGAAACCTATAATAACAATGAGAACTTATAGTGTGTAGCAGGGGATCCCAATGTCCAATAAGTCAGTGAAGGTCACGGAGGAGGAACTCAGCAGCATTCTGAAGAAGGCAGAGATGGAGGCTGAGAAGAAGGATAGGAAGAAGCAGTGGATAGAGAGGATGATAAAGAGTGCCAAGACTTATTATAAGATATGCCCATACTTCGATAAGAAGAGCTCCAAGTGCTTCCTCTCGATGGGAGAAAAGTGCAACAGAGAGGGCAAATATGATAACTGTCCTGTCTTTCTCAACTTCATAGACACTAAGTATACCGAGATTACGTCGAAGAAGAAGATGTTACCTATGGACTTCCTCGATCTAACTCTGAGCTAACTATCGCGTAAATCCCATTTTAATGACTCGAGTTCTACCCTCCACTAGTTCCCCCAGGGTTCCCCACGACTAACTAGTATTTCCTTGGGGCCCAACCCACATCAAGCTCTTTCTTAATTGAGGAAGCAAACCCCTTCTGTTAAAGGGCGATAGGAGTTCCCTTGGAGGTAATTACACTCTAGATCGGTGAAGGTAGTTCAGTAAAGCGTCTCAGTATCAATTATAAAAGGTCTGAATTTGGGGTTGAGGCCGTAAAGCCCAGACCCCCTGAAATGGTTGTGAACTCTTTATCAACGAATTAACTCCCCAGTAAAACTCTGTTCCGAGTTTAGCTCGTCTTTGATCGGTCTCTGAGTGATAGAATTGAATTCCGCCAGAGCTAGGTCCTCCATATACTTTATACCCAGAAGCGAGAGTAGTTATGGGTTGCTCCTGAGCTACTCCAACAGGACTTATCTCACTGAGTTATCCTCAGGACTCAGACCGAGCTCTCCTTTGAGAGGGTTCTCAAGGGAGAAATGAATTTAGAGTTGTGGAGGGAAGCATTAAGGTTGAAGCTGTCCGAGATCCTGGGCATTACTTCCTATTCGATCCATGATCTGGAACCCAGGAGCCTCGCTACGTTCAGGATGGGAGAAGTGATTGTGGAGAAGGTCGACTACGTAGTGGAGCGAGGGCTGAGAGTTCCTGCGTATCTACTAATCCCTGAGAATGTAAAGAAACCTACGCCAGCCATAATAGCCCTCCACGGTCATGGCAGCGGAAAGGATGACCTACTGGGGTTCTCCAAACGCGAAGGCGATAGGAAGGGCCACAGCCAAGGGTTCGTCATGAAGCTCGCCGAGAGGGGGTTTGTAGTCTTGGCCCCTGACGCTAGGGGATTCGGTGAGATGGCAGTGGAAGGGGGTTGTTGGACGCACTCAGTGGTAGGTCTCCTCTTGGGTAGACCGATAGCAGGGATGAGGCTCTGGGACGATATGAGGTCCTTGGATTACCTGTTGAGCAGGGAAGAGGTAGATGCATAGAGGATTGGAATTATGGGTTTCTCTGAAGGAGGGAGGAGAGCTGCCTATCTGGCTGCTATGGATGACCGGGTCAGAGCCACTGTAGTGAGTGGGTACTTCAGTTCTCTCCCCACGGTGATCGCGAGCTGGGAGAATCTGTCTAAATGGGATATATGCAACTACGTGCCAGGTTTACTCAGGTATGCCGATTTGATCGATATATTGGCCCTGATATCTCCTAGACCTCTCCTCATACAGATTGGGACTCAGGATCCACTAGGAGTTTATCTTCAGCTCCAGAGTAACCATAGACCTCTTGGATCGACCTGCGCCCAACTTCTATTGCCTCTCTTGGATAACATACAACTCTTTGAGGGTGGTCACATACTTTACGAGGAAGGTGTCTATGAATGGTTAGAGGAACAAATGAGGCTGGACCGTTAGGTCCTCATTCCATCGTCTTCTCCTACTACCCGAGGATACATGATCTTGTCTAAAAGTTAATACTCTATGGGGGTTAAGGCATGGATAGCCCCTGATTCAAACGCCTCCTTTGAGTTTATTTTCAGCGATCCTAAAGGAGCTCCTCCCCCGGCCCGATCCAGGGCAACGGGACTTTGGGAGGAGCTACAGGCCCTTCAGGTCAATTCAGGGGGTTTCAGGAAAGAACGTTGCCGAAGGAGGGTTCATGCTTCGGGATCCGGACTCAGGTGGTGGGCCCATTCCCACCAGGGGAGGGTCTTGAATACGGACCCACAGTGGGAACAGCGAACCCCCGGGAACACTCCAAGGCGTAGAGGAAGTCAGCGTTTAAATTTATGCTTAGATAATTAACGCAGTAGGCCTGATTTAGATAATCGCTTGAAGCGCCTAGCGATCAGGAGAGGGAGTATTTCTTGCTGAGTGCTTCCTCAACATCTATCTCCTTGAGGTTGGCTATGGATATGACCCATGCTATTACATCGGCTATTTCTTCCTCTATGTGATCTTTGTTGTCTTCAAGCAATGCCTCTGCCAATTCCCCTACTTCCTCTACAAGCCAAGTGAAAGTGGGGAAGAGTCCTCTCTCGGTATCCTTGTTGAGGTACTTCTCCCTTAACCTGTCTTGGATCTCCCTTAACTCCATTTAAGATGAGCTGGCTAAACGGCAATAAGTCTTGCGGCTAATAGGAGTTCCACTCAACAATTCGTATCGCCAATAAGTGCAAGTTATAGAAAATGGAGGGAGCCTTCCTCTACCTGATGATGATCGTGGGTCTGCTGTTCTTCCGGGGGAAGTGCGCCTTCAGTCTCAAACCCATGCTTCAGAACGAAGCCCATCAGGTTCCTCGCTGAAGGCTCATGGTCCCAGCCTGACCAAACGCGTTGTAAGGGGCCTCCGTTACGAATTAAGTCCATGATCGGTCTCTCCTAGAGCACTAATAGCACGTCCAACCCTGTTTCATTCGTGAGTCGCAGGTCCACTACGCTTTCCTCAAGTCCCTCACCACCCCAGGGGAGTAACTCACCCACGAGTCCAATCTCGGTCTCATCCACTACATACTTACCAGAACCCTTAAGGAAAATCGTTGAAGACCTCAGACTATTTGATCATTTAAAGTTCTTATTAATCGGATTTATCAGAATATCAGTATGGAAAAAATTAGAGTGGATAAGAGAAATAAGAATTTACCTAAAGATGTAGTTGAAGACCTGGAAAAAGGGGAAGGAGATGCATTCTACTCCTGGTATATAATAGAGAAGAGTTAAGGCCATTGAAGTTGGGTAAGAGATAGGCTGAAATATCAGCGGAAGAGGTAATCTCTGAATTTGTAGCTTAATAACTACACTATAAGCGTGAGGCCCAGGACTGCCCTCCTCCCGTCCGGGGTCACGCCTATGGCTACCAGCAGAACCATTCACTTCTTTTTATCCTCCTTGACCTTCACACACTTCCCGTTCACCAAGTATCTGAAGTCACCCTTAACCTCCAAGTCCCTGAACTTGGCGTTCAGCTCCCTCCCAGTACGGAGTAACTAATAAAGAGGCAACTCAGCACGACCACCTCCTCCCTATACATCACGGGCAACCTCAGGCTTTCCCGCTCCAGCGTATACTCCACCTCCCTTTCCTTCAGGAGCATGGTGAACCAGCTGACCTCCTCCCCGCCATAAAGGGCGGAGGTTCCCTCAGGGCGGATCACGGGTTTGTGGTTTACCGCCTTCATCTTCATCACTTCATAGCTGGTGGCTGAAAGCCGCTCCGTTCGTCCAGCAGTAGACCACGGGCCGGGCCTTCAGCCCATTACCCCTATCCCTCACCACGGAGAGCCCTCCATCCGTGGTTCCTTGGGACTCGGGGGTGCGTGGAGCCCTTACTGGGCATCCCCTTACTGGGACACGTTTTATTCTAGGGTATTTTAGAAATTCAAAGTTTTTGAACTTTACCCCGCCCTAAAGGGCGAGGCTTGTTGTTCTTTTTGTCATATCCTAACAGCTTATTAGGGTAGACACAGCATTGCAAAAAATCCCTTCGCTGTTGCAAATACCTTATTCCTATACGAGGATTCACTCTCTTCGATCTAACGTAAAGTAGCGCCGCGGCCGGGATTTGAACCCGGGTCAGGGGCTCGACAGGCCCCCATCCTTTCGGCGAGTTCTAGACCGGGCTAGACTACCGCGGCAGGGTAGATAATGGAGTTCAACTCTTTAAAATTTTACTGGCGAACCAGAGACGCTCAGTTAAACATGTCTTAGCTCCGCTGCTGAAACGACCCTACGAGTGACCTAGCTTAGGAAGCGTGACTCCTCTTTGCCCTTGATAGTTGCTGCTATAGGGCTTTTCCACAGGGGTCAAAGTCTTAGCGAATATTAGATGGATGAACCTAGTTCCAGCCCTGAGTCTCACCGGGAACTCCGAACCCATCACCTCGATGGTCAGTTGTCCCTCGAAGCCAGCATCCACTATGGTTGGAGGGATGAAGAGGCCCGCTCTGGCGAAGGTAGACCTGAGGTTAACGAATGCCATGACGTCGTTGGGTAGCTTCACGTATTCCTCAGTCACCAAGAGGGCATGTTCATGAGGGGAGATCACGAAATCCTCTCCCTTCTCCACCTCATAGAAGTCCTGGTTGTTCCCCCCCATTTCAAAGACGGCCTGAGTACGCTTGAGTCTAGCGATCTCCCTTCCTACCCTGAGGTCTACGCCGTTCTCGCGAATACTATCCTGAAACAGAGGTTCGATCACGATATACTTCCTCTCCAGGTAGTACTTAAGATCCCTATCCCCTAGGATCAACTGAAACACCTGAGAAATAGGTGGTGCTTTACTCCTTATAACCCAGTTTCTCTAATATGGAAGTTAGGCTTTTACTACTTTGAGGAGGTCCTCCTGATCCAATTTATAGACCACCATGTATTCGTCCGAAACCCTCCTTAGATCTGGGTTGTCCCCCCTTATCATGACGCTTATAAGAGTTGATTTGGCCTCCCTCACCGATTTCCTTACTGCTGCTTCCGCTATCTTGTCCTCACCGTCAGTGAGTAGAATCACCTCGCTTATTCCCTTGGCGCTACCCTCCTTTATGTCTTCACACGCGCTCAGCACAGATCTGCTTATATCCGTCCCTCCACCCCCACGTATTTTGCTTATGTATTCCACCATCTTGAGCACCTCTTTGGGCTTCGCGCTCCTTATGACCTTTATCAGGGGATAGGGGATGTTATCGAAGAACCTAATGTAGAAGTCCCTGTTCTCCTTCCTGGCCCTCATATACAGGGCTAGGGCTACAGCCTTAGCCCACAAGATCTTCTCCCCATCCATGCTGCCCGACTTGTCCAATAGGAGGTATAGGGGGCCAAGGCTCTCCTTTACATACTTCTCGTAAAGGAGGAGGTCTGACTCTGCGAACTTGAGGTAGAAGAGCTCCTCTGGTAGTGCCATCTCCGATCCCACCAATCTCTCCAGGTCGTTCCCCCTCTCATAGCCGTGGAGTTCACCCTTGCTGAACTTGGTCTTCCTCTTGCTGACCTGACCTATCTTTGGGATCCCGCTCAGAAACTCCAGGATCTTCTTCACCTCAACGTTCCTGGCCAGCCTCAGGACCTCGTGGATCTCGCCATCGAAGGTCAGTACACTTCCAGTACCAGCACCGGTGCCGCCCACGATCTTCTGCATGTTCCTCACAGACTTTGAGTCCTCTATGGCCTTGGAGAGGGCCTTCTGGTGAACCTCCTTCAGGATCCTCTCCACCTCCTTCTTGTTAGAACCGCCTTTATGTCCCCCCTTCATGAGGCTCTGGAGTATATACTCGGCCGCCTGTCTCTCCTGCTCGTTCTGACTTGTCTTCTTGATCCTCTCCAGCTCCTCTATTAAGTTCTGTGCATAGCCTACTGCCAGGGCATTGCTTATGCCCGAGTTGGCAACTGAGTAGCTCCTGTTCTCGATCATCTCCTCAGATGAAAGGATGTTATTCATGAGCTGGTGAACGGTCTGCTGCTCTTCGTTTATCTCAGTTCTAGCCTTTATTATGGGTAGGGGGAGGTAGTGTGTATAGTATAAGTCCACTAGGAAGTCCTCCCTGACGGGCAGCTCCCTTCCCAAAAGTTTCTTCAGTGTATATAGTAGTCTCTCTCCCCTGTATCTGACCACAGGATCTTGATAATCGACGCCGCGTATGAGACCTGGGCTCATGGATATATCCCTAACTTCTTGGCCACTTTCTCCAAGAGGTTGTCCACTTCAGCTGTAACCTCCTTGGAGAAGTTCCCCACTTTCTCGTCCCCACTCTCCCTACCCAGGGAGACTACCCTCTCCCTAGTGGCCTTTAGACTCCTTATTAGCTCCACCAGCCGGGGGTCGGAGTCCTGTGCGGAGTCGACATAACGCGAAGCTTCCTTCAAGTTATTATAAATATCATTGAGCTCCTTCATATACTTTATAGGTGTCTTAAGCTCCTCAGACAGTAGCGCTGACACTTTCTCGAAATCGTCTATCTCCCTCGGCGCAATATACTTGAGCACGATCAGGTCCTCCTCCACTGCCCTCTTCCTTCCACTTAGAAGAGAGTGAGCCGCTACTACCTTGAGGACTTTACCCTTTCGGCGATCGCTTAGGTGTATGCCCTTCTCCTCTAATATGGCATATAGCTTGAGGAGTTTACTCTTCACCGCCGAAACGTCGACTGAAGCCAACTTCTGATAGAGGGAGTCTATGTCCTCAACTGTGAGGACTGGTTCTTTCACTACCCACTTATCCGTGAACTCGAGCTCCCAGGTGACATCTAAGAGGTCTTTCCACATGTCCTCGCCCACCGGTTTAGCGTTATGCCTTAGCAATATCCTATCGTATAGCGCTTCCAGCTCAGGTTCGTCAGGAACCCTATTACTGGCGCCTATTAAGGTCCTGAGCGGAGTCCTAATGACGTTATAGCCATCATAGATTACCCTTTCATTTAGCAGGGACAACAGGGCGTTCAGTATAGCAGAGTTAGCATTGAAGATCTCGTCTAGGAAAGCTATTTCACTTTCAGGAAGCCTATCCTTAGTTATCCTCCTATACTTTCCCTCCCTTAGGGCATTTATGTCTAGTCCCCCGAAGAGTTCAGCAGGTTCTGTATACTTAGTCAAAAGATACATGAAGAACTTAGCGTTAATTAGTTCCGCAGCCCTCCTCGCTAATGCCGATTTCGCAGTACCAGGTTCACCTATTAAAATCACATGTTCCTTAGTTAATAGTGCTAATGCTATGAGCTTAGCCTCCTCATCCCTGCCTATAAAGGGGCTAGCAAGGGCATCGACGAACCTCTTAGGAGCTTCGAGATCAAGATCTCCTCGCAATTGAAAGTCCCAATAATCATTCTCAGGCCGCCAGTTAAAAACACTTTACAAAAACCTTTATCCATGAACTCTCCCTCTTGATGCGAATAAACTGAAAGCCCAGACCTGTCGTTTCGTCGCCACACTTTCATTTCACCCATTTCGTGTTTGTTCATGATCGGTGCGGGGACTCAGCCCTAACCGCCTACCTAACTTTAGGGTGAGTGAGCTATGGAACCTGAGCCCAAGGGCGCGGGACTCACATCCCCGTGATCCCACCCCTTTGGGCAGGGCCTACGTCCTGTAGGAAATCGTCTTTTTATCTCTAAAAACTAATGCGAACATTTCTATTAACGTGAAAAAGGATTAGGTCCGCTCAATCCTTTCACTGAAGATGGATTGAGCTTCATCAAGCTTCAAGGATTTCATGAAACCTTAATGCTTGCCTTTGATCTAGATTGCGGGATATTCCGTTGATTAAGGACATGATGGTTAGGTGGACTTTAACGGGGAAGAGAAACAAGTAACTCGAAATATAGGGAGTAAAGATCAATACCAGGTAAGTGCGCAGTGGAGATCCTTCTTCCAATCGATGAGGATGGGGAAATCGACGCTACAGTTCAACCGAGACCGCCAGGTTATTGCAGAAAACAAGGATAGGGAAGTAAGACCATAGTCCTAGTTAGGTTAATGATTAGACATTATAGAAGGGGTGAGAAGGGAGGTTTTTCTACAGTACTTCAAACTAAAGTTGAGATTTAAGGGAAAGCTAAAGCATCACTAGAAGCAAGGTAATCGAAATAATCCATAAGCTAGGAAAAAAGCCGATACTTTTACGTTTCCAGTAGGCGTCTGACACTAGGTGAAACAAGAAGGGAAACACGAGAGTATCGGTCGTTTAGATATTGTTGACCTCACATCAGTTTACAGATCAGGGATGAGAAGAGAATATTTCCTTGGACACCTCCTCATGTTTAAATATTTCTCTTGCTGAATATTTTTAGCGAAGTTGATGAGCTTCCTCCCAGACTCGATCTAGGGCACAAGGAGTTAGGGAATAGGCAATAGTAACGCACCTCCATTTACTCTGGACCCTGAGGAATTCGATGACAGAACCCCTAGGTAACCCCCAGGGCGGAGAGGATGTTAGAACTCGCATGCTAAACTTTACGACTTTGTCTTAACTTCACCTAACCTTTAAAAATTACGTAGGAGTATGAGTATTGATAGGATGAAAATCATAGTATTGAGGGTGACGGAGGACGAATATGAGGAACTCCTAAGGAGGGCCAGAGCTGAGGGGTATACTCTCCTCTCAGATTACGTAAGATCTGTTCTCCTCAGTGAAACTAGGCAACAGCTAGACATTAACACAATCTCAGTGAAACTCGAGAGGAAAATTCAGGATTTAATAAACCCGTTCACCGCTAAGATAGACGAACTCGCCAAGAGGGTAGCCGAGCTTCAGCTTCTACTGGAAACAGGTTCCACGGGGAAGGCCCAAGAGCCGCACAAGAAGATACCTCAACCACAGGAGCACAGAACGTCAGAGGAGACTAGATCCCCGCAGTTTGATAGTGATAAAAAGGGGGTGGTGGAGATCCTTAAGGAGAGAGGTTTCCTAATAGGAAATCCCAATAAACTCGCTAAGCCGGAAGCCTACTTCGATAAGTTGAAAAAAGCTAATGCCAAGATAATAAAGGGTGAAGACTATTATATAGCAATAGATAAAGATTTTTATGACAGATTTATGGAGAAATTATCAAAAATCTCTACCCCCGACGTGGAGCAAGCGGCAAGGGAACTAGGTGTCCAGGAGGGTAGGCTATTCAGGGAGATCGCCAGCAGGACTCATGTAGTCTTCGATAACAGTACCAGGAAGTGGCGAATTGTGCTTTTAAACGAAGATTAGACTGAATAACCTTGGCCCCTCCTCTATCTCTTAGGTGAGGATAGACTTTCTCGGTGTGAACTACCCCGCCCTCGCGGACGGGTTCCCGCTTCACAGCCCCGCCTCGCCCAAGGGGTAGGGAGCTCCACAGGCTCTAAGTCCCCACCCCGCGGGTAGGGAAACGGATACGAGGGTGCGTGGCTGATGGAGCAGGGTGTACTTCATGGACCCTCGCCTCAACCGAGGCGCAAGGTGGCGCTCACCCCGTCCACGACTATCATTGGAATACTGTTGAGGGAAGCTATATTTAAATTGGGGGCCTATTCATCTCCTAGGGAGGGGTCCTCCGCCCCCAATCCCCCGAGAAGATAAAAGGGTGAAAGCCTCATTGGACGGGACGGAAGTTATTTTGTAATTTGCCTCTCAATTAAGCTAGAGATCAGCGCATCCTCTTGCGGAACTCCTATGAACTCAACACTCTCATTGATGGCAATGGCTGGCACTGACATGACTTGATACTTGTCGGCTATATCTGGGTTCTCGTAGGCTTCTACCACGTCCGATATTACATTCCTTTTGCCCGCCTTGTAAGCCTCATAAGCCACCATGTGAGCCATTAAAGCAGCGTAGGGGCAGTAAGGGCAAGTGGGCGTGACAATAGTCTCTATTTTGACCCACCCATTCAGTTTATCCCTTATTGCACTCAATGTCTCCTGAGATAGGCCAGAATCGCCTTGCGAGATCCTCACTATAGTCTCAACGAGAGCCCTTAGTTCCTCTCCCAGTGGGGATCCAGTCCATCTTGCTGCCCCCTCAAGGAATGCAACAGTGGGCACTCTTTCAACGTTGAACCTCTTGAAGCTCTCCGAATCCTTGGCCCTGTCTATCACGTTTACCTTAAGCAACTTTCCGTCAGGGCCTTCCGGAGAGGAATCCCTTACGAAGTTCAGAAGCCTCACAGTGAGGTTGCAGTATTGGCATCTGCTGTCCATGGAGTCTGTGAACACGTAAACGTCCACCGAGCCTTTCATATCTTTCAGTGCGTCTTCTAGGGCTGTTCTTACCTCATCATTAAACAGTTCCGCGTAGTCTTCCTCCATTGCTTACACCGCAAATTAGTGTTGTGATGTGAGAATATATAAGCGTTTTTATAGTAAATTCTCTTCTATTACTAGTTTTTAGCACGCATATAGTGAAATTGAAGAGAATCTGTGGAATTAACAAGGTATTCTAATTTTGGCCACAATTTGCTTTATTGACTAAAACCTCTACTGTTAGGTCCCCTGGTCTCTTCTGCCTGAAGATCTTCCCCTTGAACTTCTTCACCGTAACTCTGTCATCGAGCCAGCAGTCAGGCGCCAATCCTGCTTTAAGGCAGGTTTCGGCCAAGAAGGTCTCTTCGTCCCAGCAGTATTCCACTGGGACCTGGGGGAGGAGGAGGCCTGAGCGAATTCCCCTCTGCACTATTAGCCCGTCCTCACCTATTTTCACTTGGAATGGCAGGGTCCATCTATCCTGAACCTCTATTTTAACTGGTTCACTGAGCACAGTGACTTCCACTACTATTCGCTCTAACTCTGAGGCCGCGAGAGGAGGGAAACGTGGATCTTGGAAGGCCGCGGCGATCGCTGCGTTCACAACGACCTCCTTAAGGGGGGCTACTGGTTCCACGTAACCAATGCATCCTCGCAACTCCCTTTTCCCTTCAGTCATAGTATCCACTGTGACAAAGGCCATTCCCCTCTCGTTCAGGGGAGGATCCCTTATCTCGTCTAAGTTAATTTGATCCTCGCCCAGTTTGCTCCTTATGGCCCTTAGGGCTAGTTCAACGAGGATCCTCCCCTCGTTTTCCGTGAGCTGGATCACTCTCCTCACCTGGGAATCTTATTATGCTAGCTTTAATTATAGTTTTCTCAATAGATTTCCAGTGGCTCCCTTTCCAATACTCCTTTCCACAGCCGGTACACCTCCACCTGTCTAACCCGATCCTCTCCAAGATCCCATTACAATTGGTACACCTAGTGGGGGAGAATGGGTAATGTAGGTCTATTACTCCTTTGCTCTTCAAGTAGGCTAGTGAGTGGACCACATCGTACTCAGGCGGTACGGTAAAGCAAACTAGTCCCCTCTTCTTGGCCCTCACGTATATTCCCCTGTCTCTGGTAATAATCTTCCTCCTCTCCTTCTCAGCTATTTTGAGGACTCTCCAATCCTCCATGGAGGGAGAGTATATGGCATCATAACCCAGTATCCTCAGCCATCTAGCCAGTCTCCCTAACATCGCGTCGACTACGAATCTGTCGGATTCCTTCAGTTCTGTATTAGGATAGTCCATATCAAGAACCATGCAGCAAAGAAGGTTAATGAACCCTTCCCTATGAGGTGCCACCTGGAGCTAGTCCTGAATCCAAACCTCACGATGGGAATGCTCGCAACGTAAATTACTAGGGGAGTTATTATGGCTGCGAGGTAACTCTGAATTGTCCAAGAAGAGAGGAAACTCAGGATTGATGAGGTGACGCCTAGCAGACCCCTAAACAACAATATCTTATCCCCAGTCTCCATATGTAAGTTTGAGAGGGGGTGGACTTAAATGGCTAAGTTATCTATGGGTTACCTTGATTTAGCGGCCTGGATTGCGGAGAGCGGGGAAGCGATCAAGGGTTGCAGAGTGGACAATGTGTATAAGGTAGAAAACACTTCCATATTTCTCTTCAAACTTAGGTGTAAGGATAAGGAGAGAGAGATGCTAGTGGAGCCTGGGAGGAGAGTTCACTTCACAAAATACACCAGGCCCAAAGTAGTTGAGGGAGCTAAGAGATTCAGAGAGGAGATCAGAGATGAAGTGCTGGCTGAGGTAAGCCTCTTACAGAATGATAGGATCCTTGTTTTTGAGCTATCAGGCGGTGGGAAGTTAATAGTGGAATTGGTGCCTCGTGGAGTAGCTTTAGTCACAGACGAGAGATGGAGGGTTCTAGCCTTAAGCGAGGAAAGGCACTTCAAGGACAGGAAGGTAGGAGTAGGGCTCGCCTACTCGCCCCCACCTCCTCCACTAGTGAGCCCACAGGAAGCCGAAACCCTTGTGAAGAAGGGGAATCTCCCTAGGATATTAAACTTACCTCCGGAGGATATCAGAGCTCTAGGAATCGAGGTGAGGGACCAGAGATCCCTAGAGGAGGCCAGGCTAAAGGTCTCTAAGCTCCTTGAGGAGGTCTCCAGCGGTAGGGTGACCCCTTGCCTAGTACCTGGAGTAGGTTTTTACGTTTTCCCCACTGAGGGTTGTAAAAAGTATGAATCCTTCAATGAGCTACTAGACGATTACTTCTTGGAGCTGGAGAAGGTCGAAGTCCTCTCTGAGGCGCAGAGCCAGTTAGAGCAGGAGAGGAAGAAGCTCATGAAGAGCATAGAGGAGATCAAGAACTCCATATCAGAGTACGCTCAAAAGGAGAAGGAGTTGAGGGAAATGGCTAGGTTGATCATCGACTCGAGGGAAGAGATAGAGAGGCTCCTAGAGGGATCAAAGAGGGGTAAAGTACTTCCCAATAAGGGAGGCCTCGTGGAAGTGAGCCTACAGGGAAGGAAGTTACTAATAGATCCCCGACTGAGTTTGTATAAGAACGCCTCCTCTTACTTTGATGAGGCCAAGACATACAAGGAGAAAATAGAGAGGAGTCAGAAAGCTCTTGAGGAACTGGAGCGTAAACTATCCGAGTTGAGACTTTCAATAAAGGACAGAGAGGAGAAGGTTCAGGTGAGCATAAGGAGAAGGTACTGGTATGAGAAGTATAGGTGGTCCTTCACTAGGAACGGACTCTTAGCGATTGCAGGTAGAGATTCTAGTCAGAATGAGAGCCTAGTGAGGAGGCTGATGGAGGTCCACGACGTGTTCATTCACGCTGACATTCACGGAGGCGCTGTTACCATCCTTAAGACTCAGGGAAAAGGCTTTTCCGAGGAGGACATAGAGGATGCCTCAGTTCTATCTGCCTGTTACTCTAAGGCGTGGAAGGCTGGACTTGCTTACGTAGAGGTCTTCTGGGTTAAGGGAGAACAAGTGAGCCTGTCCCCTCCCTCCGGCGAGTATTTACCCAAGGGCTCTTTCATGGTTTACGGCAAGAAGAACTACCTAAAGAAGAAGTTAGAGATCGCCGTGGGACTAATGAGAGAGGACGCAGGGTTCAGGGTGATAGTTGGGAGTGAAGATGCAGTCATGAGTAGGTCGGAAGTTTATGCCGTTTTATCCCCAGGGGATGGGGGAGTGTCTGAGACTGCTTCCAGGTTAGTAAAGCTCTTCTCAAGGGAATTGGGAATTAACGTCTCACCGCTCCTCGAGGAAATAGGCAAGGCTCTACCAGGAAGTTCCAAGTTAGTTAAGTTTTACTCCGCTTATAAGCCTAGGAACGGTTAGTTCTACTGTGAAGTTAAAGGGCTTACCCTATAAGGTCAGCCTGACGTTACCTGACGACTACGCGATCTTGAAGTTCATATTAAAAGAAATGAGGAGGAGAGAGAGGGTGGAAGAGAATAGGGTCATGAGCGAGCTAGATGGTAAGCCTTCAGAGATTAAGTTCTCGCTAGAGAAGCTCTCCTCTCTTAACCTATTGAGGAGGGAGAAGAATAGTTCGGAGCAACTCTACTCACTGACTTTCTTAGGACTCGACGTGATCGCCATTAAGAACCTCTATGCTATGGGCATACTCAAGTCCTTGGGCTCAGTAATTGGGGAAGGGAAAGAGAGTATGGTATATTACGGCGAGAACTTCGCAGGAGATCGAGTAGCCGTAAAACTTCACAGGGTTCAAAGAAGTAGTTTCAGGAACGCTAGGCGCGTGAAAGGGATCTCTCATAGGGTAAACTGGATAGAGACCTCCCTTAAATCCGCTGAAATTGAATATGGAGCTATGAGGTGTAACAATCTCAATCTAGCATACGTACCAAAAGTATACGGAAGCTCCATCAATGCCATAGTTATGGAGTTAATAGAGGGTAGAGAGATCGTTCACATGGATCTGGAATCTCCAGACCATGCCATGGACCAGGTTATGGCTACTTTGAGGATATCTTATAACGAGTGCGGATTAGTGCACGGCGATTTAAGTCCTTATAACGTTATGTGGGACACGGTAGAGGGGGGGATAAAGGTTATAGATTGGGCTCAGGCTAGGCGTAACGATGAAAAGACGTTGAGAAAGGATATATATAATATCCTCACCTACTTTAATCGGCGGTACGGAATTAATAGGCATGTCAATGAGGTAATCACTTACGTAAAGGGGGGATGATGGGCCAGACAATAATGGGCCTAGATATATCGCAGGGTAACCCCTATTCAAGACGCGAAGCTAGGTATGCAGTAGTGGTTCTAGATGAGGAGTCTAAAGTCATCGAGAAACACGAGTTAGCCTCCTTAGGTAAAATTGTGAGATTAGCCTGGGATTTCAGGCCCAAGATCATAGCTCTGGATAACATATTCGAAATTGGGGGAGATCAGAGGGGATTGGCCAGGATAGTGGGAATGCTTCCAGAGGACGTCGAAGTGGTTCAAACGACGATCGTAGATGGAGAGTTTAAGGAATTGAAGGAAGTAGCTAAGTCTTTCGGTATCGAATTACAAGGCAAGTTGACCCCACTTAAGACCGCTTACTTGAATGCGTATATAGCCTCTAAGGGGGGTGGAACCAAAGTTAGACTAGTTGAGGAGAAGACTAAAATAGTGATATCAAGGGGCAGAGCGCTTGGGCCTGGAGGGATGAGCCAGAACCGCTATAAGAGACACCTGAGGGGGTTAGTGCTCAGAGTAGCGAAGCAGGTTAAGGAGAAGTTGGACTCTCATGGTTTCGACTATGATATGATAATAAGGAGGTCCAAGGCAGGCCTAGAGGGAGCTCAGTTCGTGGTTTACGCTCCTCGAGAGAGCCTTTACGGCATAATAAAGAGGATGAAAGGGCATGACGTTGTCTTAGATATAAGGCCTGTCTACAAGAGCAAAGTAGAGCTAATAGGTAAGAATAGGGAAAGTCCAAATAGAGCACTCATAGTCGGGATAGACCCTGGGATAGAGGTGGGGATTTCGGCTATAGACGTATACGGGAGACCCATATTGCTGGTCAAGAGGCGTTCTATAGATAGGGAGGAAATCATATCCATGGTCTCTGAATACGGTAAACCTGTAGTGGTCTCCACCGATGTGTCCCAAATACCTGAGGCAGTGAGGAAGTTCGCAGCTCAGTTTGGAGCTAGGCTTTACGTGCCTGATAAGCCTATGTCCGTTGACGAGAAACAGAATATGGTAGCCTCTTACTCGGAGAGATATGGGATAAGGGTGGACGATCCACACATCAGGGACTCTTTAGCTGCCGCGCTTAGGGCATATAACGAAGTTGAGTCAAAGATAAGGCAAATAGATGGGAAGATAAGGAGGCTTGGCTTGGACATACAGATTCAGGACGTTTTCTCCTGCGTAATAAAGGGCCAGTCCATATCCGATTGCTTGGAACGCAGGATTGAGGAAATAATTCAGAGTCAGGCCGAGGAGGAGGTCCCAGCTCCCAACAAGATCGAACAGAGACTACCTCAAACTAATCAAAGGCAGGCAGAAGAAGTGGCTCAGACGAAAAGGGAAGTTCAGAGGCTGAAGTCCATAGTCAAGTCATTGATTCAGGAGAAGAGGGAGCTTGAGTCAAAACTTCTGACAATGAGGATGGAAGTCAAGAGGGATGTTGTAAGGGATAGGGAGATATACACCCTTAAGAACGAGATAGAGTCCAGGGACAGAGCCTTGAGGGAACTGGAGAGGAAAGTGATCCAATTAGAGGGCAAGATAAGTGAGTTCAACAGAGTAGTAAGGACTTTAGTGGAAGGGAAAGCGGTGGTAATAAGGGGAGGGAACTCGTTAATCAGAGTCGAGGGCAACGAATTAAGGATCTTGGGACAGAGAGTTTCGGAGGACATTTTACTTTACAGAGACAGGGACCTTTTAATCCTAGAAGCTCAGACCATTCAAGACCTTGAGCTGCTTAGAAGGGAGATGGAGGCCTCTCATAGCGAGGATGTAGACCTAACTAAACTGATTAGGGACTATAGGGAAAGCAGAAAGGATGTTTACCTCTACGCCGAGATTAAGGCCCCTGAGGTTAAAAGGCAGCTTTAGAAAACCTGAGCTCTTCCCTCTAATATCATCTCCGTGATCTTATTGAAGCTCGATAGTACCTCCTCGGCTATTCCCCTCATTTCATTCTTATCGTTCTCATTGATCTCATCTGTTGCCATCCTCGCATCTATGTTGACCACCATGGGGTCATCTATGGGTCTCCCTATTTGCCCTAGGATTTGGACTTGCACACCCTGTACTCCCTTTACTTGGTTTACGATCTGCCCCGCTATTAGGTTAGCCATTACGTTATAGATCTTGCCCACATGATTAACTGGGTTCTTCCCAGCGGTAGCTTCCAGGGACATCGGTCTCATGGGTGTTATTAGGCCACTGGCCCTGTTCCCCCTACCAGTCATCCCGTCGTCCCCGTGTTCCGCTGAAGTCCCAGTTACAGTAAGATAGTATATTCCTCTGTCTATATTGTCCCCTGTATTAACATGAACTCTTACCCTGTAATCCGGTGCCACCTTAGATGCTAAATCCCCCACTAACTCCTTGACCTGTTGCTTAACGTTAATGTAATGCTGTGCATCGTCTATCAAACTGGATATAGTCGCCATGGCTATGGTTACGTCTATCTCCTTCCCTTTTCTCATCCCCATCACCTTTACGTCTTCCCCTACCTCTGGAATCCTAGCCTTCACTTCCCTAGAGTTAAGGGTCCTCTCCACCTTCATAACCAAGCTCTCTAGCGTAGAATAAGGCGCGAATCCAACGCCGAAACTCGTGTCATTCGACAATGGAACTTTCTTTCCTTGATTAAATAATCCCACTAGGTCTGCTGAGCCCTTCCCTATCTTGTAATCCACTATTACGTGTTTATCCACGTCTAAGAACCTGAAATTGTCCCTGATCCACCTCTTCACACTCTCCACGACTATGGGTCCTACTGGTATGGAATCTACACCACTCTCGGTCCTGACATCAGTAGTCGCCCTCCCTGAGACTATTATGTAAATTGGTTGTAACACTTCCCCTCCTCTGAAACGAGGGTTAGCCTGTCCTCCAACTAATAGAGTCTTATCCAAATTGTGGTGAAGGATAGTTCCATACCTCTTGATATAGTATAGTGATAGTTGCCTACTTGCCTCCTCTGAGGCGCTGTCAGCTATGAAATCCGGATGACCAGTGCCCTTCCTCTCAACTAACTCGACTTCAAGTTCATCGACGCTTTTAGCTCTGCTTGGCTGAACCACTATGTTAGCCATCAAACTCACTTTTACGATAAGACATTTGAACGGTATTTATGCTTTCTGACTCTCCTTGTTCATCAAGTTCTCGTAGTCCAAGCTTATGAACAGGATGTTGCTCCCTCTAATGAGGACTTGATCATATCTAGCTACAGGATCCGAAGTACCCTCCTTAATTTCGGTACAATCCTTAAGTATTAGGTTCATCGTTCCGTCACTCTGTTCTAATCTTCCTACGAACTCCGTCCCATCCTTTAGCTTCACCATTACTACCCTATTCATGCCCATCCTCAGGTTCTTCAAAGGATTATCCACCTTGACCTGCAAAGGATTCTCCCCTATGGTCTAAAACTATAACCTCTCATATATAACAGTTTACCTAAGGCTTGAGGGGCTTTAAGTGGAATTGTCTATTACGTCTAGCTACCTTATGCTTCTTGCGCAACAATGTGAAAATTTTAGCTTCAGTGGAATTGAGGTTTCTCCATCAGTCCCTCGATCCCAGCCCCTCTCCAAAAAGGACTCTCCTGATCTTTTTGGGATTACATAGACAGGAAATTAAAGTCCTCAAGGAGGTAAGGGAATTCAGTAAAAGTATTTAAACAAGTTTTTATCAATTCTTACTTTAAATTATATTTCTTAACACCGGCAGTCTTTACGGTATTTAACACCACTTTAACTACGTAATTTAACATAGGGCCTTTTATGCCCATCCTCCTCAATAGCCTAATCCAGAAAGGTATTCGAAGGCCGGCCCCTGCAGCTAGAGGATGTCCTCCTCCACCTAGTTCATTAGCGTAAATCCTAACGTCATACAGGTTGCTTCGAAAAGAGATAGAGAAGCCGTTAGCTGAGGCGAAGACGTCTGCGCCCGTCCTGCTCATTATATACTGCGCAGCGTAACTTATATCCGGTAGCCCCTTCCACCTCACGGCTACGGCTATTTTGAGCCCGTCCACTTCTACTACCCTATAGTGCTTGTTAAGGCGGGAGAATCCCTTAAGCTCCCTATCCAGACTGTCTTCTAGAATTTGATCGAATGCGGGGCTCCACAGCTCGCCTCTGTAAAACTGTTGGATCAGATCGATCTTCCAAGAGAAGTCCCTCTTGTACTCAATAATCCTCCTTAGCTTCTCTCCCATGACATTATCGTGGAGCCATAGATCTACGGAACAGTCCGCCGAGGCCAATTTTGCTGATATTTCATCAGCCGGATTAAGGTTTTTGAATATAACACCGGCGCCACAAGTCGAAGTGTCGTGATAGACCTTAATCCCCATTTCTCTCAGCTTATCTTTCCACTCCTCCCTCCAGACGTGATGATCGAACCACTCTATTCTAATCCCCTTGCCCATTAGGTATCTCAAGCCCTCCAATGTCTTCTCGAAAGTAGAGGAGTTTATACCCAAATCTGCTATCATTACCCTGTCCACTCCTTCCATCTTCAGCGAATTCAGTAACAGATGTAATTTGGTTGGCTCTGTGAACAACACGGACTTCGGAAGCGACCCAACTGCTCTTGAGTAGACCGCAGCCGACGCTGTTCCATCGAAGTCGTTGTGAACTATCGCTATGAAACTCATGGCCCTTGAACGAAGATCTAACTCGGTCTCAGTACTTAAATGTGATTCCATCGGAGTGGGTGATTGTTCCCCTATATAGGAAATCTATTTGCCTAAGGGTTAAGTAATAGTCGAACGCCGTGATAGCAGATATACCATCTTTAGGCACTATAACTCTATACCACCTGATGGCCGCGCTTGATGCCGTGTGCAATACGCAGATGTTAGCCACCGTGCCTACTACTATTACCTCCTCAACCCCCTTAACCCTAAGTAGGTAGTCCATGGAAGTTCCGAAGAATCCGTCATATCTGTATTTCTTTATGACGAAGTCATCACTTTGTGGCCTTAACTCATCTACGATCTCGGCCCCCCAAGTCCCTGCAAGGGCATGCTCTCCCCATATTTTGAATTCAGGGTCGTCCTTCATGTGCCAGTCCTGGGTATAGATCACTAACGCTCCTCCCTCTTTTACCCTATCAATCAACCTCCTTATCACTGGTACCGTTGTCTCTGCTCCTTTAACATACAGTTTTCCGTTTTCTCTTACGAAATCGTTCTGCATGTCCACCACGATTAGAGCAGCCTTACTAGGGTTAACCGTAACCTCGCGCTTCTCGTTTATCTGCGGCACCTCTATTTGCATGTGTAATACTCTGAGTTCAGGGATTTATTCCTTTAGAGTGTGAGCTCATAATCTAAATATACGTCATTACAAAGGGGGGTTAAGGGCGCAAAGCCCCGCCGGCTGAGACCGACAGCCCCTTAAGTACCCCCTCATCCAATTCCTCCCCAGTCATACTAACGACGCTTCCCCTCAGCCTGATCCAGGGCAATGGGACTAGGAGAGGGAAAATGGTACCTCCCTTGCTTTTAAATGACAGATCTTCCACTCTCTTCGGATCGGACTTGGGTGGGGGTGGCCCCCTTCTTACCAGGGGAGAGACTTGAATCCGGACCCACGGTTGGAACAGCGAACCGGGAACCCTCCAAGGCGTAGAGGAAGTCAGGGGCAGGGGTTGAGAAAAACTCTCCAGCAGAGATATTGCCTCCAATCCGCTATACGATAAGGTAATAAACCTTTTTAGTTCCATATAGAGCTAGGTGTATAAGGTTGTCGCAGCAACCTGGTAGTTCGAAGACCAAAGAGCTGAAGATGGTCTCAAAGCAAGTTATAACGAAATCATCATTAAAGGAGGATAGAAATAAACTTAAATTGTTACAGCTGATAAAGATGTTCTCTCCAATATCGGAAAGATCTCTTCAACTGCTAGTTTACGAGCTTAAGCAAAGGGGAGTGGAAGTGGATTACTCCTTTACTAATATCGCAGGAAATATTACCAGCCTAAACCTTAGGGAGGACCTAACGGCCTTACTTTACTTAGGTTTGGTGGAAAATGATCCTGTGGATAAGAGATTGAAGCTCACTGGAGATGGGGAGCAAGTCGTAACTGAATTGATTAAGGAACCCGAGTTTGAGGAGAAGGCTAAGCAGTTGGCTGCTGACTTAAAGCCTAAGATCCAAGCCATAGACCAAGAGGAGAACTTGAAAATGAGAAAGGAAAGGAGAATGCTTAGGAGGAGGTGAACTACCCAGCCCTTACCGGACGGGGCTTCCTACTTCACAGCCCCACCTCGCCCCCAGAGGGCGCCACGGGCTCAACCGTCCCAGCCCAGACGGACACCCGTGCGGGCAGAGGCGCACCTCACGGACCCTCGCTCAGGCGGCTCATGACTCTTACCCCGTCCGCGACTGTCATTGGAACATATCTGAGGGAAGTGTCGTTTAAATTTGGGAGACATCCCCTAGGGAGGGTCTTACGCCCCAAACCCCGAGAAGATAAAATGAATACTTCCTCGTCTACATCATAGTGAAGGTGTTCCTTCTTCCACTCTGTTGCTCCTCGGGCTGTCTTATCCATATTAATGGGTCCAGTTGCCCGCTGTCCTTTAACTTGTTTATTAGCTCCCTGAATTGACTGGTGTGTCTAACGTCCAGTTCAAGTAATAGCTTAAGGATCTGCCAAGAAGTCTTCTGGACGTCCTCTAGCATATCCTTGGGCATGTGCTTTATTACTAGAGGATCTTGAAGCCACTGATCAAAAGCCTTTATGGTCCTCATCATCTGTTGGAACGCGTACCTGGAGTCTAAGATCAAATCTAGTCTGTCCATATCCCTAGCGATTTCCCTACCCTCCCTTTGCTCCATTATCTTCAGTAAGTTCTTCTGCATCTTTATCCATTCATCCAGGTTAGATATGAATGAGCTCTCCACAATCTACACCAAATCTATGTCGGTTTCTGAAGTTATAAAGTCATGTTGTTGCGAATTTAACGACTCCTTGAGGGTATGGAAGGCGGATCACTTACTCACCAAACTCACGAGCTCCTTTGCTGAGGTATATGGATCTGTGCTCCTAGTTATGGCCCCTCCTACGACATATATATTTATAGGTAAGTCCAGCATGCCACTGATTCTGTCCTTATTTAGTCCGCCTGCTATCGAAAGTAATGAACCAGTCGAGGAGATCTCTTGGATCTCCTTCCTCATGAGGCTGACGTTGATCCCCCTCGACCTCTGCACGTCTAATCCAACGTGGAGCCCTATTATATCGGCTCCTAGTTCACTCACCTTCCTAGCCCTTGAAACTGGATCTGGGACGTTTATGAGGTCTACTTGAACCAATAGTCCAAGTTCCCTGGCCTTAGATACGGCCAAGCTTATGGTGGCATCATCCATAGCTCCTAGAACTGTCATTATGCTAGCGCCTCCTTCGCAGGCTATTAAGGCCTCTACATCCCCCGCATCAGCGGTCTTAGTATCGGCTAATATAGGTTTACCCTCTGAGATCGATCTCAGAATCCTTAACCCTTTTACCCCCTCACTCTTTATCAGTGGCGTTCCTGCCTCAACTATGCCCACCCCGGCCTTAATTGAGGCCAGCGCAACTGGCAGAGCTTCCTCCACTTTAGTGAAATCCAGGGCTACTTGGATTACTTTCCTTTTACTGAGTTCTCTCAGGATCTCCTCTCGCGAATCTAAAGACCCCACATTAACACAGTCAAAGCGAAGACATTTTAAGAGTTGGGGATCAGTTAGCTCACTATTGTAGCCTGTATTAATTATTTAACAAAAGTAAATCTTAATTTAATTTAAGACAAGGGTTGGTGCGAGAAGGGGGCACGGGGACGTAATCTCTTCGCACAACCTGAGGGAAAAAGCAGGGGACGTGAGCCCGCGCCCTTGACAGGTCCCATGACCAGCCCTTAGGTTGGGCGGTCGAGGGCTGAGTCCCACGCTCGATCACGATCGAACGAAATGAGTGGCATGATAGCGTAGTGACAAACGGTAATTATCCTGATAAGGGACTAACTAGGGTCCTCTTCACGGATTTCTTTCCGTCTACCTGGAGACTTTTTAAGTAAGGGTTAGATTTTATGGTGATCAGGAGCAGTAAGGGAATATTCCATTCTCCCCTAGTGGCCAAAGTTTTCATCTTCACTACCTTGGCTCACTTCGCCAATGATAGCACTGGCCTCCTCTTTCCCCTCCTCATAGTCTACTACGCCGCCGGCGAACATATCAGTTTAGTCTTCTTGGGAGTCCTCTCAGTGGTTAAGGATCTGGTCTCAGGACTCCTATCCCCTCTCATTGGACGGGCAGCGGACACCCTCAACGCCGATCCAGAGATGTTGGGGTTGGGACTCTTGCTTCAGGGGATTGGGGTAGTTCTGTTAGCACTTTCCTTCCCCTACCCCAGTTACGTCTCTATCGCCTCCGGCGCTCTAGTCCTAGGTCTCGGGCAAGCCTTCTACCACCCCATAGGTGGGGCGGTGCTCTCTAGGGTCTTCGGCACCTCTGCAGGGAAGGCACTGGGGATTAACGGAGCTGTAGGGAGTGTTGGAAAGGCCTTGGCCCCTTCACTATTGACCCTAATAACAGGGTTAATAGGGGAGAGTTTAGGCCTTGGAGCCTTCGCCTCCTACCTAATCGCCTCTTCCATCTTGGTCAAGCAGGGTCTATCTGGCTACAGTAGGGGATCAGTGGTCGCCCGGAGAGGGGAGAGACTGGAGCTCAAGGGTTTCCTAAAACCCCTCCTCTCCTTGGGTCTACTGGTCTTCCTCAGGAGCGCTTTCACCATAGGCTCCACCACCTTCGCCGGTGAATACGCTTACCAACTCTTCGGCTCTAGGGAAGTTGTAGGTATTTTCCTCTCCCTGGGCTACCTAGGGACAGTCCTTGGACAGGCTCTCTTCGGTCTCCTCACCGACAGGTTAGGAGGAAGGAGGACTTTTCAACTCAGCTCACTCATCTGCGTCCTTTCCTTCGCCTCCGTTCTCTCCCTTAGATCCCTTTACCCTGCACTGGCCCTCTACTTCCTCTTCGACCTCTCCGCTTTCACCGCTTTCCCAGTGCTTATAGGCTACGTGAGCCAACGTTTCCCCAAATCCTTCAACGCTGCTGCCAACTCCTACATATATGGGGTTGGGGTGACTGTGGGAGGAGCGTTCGGCAATGGCTTGGTCACCCTCCTCCTGGGTCAAGGCTTCACTCTACCCTGGGCACTACACCTCTTACTCCTATTGGGTGGAGCTTCCTTTGCCCTCTCCTTATTTTTCAGCTGATTTAGGGACGAGGCCTATGGAGGGGATAGTTGAGGAGGCGTAAAGCTCCCCAGCCGAGACCGATAGCTCCGATTTGAAAATCCGGCAAATTCATTTTCGTAGCGTTAACGACGCGCCTCCTCAGCCTGATCCAGGGCAATAGGATCGTGGGAGGAACAACAATTGCTTTCCTACTCCCTTTCATGTGAACTACCCCGCCCTCGCGGAGAGAGCTTCCCGCTTCAAGGCCCTACCTCGCCCAAAGGGTAGAGGGCGGAGCTCCACAGGCTCTAAGGGCGGTCCCAGCCCCACATATTGAAGTATGTTAAACGCACGAGGTACTGATGGGGCAGAGGCGCACCTCATGAACCCTCGCTCAGGCGTCTCAGGGCGTTTACCCCGTCGTGACTATCATTAATATACAGGCTCTCAAAACTTGTTTCAAGGTCCTTCTATGAGGGGGCTATCTAACCCCTAGGGAGGGGTCTTCACACCTTAACCCCCGATAAGATAACGGATCCCGAAAGAGGGATCCGGACTCAAATCGATGGTGGCTCTGACCCACTTGACTGCCCATCAGATTGGGGGATGTAAAACCTCATTTGGTGGGAAAGGCGAACCCCTGGAGGGGGAACCCTTCAGGGCGGTGAGGAAGTCAGAGTTGTCTCATTCATCATTTCCTCGTTAGAACTAGTTCATTGGAGGAAAGTTTCATTTAGAGCGACAAGAATCACCTCCCCCTACTATTATGGATCCAGTAACTATCGGTTTCGTCTGTCGTTCCCTTATTATTAGTGATAATCCATGTCTAACCTCAGGATAGGACTAGTGGGAGTAGGGAAAATAGGCCAGGCCATAGTATACCCCATAGTAATGGATGAGGTAGTTGACGAGGTGCTTCTATACGATAAGATCTCCGATCTAGCGGGGAAGTTCGAGCACGAGATGAGGCACGCAATGGCTACGAGGGGGATAAAGACCAATGTGGTCGCCCTAAACTCACTGGAGGAGCTAAGGGATGCTGAAATAGTAGTTATAACGGCAGGTAAAGGAAGGAAGCCCGGAATGAGCAGGAGGGACCTCTTCCTGGAGAACGCCAGGGTCATGAGGGACCTAGCCTCCCAGCTCCCCAAGGGGAACCCCAACGCCGTTTACGTAATGGTAACAAACCCTGTGGAC
>Ga0208006_100065_pt1 | contig 48761 bp, 50 predicted proteins | sample ECH_Bnyco_MetaG_FD_187131 | JGI IMG/M metagenome (GOLD analysis project Ga0208006, IMG submission 187131) | Hot spring microbial mat communities from Yellowstone National Park, Wyoming, USA - ECH_B nyco_MetaG (SPAdes) (version 2) | ecosystem: Environmental > Aquatic > Thermal springs > Hot...
TCTTGAACTTAAAAAGACTAAGGGACTTGCTTCCTTCAATTTTTCTAACATAGACTTAAACAATATTGTGGGAGTCATAAAATCCATATATTGGCTTTTCAGAATAGCTATTAAATGACCTCCTCACCGCTCTAGAAGGGTAAGGGTTTTCCTTCTAGAATAGTTCATTGGTTTCCAGCATTGATTCGTAGCTACATTTCTCATTTGCTGGACATTTTATAGCTTAGAGCTTTCCCCATATTATCTGGTTTAAATAAACCTTCATGAAAGGGGTTGCTAACTAAAATCTGGATTCTAATAAGAATCCTTCATTTAAATTAAACTATTGCTATATTAATTGCTCCTTCCTAAGCCCCATTAAGCCCTCATTGGAGCTTAAGAGGAGCGTTGCTGAATTTCCTAAAAATTCTTTTAAAATTAATATGTAAGTCTTTTCATTCTAGTCATAAAAGGGCGAGGCTTTCATTTGATGTAAGCATGGAATATAGAATATTAGGCAAAACAGGTTTTAAAGTTTCAGTAATAGGTATGGGTACTTACTATGATATTGGCTACATTATATTAGCAAGATTATTTGGAATAAGAAGACATAAAGAAAGGTCAATAAAAGCAATAAGACTTGGATTGGAAAACGGCATAAACTTAATCGATACTGCAGAAATATACGAAACGGAACCTTTAGTTGCTGAAGCAATAAAAGGTTTTAAAAGAGATGAATTATTCATAGCTACAAAGGTTTGGCCAACACACTTGAGATATAAAGATGTGATAAAAGCATGCGAAAGAAGCTTAAAAAGATTAGAGACTAGTTACATTGATTTATATCAAATACATTGGTATAATTCCAGAGTCCCTTTAAAAGAAACAATGAGTGCAATGGAATATTTGGTTGATCAAGGCAAAATAAGATACATAGGAATTAGCAACTTTAATCTACAGCAAACTGCTGAAGCAATGGAATCTTTGAAAAAATATGAATTGGTATCTACGCAAATGAGATATAATTTGATTGAAAGGGAAATTGAAAATGATATCATTCCTTTCTGTGCGAAGAATAAAATTGCAGTGTTAGCTTACTATCCTCTTGCTCATGGTAGGTTAGCTAAATTGGATCCTTCAAAGGAGAAAATCCTATTTGAAATACAAAATAAATACGGCAACAAAACACCTTCGCAGATAGCTCTAAATTGGATAATCTCAAAGCACGAGCATGTATTTCCTATCCCTAGAGCGTCGAACCCTATTCATGTTAGGGAAAACTTAGGTGCTGCTGACTGGAGACTAAGCCTTGAAGATATTAAATTGATTGAAAGTATTTCAAATCGATAAACTTTATAAAGCTAAAGAAAATATACACATCGATGAGTTTAAAGGATAAAATATTGTTCGTTAGACCTTGGAGTCTAGTAATAAGCTTAATATCTGTCACAGGAGGGACTGCTTTTGCTTTTTATGAGGGATATCCCTTTAATCCTTTGTTCTATGTTCTTGCTTTAATAGGAGCAGTATCAGCACAAACGGCTGTAAATGTTATAGATGATTACTTCGATGTAATATACGGAGCAGATAAACCTAATGCCCCAACAGCTAAATATAGGCCGCATTTGGTTCTTCAAGGAATTTACAGGCCTGTTGATTTAATTTACATGACCATGGGTTTAATTGGAATAGGGACAATTGTTGCGATTGTGTTATTCATATTATCAAGACCTTTAGTTTTATTGTTCGGGGCTTTAGCCGTCTTTCTCATATACATATGGGCAGGACCTCCTTTTAAGTTAAAATACATTGGATTAGCAGAGTTTGAGAACTTTTTGGTATTTGGACCCGTAATGGTAACTGCAGCTTACTATGTACAGAGCGGTATTGTTACAACTTCTGCGATTTTAGCTTCAATCCCTTTCGGATTTTCTGAAGCTGTTATAGATTATGCAAACAATTTGAGGGATGTTGAATATGATAAGGAAGCCAAAGCAAGAACGATCCCCATAATTTTAGGTAAGGAAAAAGCCCTATTGCTTTATGATTTTTTGATAATTTTGCCAAACATAGTAGTTATAATACTTGTAGCTTTGGGAATATTCAAGCCGATATCTTTGATAACTTTAATTTCCTTGCCTTTAGCAATCCAACTAATTAGAAAATTCAAAAAGCAAATTCCTTTAACTGCTGATCCTGAAACATCAAAACACAATATACTTTTCGCTTCACTGTTAATTATAAGTTTTATTATAGCAGGCTTAAATTTAATTTAGAAACTCCTGCAAATTCCTATTTTTATCTGCTAAAATATCTGGATTTTCAAAGGTCTTTTTCGACATGATAATTTTCCTTGCAACATCTGTTTCCTTAAAAGTGTTTATCCCTAAAACTGCTATCATTTGACCCTTCTTGAAATAAAACTGCAAAAAGCCTTTTTCTATATCAATTTGACCTCTTTTAACAACGTAGTCATAACCCTTAATCATTCCCCATGAATAAATGTTGAGATTGTACATGTAAGAGAAGAAGTAAGGAAGGTCATTAAAGGAAGAATTTTGTCCGGCCATGTTGGCTCCTGCGATTTTACCATGCTTAACAGCCACATCATAGTGTTCTACACGCATATGAGTCTCGTATAAAGGATGATAGAAGTTTGCTACATCACCTACTGCATATACATTCTCTTTTTTTGTTCTTAGAAATTCATCAACCATTATTCCATTGTTAACATCAAGACCTGCTTTTTCTGCCAAATCAGTACTTACCTTTATTCCAATACCAACAACAAACATATCTGCAGTAATTTCTTCACCTGTTTCAGTTTCAATACCTACAACTTTATCATCTTGCGATATGAATTGTTTTACTGAAGTGCCTGTAATCACATTAATTCCTGAAATCTTAAAATGTTTTTCAATGAGCTGAGCTGTTTCATCATCCAAAGCAAGAGTTAAGATATTATTAGCTTTTTCAATAATTGTGGATTCTACACCAATTTTTTTCAAAGAAGAAGCGATCTCACATCCTATAAAACCACCTCCAATTATAACTGCCTTCTTTGATCTTAGTGCTGCTTCCCTTATACTATCACTATGTTCAATTCTTCTAAGGTAAAAAACGTTTAGCTTATTTTCTTCTCCCATTTTTAATTTTCTTGGATACCCTCCTGTTGCAAGAAGTAGTTTCTTAAATTTGATTTCTGAATTATCATCTAGCACGGCTATATTATTGTTTAAATCCAAGCTTACTACCCTTCTTCCAGTAACTATTTCTATATTATTCTTTGTATAGAAATCCGGCTTCCTTATATACAAGCTCTCCAATTTCACTTTTCCTTGAAGATATTCCTTAGAAAGCGGTACTCGATCATAAGGAAGGTGTCTTTCATCAGTTACTAAAGTTATACTTGAGTTTTTATCATTTTGTCTTAAAGTTATAGCAGCATAGCCCCCTGCAAGTCCTCCGCCAATAATAAGATTATCAACTTCTTTCATTGCTAAATTTACGTTTCATAAAGAATAAAAACATAAATAGAGCTTTTCACAGATAGAAATAAATTTGTAAATGTTTTACTATCCTTTGAAGCCTTTCACAAAAGAAGAAAGTCTCTCATGCTTAAACAAATATGTGAGAGATTGGTTTGAAAATAATTTTAAAGAGCTTACTCCTCCTCAGTATTATTCTTTTAAGCTTATTTCAGAAAAGAAGAATGTATTGATAACAGCTCCCACCGGTTCAGGCAAGACCTTATCAGGATTTATCTCAATTATTTCTTACCTTTTTGATTTATCTTCAAAAGGTCAACTTAAAGATGAAGTATATTGCATTTATGTGTCACCACTAAAGGCTTTAAACAACGATATAAAGAAAAATCTAGAAATTCCTCTACAGGAGATATACGAGAAGATAAAAAAAGATTTTCCTGAAGCAAAACCTATAAGAATAGCAGTAAGAACAGGGGATGTCGCACCTCATGAGAAGCAAAAGCAACTTAGAGAACCTCCACATTTGCTCATAACAACTCCAGAATCACTAGCTATAATGTTAAATTCTCCAAAGTTTTCAGAAAAATTGAAAAGTATTGAATATCTTATAATCGATGAAATACATGAATTAGCTAACAATAAAAGAGGTGTACATTTAACACTTTCAGTTGAAAGGCTTGTTGAATTAGCTAACAAAGAATTTGTCAGGATAGGTTTAGGGGCTACTTTACATCCACTTGAAGAAGCTGCGAAATTTCTTGTAGGATTAAAAGATAACGGAGAATTTAGAGATTGTTACATAGTTGATGTATCATGGGAAAAGGGATATGATCTAAAAGTGTTGAGTCCTGTTGATGATCTCATTTATACACATGAAGAGAAAGTTGAAGAAGAAACTTACAAGTTATTGAATAGAATAATAAAAAAGAATAAAACTACCCTAATATTTACCAATACAAGAAGTGGGACAGAAAGAGTTGTTTTTAATCTTAAGAAAAGATTTGGATATACAGATGATGACATAGCTGCGCACCATGGATCTCTTTCTAGAGAAGTTAGGCTGGAAGTTGAAGAAAGACTTAAAAGAGGAGAACTTAAAGCGATCGTGTGTTCTACAAGCTTGGAACTTGGAATAGATATTGGATATATTAGCACCGTTGTTCAATTGGGTTCTCCAAAATCGATAACAAGAGCAATCCAAAGGATAGGAAGAAGCGGACATAGATTTGGCGATGTTTCAGTTGGAAGGATAATTGTAATGAATAGGGATGATCTTGTAGAATGTTCAGTCATGCTTTACTATGCAAAGAAAAGATTATTAGATAGTTTTAACGTTCCAAGAAACTGTCTTGATATATTGGCCCAGCATACAGTAGGTATGGCAATAAATAAAAAATGGAATGTTGATGAAGCCTTGAAAGTTATAAGAAGAGCCTATCCTTATAAGGATTTACCTAAGGAATCTTTTGTAAAAGTTTTGAAATACCTTGCAGGGCATTACGTAGAACTTAAGGATAGGAAAGTTTATGGGAAAATTTGGTACGATGAATCAGATCAAATGTTTGGAAGAAGAGGTAAATACATAAGAACAATTTACATGCTTAATATTGGAACTATACCAGATGAGGTTGCTATAGACGTTTTCTTGTTACCAGAAAAGAAGTGGATAGGCAACATTGAAGAAGAATTTCTGATGAGGCTCAAAAAAGGGGATGTCTTTGTATTAGGAGGAAAAACTTACATGTTTAGCTATGCAAAGAACATGAGATGCTATGTTGAAAGGGTTGAGAACTTAGCTCCAACAATACCTCCTTGGTTCTCTGAAATGCTGCCATTGAACTTCGACTTAGCAATGAGAATTGGTGAACTTAGAAGAAAAGTTTTTGAAAGACTTAGGAACGGAGAAGATTTCAAAGATTTAATAAATGAACTCCCTGCGGACTCGAAATCTAAGAAAGCAATGTACAGATACTTTATTGAACAGTATATGTATTCAAAAGTAATACCCAATGATAAACTACTCCTCATCGAGAAAACTCAAGACTTTGAAGGCAGAAAACTTCTTATATTCCACAGCTTAGTAGGAAGAAGAACAAACGATGCTCTTTCAAGAATACTCGCAATTTTAATTGTAAGAAAATATGAGAAAGACGTTGCTATTATGATAAGCGATAATGGGTTTGTTCTTTCGCTACCTGTTGAGATATATAATAAATTGGATGAAAAATCAATATCAGATATTATCAATGAAGCATGTAACGAAAATGTTGAAGAACTGCTAAAGAATCATTTAAGGTACACTGAGATGATGAAAAGAAAATTTAGGCATAATTCAACAAGGAGTTTTCTGGTTTTAAGAAATTATAAAGGGTACAAAATAAGTGTTAATAAGCAACAATTGAATTCTCAAACAATACTTGAAGCTCTTGAAAAGATCGATCCTAACTTTCCTATAATTGAAGAGACGCTAAGGGAAATAATGGAAGATGTGATGGATGTTCCAAAGGCTAAAGAAATATTGAAAAGAATAAAGAGTGGAGAAATCAAGTATATAATAAAGGAATTTCCCATTCCATCTCCATTCTCGCATACAATGTTGGTATTTGGAGAAGCTGATATAGTTATGATGAAAGAAAGGAGGAAAAAATTAAAAGAATTACATGAAGCGATAATGAAAAAGTTGAATATTAAAGAGGAAGACCTAATAAGATTTGTAGAATTTGCTCAAAAGTAAAATTTTTAGAAGGGTAAATGATGATGTATTAATAATTGATGACGATATTGTATTAGTTAAAAATTGCTATTTACTATACATACAATCTTTAGATTCATTAGTTTTAAGTGATTTGCATTTAGGTTATGAAAGCGTTTCAGCAAAAAACGGTGTATTTCTTCCAAAATTGAATTTTAAATTCATCATCGAACAAATTGAGAATTTTTCGAATAAAATAGGTAAAGATAAAATAAAAAATGTAATAGTTCTTGGTGACATAAAAAATGAATTTGATGAAGTTGACCAAGCTGAGATAGATGAACTTTTTGACTTTGTTTACCACTTAAGAAACAACATTTTCAGTAAATCATTAAACATTTACTTAGTTAAGGGTAATCATGATAATTATGTAGATGGATATGCAATTTCTTTAAACGTTAAGGTCTTAAAACAAGAATTGTTACTTGGAAGATACCTCATGTTTCATGGAGAAGATTTGCCAGATAAAAAGAATTTAGATAAAGCTGATTTTTTAATAATGGCACATGAACATCCTGCAATAGTTCTTTTCACTGAAATAGGAGAAAGGGTTAAAGCAAAATGCTTTTTATTCGGATACTTCCCAAAGAAATTGATAGTTTTACCTGCAATCTCTTATTACGCGCAAGGAACTGATATAAACTTGTTGCCTAAAGAGGAATTACTTTCCCCTTATTTGAGAATTATAAATTTAGATGAACTAATCCCGATAGTTGTGGAAAATGAAATCTTAATTTTTCCACAAATAAAATATTTAAGAAACTAACTCTTCTGGAATTATTTCATAAATTGGGTATCCTTCAGGTTCCCTAATTCTTGTTTCTATCCTTGTTTTCATTCCAATTTTTAGTTTACTCAAGTTTTTTTCTGAAATCCATGCTAGGACGTTAACTCCCTCCCTTAGCCTTACGATTCCTATTGTATAATCTTCATAGTGGGAAAATGAAGAAGGTTTAACAAATATTTTTGTAAAAGTCAATAACTCGCCTTCTTTACTAAGTTCAATCCATTTTAATTCAGTCGATCTGCAATTTGAACAGAAGGATTGCGGTGGAAAATATATCTCATTGCATTTTTCGCACTTTGTAGCAAGCAACTTATTTTCCAATAAACCTTCAAAGAACTTCTTGATCTTTTCGACACTTACAAGATACTTTAATTTCAATTCTCTAGTTGATTCCCATAATGCAACATTTCGTTTCTGATCAATTATTATAGGATATTGCTTTTTCTTTTTCTCCAAAACTTCAATTTGGCTTGACATTTTAGCTAAAAGATAAAATTGTTACATAAGCATAATGTCCTGTACCTCCTACATTATGGGCTAATGCTAATCCATTTTTAATATCTGCTTGCCTTCCTTTTTCTACGTTGCGTTTAAGTTGTTTCGATAATTCAACAATCATAGACACACCTGTTGCACCAATTGGGTGTCCCTTGGCTTTGAGACCTCCGCTTAAGTTTACAGGAATCTTTCCTCCTGTGTATGTTTGTCCTTCCTTTAATGCTTTTATTCCTTCTCCTCTTTTGAAAAATCCTAAGTCTTCATATGCTAATATTTCAGCTATCGTGAAACAATCATGGACTTCAGCAACATCTATTTTTCTAAGCAATTCATCCTTCGAAATCCCTGATTTTTTATATGCAATTTCTGCAGCCTCAACAGAACTTCTTAGACTTAAAAAATCGCTTCTTTTACTTAAGTTTGAAGTATCGGTTGAATAACCTATAGATTTTATCCATATAGGTTCTTTTATACCATTTCTTTTAATAAAGTCTTCACTTGCAAGTATTACGCTCGCAGAACCATCTGTTATTGGAGATGAATCTAAAAGCTTTAAGGGCCAAGCAACGTATTTTGAATTCATACATTCTTCTATTGTAACTTCCCTTTGAAAATGTGCTTTAGGATTCCTTGCACCGTAGTAATGGTTTTTTACAGATACATGACAAAGATCTTCTTCTTTTGAATTATATTTGTTCAAATAGGCCGTTGCATAAAGTGCATAATATCCAGGAAAAGTTAATCCAAAGTGCTCAAATTCCCAAAAATAGTTGCCAGCCCTTCCTATAAGTTCAACAACAGTAGGTGTTTGAGATTCGTTCATCTTTTCGATGCCCAAAACAAGAACAACATCTGCACTGCCGCTTTTGATCATATCATAGCCAGTTTTTATTCCTGCGCTTCCCGATGCGCAGGCAGCTTCAACTCTTAATGACCCCTTTCCTACCAAATTTAGGCTTTCTCCTACTATAATTGCTGGTAATTGTTCGGAACTCCATGCACCTGTATTAGAAACTACAAAATACTCAATATCTTTTGTATCAATACCAGCTTCTTCTATAGCAGGCTTAAAACTTTCAAATGCAAGTTCACTAAAATTCACATCGTTTCTAACACCAAACTTTGAAGACGCTGCTCCTATTATCCCTACTTTCCTTTCCACAATAATAATATGAATAATAAAGAATAAATTTCTTAGATGATGCCGTTACCTTCAAGAATTTCTCTACCATGAGGACATTTGTTTGGTTGACCTATTTTTTGGAAGATCAATCTAGCTATCTTTTCGTCCAAAATATAATCGAATTTACTTGCTTTATTGCATGCTTCTTGCAAGTCTACTCCACAATTAACTAGAAAGTATTCGAAAACTCTATGGATAAAGACAATACTTCTGTAAATTTTTTTCCCTCTTTCAGTAAGGACTATCATTCCTTTATTCTTCTTTACAAGACCCTTTTTCTCTAAACGGCTTACTAATTCTAAGGCTGTCGGAGGCTTAATTTTCATAGACCTTGAAAGTTCGGATAATTTAACGGGGAAATCAGAGGAGGATATCCTTTTAATAGTTAGCAAGCAATCCCTTTCTTTTTTTGTTATTCCAAAGTTAGAGTTATCCACATAAAATTAGTATTATTCTAAATTTTTAACTATTTGTGTTTAAAGTCATTTAAATTGATTAATCTAATCCTTAAATTTGCCATTGAAAAAAGATTTTATATGACTTCCGAAAATAAGGGGAAAGTTTTAATTAAGTCAACAAAGAACGGGCCAAATCTAGTAATAGTCGATGGTCAAATAAAGTTTGCTCTATGCAGATGTGGCAATTCAAACAACAAGCCTTTTTGTGATGGTTCCCATAGAAGGGTAGGCTTTAATGCAGAAGAAAAGGAAATTGTTGTAATTTAAGAAACAAATTTTATTATAATTTAATATTTTGTAAAATACTATTTTTTATGCGATTTGGCGTTTGTTTACCAAATTATGGCGATGAAATATCAATAGACGGAATAAAGAAAATAGCAAAAGAAGCAGAAGAGCTAGGATATGAATCAATTTGGTCTACAGATCATATCTTAATGTCTAAGAATAGCAATACCCCCTATGAAAACATGTATGAAAGTATTGTTATACTCGCTTATGCAGCTTCTATAACAGATAGAATAAAACTAGGAATTTCCTCTTTGGTACTTGGAATGAGGAACCCAATAATCGTAGCCAAGCAACTTGCAACCATAGATAACATTTCAAAAGGAAGGATAATATTAGCAACAGGTGCAGGATGGAATTCACGAGAGTTTGAAAATCTTGGCGCAGATTTTAGAAGAAGGGGAAAAATATTAAACGAATCCATAAGGCTAATAAAAATGCTATGGGAAAGCGAAGAAGCTGTGAACTTCAAAGGAAAGTATCTTAACGTTAATATAGTTGATGGCATATTCTCCCCAAAACCGGTTCAAAAGAAATTGCCGATATGGATTGCAGGAAATAGTTTAAGTGCAATTAAAAGAGCTGTTAAATATGGGGATGCATGGCATCCTAACATATACCCTCTGGATAAGTTTAAGCCTTTGGTGGAAAAGTACTTTGAGTTAGGGGGCAAATATATAGCAGCTAGAATAGGTGTAAATATTAGCGCAAATACGAACGAATACATAAGTCCCTTAGGAGAGAGAAGAATTCTTCTTTCTGGAAACATGGATGAAAATTTAAAACTGATACAATCATTAGAAGAAATGAACGTAAAAGAACTAATTCTTGCAATAAATTATAATGGGAAAATCTCGATTGAAAGTCAAATAGAAACTTTAAGAAAATTTTCTAAATTTTTATAACTTTTCTTTTCCTCTGAAGGAAGAAAGGATAGCTGCGATTAGCATTGCTACTGCAGAATAAATAAAAGAATAACGAATTCCGTTCAAAAATTCATTGCTTAACGTTTGACCTATATTTAAGTTTGTACCAACGAAAACAGCTAAAGCTACATCTCTTGGTATCGATATAGATGCAACGTTCAATGATATGGCAAAGCTTAAAACCATTCCTACATTGTTTAAAGTTCTATAAATGCCTGATGCTACACCATATCTTCCAGCAGGAGCGCTTACCATTACTGCTCTTATATTGGCTGGAAAGAAAAGTGATGATCCTGCTCCCGAAAGCAATGTAATTAAAGAAATGTAAAACAAAGGAATATTTTCGTTTAGTAATATAGCATATAAGACATAAGCTAATGTCAGTAAAGCTAGACCCAATGTTGCAGGAATTCTTGAGCCTATCCTATCTGCTATTCTTCCCATAAACGGACCCATGATTCCTCCAAGCAAATATCCAGGAAGCAATACTAGACTTGTATGAAAAGCGTCTAATTGTCTTATTCCTTGAAGATACAAAGTTAAGAAGAAAAGAACAGAAAAAGAGGCCGCAAACTGAAGAAATCCTGCAAATATGGAGAATGTAAATATCTTATCGTTAAAAAGGCTAATATCAAGCAGAGGATGTCTTTCTTTTATTTCCCAAATTATGAATAAAAATGTAAATAATAAACTTGATAAAATTAAAGAAATTGAAATAATTTCAAGCCCAAAATTCATGATAAAAAATGAAGAAAATGAAATTAAAAGAAGAGCTAAAGCCAAGAGTATTGATCCAACTATGTCCAGTTTCTCTTTTGAACCTTTATTTACATCTTTCATTCTAATTAATCCAATTGGTCCTACTATCAAACCTATAGGAACGTTTATCAAAAATATCCATCTCCAATCTATATCGATTAAAAATCCTCCAAGTATAACACCAATAACGGCACCTAACATCCATCCTAGATTTGTAATCCCAAAGACCTTGCCTCTTTCTCTGACATCAAAATAGTCACTCACAACTGCGCTGCTATTTGCAGTAATGAAAGCTCCTCCTATTCCTTGTATAACTCTTAAAGCAATTAAAGTAGTTATGTTATTTGCTAAACCACAAAAAAGAGAAGAAATTGTAAATATTAGAAATCCAATGTTATATATTTTAGATCTACCGAATATATCTCCTAGTCTCCCTACATGTGTTGAGAAAACGGTTACCATGAAAATGTAAGCCAGTATTACCCATACGCTAATAGCAGGAAATGTATTCAAACTTGTGTCTATGGAAGGAATAGCTAAAACAACGATCGTAGAATCAATAGCGCTCATAAGAACGCCTATTGTTACTACGATCAAAACTAAATTCCTTAATCTATTTTCTTTAGAAAACAAGGAATTATGCTTCGATGTCTCCATTAAACTTTGTAAACAACAATGATCTATAATTTAAACTTTACTTTAATTTTTATTGAAGTTTTTAAGTAAAGCAGAAATTAAAATTTCAATGTACTATGTTTGTTTGACCTTTGATTTCGATGCATATTCTACTTGGATATACAGGAAAATGCTTGATTACAGCAACTTATCAAGGGGAGAATTTGCAAAAGGTGGGCGTTGAAAGGATACTTAAGCTATTAAACAGGGAAAATATTCAAGCAACCTTCTTCATACCCGGTCATACTGCAGAAAACTTTGTTCAAGAAGTGTTATCCATAAAAGATGCAGGACATGAAATTGCAAACCATGGATATATTCATGAACTCCCAAACGAGTTGAAAAATGAAGAAGAAGCAAAATCTATTTCAAAGGGGATCGAAACCATTGAAAAAATAACGGGAGTAAGAACTCAAGGCTACAGATCTCCCTTTTGGAACCTTTCCAGACACACTTTAAAAATTCTTGAAAGATTGAACTTCTCGTATGATTCAAGTCTTATGGCCAATGATTTTACACCTTACAGGCCTAACAATTACATTGAAGTTGATTCCGAAAGAAAAGTTAAAAAGGAAGGTCTTTCAAAGCTTATTGAACTGCCTATTTCATGGAGTCTAGATGATTATCCTCACTTTGAGTACCTGACCTCCTCACTGCCCTAGAAGTGTGAGGGTTCCATTTTAGAGAAGCTCATAAGTTCCCAGCATTTATTCGGAGCTACATATCGCATTTGCTGGACATTAGAAGGATCAGAGCTTCCCCATTTTATCTGGTACTAAAAAGGAGCCTTCATATAAAGGGTTGCTAACCCAAAATCTGGATTCTAAAAAGAATACTTCATTAAAGGGCAATACTGAATGCTCCTCCTTAAGTCCCATAAAGCTTTGATCAAGCTTAAGAGGAGCGTCACTGAAATTCCTGAGAAAAATTTAAATTTTAATTATTTAAGTCTTTTCATTCTAGCCCTAAAGGGCAAGGCTTTCATTTGTGTAAGATATTCCAACTTTATTCAACAGGGACTTAGATCTGTAAGCGAAGTATTTAAGAATTGGTCTTTGGATTTTGAATTATGGTAAGGAATCTAAGTGAAGGCGTATATGTATTAACAATGTATCAAGAAGTTATTGGCAGAGGACATAGGATGATTTTGGTTGAAAGGTTGATAAAGTTTATAAAATCACATGAGAAAGCTAAAAATGTAGCATTTTCAACGATTATAGAGGTTTCTAAAATTTTTTCAGATAAAGTCTAGAATGTTCAAAGTAATCGATGCCCATGTTCATTTGGGACTTTCTAAGATGCCTGATCATTGCAAAGAATTCATAAAAAGAATTGATAGTTTGGAAGCATTGAAATTAAAGCCAAAAGATCTTATTTTGAATAGTGAAAAGGCAGAGATAGAAAAAATCATCTTAGTTCCTTCATATCCCTGTGGAAATAATGAATCAGTTGATGGATTCTATGAACAATATGAATGGAGAAAAGGCTATGATTTCCTTTTACAGTATGGAACAATTAATCCTATGGCAAATGTGAACGTAAGAGAAGAACTCAGCAAGCAGTATTCGTTAGGAATCGTTGGAATAAAGTTGCATCCTGTACACCATGGTTACAAGCCAAATGATTACAGAGAAGAAGAAAGGAGATTGAAGAGATTGGAAGAAGTTTATCAATTTGCACAAGATTATAATCTTCCCGTAACAATTCATACAGGGACGAGCTTAACCGTTAACTCAAGAAACAAATACGGTAATCCTATTTTTGTTGATGACGTAGTAAAAGATTTTAAGATAAAAATTGTTCTTGCGCATGCAGGAAGGCCATTGTGGACAAATGAAGCATTTTTCTTAGCCAGAAGCTATGAAAATGTTTACTTGGAAATTTCTTCAATTCCTCCTAAAAGAATACTACAGTACATTAGCAGAATAGATGAAATTAGACAAAAAACAATCTATGGAAGCGATTTTCCAAATTTTAAAGGTCATGATCTTCTCAGAAATGCGATCGAAGCAATAGAAGTTCTTGGTTACGACAAGGAAATTTTCCATGACAATATTCTTGGCATAATAAACTTAAGATAATCATTTTTCTTTCCATCTCATCCTTTTTCCAGCTAAGTAGATAAATAAGAAGGTATATACCAATAGACCAAGAAACAAGTATAATGCATTTTCTGAAGGAAACCCTACAATGGCTCTTATTATTTCACCTGTATAAGTAGTAGGCGATAGAAATGCAATAACTCTTGCCCACTCTGGTAAGAATGAAAGAGGATAATAGACTGGGGAAATAAAGCCTAATATTACACTCAAAATTGGAGCATAGACCCACAAATCCCTTGGATCTCGTGCAAAAGTTGAAATAAAAAAACCTAATGAAGAGATGTTTGCCCAAGTAATTACCAAAGAAAGAATTATTAGAAAGATCTGAATAGCGTTTAAGTTATTATAAATAGCTAAGAATGCGATAAAGAAAACTACTCCTGGAAGACCTGGGATAAGATCAGAAAGCGCTAAACCTGCTGCGTAAGAAATTGGTGAAACAGGCGAAGCAACGAACATGTCTTGTATTTTTAAAACTATTCTAATGAAGGATGCATCGGTCTCGACTATTATGCTTGAACTAACCATTGAAGAAATCAATCCTCCTATCAAACCATAACCAAGTGCGCTTTTTCCTCCAAAGATATAGATAAAGAAAACTAATGAAAGAGGCGTAATGAAGAAAGTTAATGCAGATAGCGGAGACCTTAAAATTGAAAGTATCCCGTTAAACCATGAAATTATAATTGCAGTTCTTATTCCATAATATATTCTTTTAATCAATAACCTCACCTACTAAATAAATAAAAACGTCTTCCAAAGAAATAGGTCTTACTGAAAAGGAAATCCCTTCTTTTTCTGAGAGCAATTTACTCACCACTTCTTTGCTTGTTTTTTCATCAGTAAATAACCTCAATGTTGAACCAGCTTTAACAATCTTGCCATAATTTTGTAACTCTTCCAAATCTACACTTCCAATAATAAGTATTGTAGTACTAGCGTTTATTTTACTCTTTATTTCTCCAACAGGACCTTCAACAATCTTTTTTCCTTGATCGATTATTGCTACATTATCTGAAAGCATTTCAGCTTCTTCCATATAATGTGTTGTTAAAAATATTGAAGTTCCCATGGATTTCAACTTTTGAATTATGCCCCACATTCCTGCCCTTGCTATGGGATCAAGACCTATTGTAGGTTCATCCAAAAGAAGCAATTCAGGCTCTGTTGCTATACTCATTGCAAGCATTACACGTTGCCTCAAACCTCCTGAAAGATTTCCGCATATAGTGTCCTTATACGCTTTCATGTCCAGCATATCTAATACTTCTAAAGCCTTTCTTCTTGAATCAAGTATACTCCATCCTCTCGATACTAAATACATAAACACATGTTCAAGGGGTGTTTGCAAACTAAAAGGTCTACCTTCCTGAGGCACAACGGAAATTCTCTTCCTTATTTCTTTTTCTTCATTTTCTACATTAAATCCAAGAACATATGCTTCACCGCCTGTTGCTTTAAGAATTGTAGAAACAATCTTTGTAAAGGTAGTTTTTCCAGCCCCGTTTCTTCCTAAAATGCTAAATATTTGCTTCTCAGGAACAACTAAACTAAAATTGTCTAAGGCTTTGGTACCTGATTTGTATATTTTCGTTAGGTTTATTGCTTCGATTGCTATACCCATTTGGAATAATCAATTAAAAAGCAAAGCTCCTTTTATAAATAACTTTATTCTATAACTCGCTTATAAAAAAACTTATATTCCATTCAATATTTACGCTTATCTATGAACATAGATGGTTGGTATGCTATAGACAATGTAAATTACAACAAAGAACATTGGAAGCTTTTCATTATTGTATCACTAAGTTTTATCTTAGACGGCATACTTTTTTCTTTGATTCCTTTGACACTTTACATAGTAGATCCGAGCGAAGCTACTTCAATATTCGCCATTAGTTTAGTAGCTTTTGCCCTCGGAGCTGTGATTTTTGGGAGATTAGGAGATATGATAGGAAGAAGAAGAACGATGATTTTATCAATAGCTATTTATGCTATTTCCACAATAGCTTACTTATTATTTCATGAAGGATTTTTACAGCTTAGCGCTATTGCTTCTGCAATAAACTTTGGAATAGGAGGAGAAATAGGTGCAGCTTACGCTGCTGTTGCAGAATTGATGCCTAAAAGTTTGAGAGGAAGAATTATAACATTGGCTACGAATATGTGGAATATAGGTGCTGCTCTGATTGCAGGACTGGCTCTAATTTACAGTGAAATATATTCAGATCTATCTACACAATTGAACTATTTAATTATCTCAGCAGTAATAGCAGTAATTGTAGTATTCTTTGCTAGACTTCATATGCCTGAATCACCAAGATGGTTAATCCTAAAAGGAGATTATGAAAAAGCTGTGAATATAGTAAGCAAGATAACAAATCAAAGTGTAAGCTTAAGTCCTTTAGAAGATAAGGGGATAGGAATAAAAGAAGCATTCAATAAGTATCTATTCAGAATATTAATACTGATTAGCTTGTCAACAGCTCAACTTTTAACTTATAATATGATAGCCTACTATTCCCCATATGCTCCAGACTTTGCTTACAGCTATAGTTCAGTTCCGTTTATTACCTTTGCGGCAAATTTAGGAGCATCTATTGGAGCGTTTATTTTAGTTCCTCTAATTGATAGAAATAGAAAGATATCAACAACCGTCTCATTCTTGGGAGGCGTAATAACTTCTCTGATAATACTGACCATTTATAATCTTTTGCCTTTTGTATTCTTTCTCTTTGCTTTGTTTGTTAACATGATATTTTCTGAATTTGCATGGGCATCAATAAGCACATTAGAAAGTGAACTCTTTCCAACAGGCATAAGAGCTTCAACTGTTGGCTTTATAACTTTCTTAGCTAACTTTATAAATGCCTTTATAGTGTACTTTGAATCTTATATCACAGCTTACAGTTTCCTATTGTCCGCTACCGGGATATGGGTTATAGGATTAATTGCGGCTTTTATATGGCAGCTAAAGGGAGTTGAATCTGCAAGAAAATCACTTCAAGAACTCCTGATCAAAGGATAATTATATATATCATAAAGTAATATGTCAATATTTGTTATATGGCTAGGGATCCTGTATGCGGAATGTATGTTGATGAGAACAAATCAAGTTTTAAATACGAAATTGATGAAATTACTTACTACTTTTGTAGCAAAGGATGCTTAATATCATTCATAAGGCCCGAAGTAACTTACAAAAGGATAAAATATTTAACCATCGTTTCTTTTTTGTTTGGAATTGCTATTGCTATCCTTGAATTTTTCGTTAAGTTAAGTTTCTTTTTTCCAATTGAATTCTGGCTATTAATTTTATCCATTCCTGTCCAATTCGGGGCAGGATATTACTTCTACGTTGGATTTAAAGATGCTATAATGACAAAGCAGGCAAACATGGATACCTTGATTGCAATAGGAACAACCACTTCATGGCTGTATAGTACAATAAGCGTATTGCAAAAACTTAACCTAATACCCAATTTTATTCCTGAAAATTCTCTAGGAATTTATTACATGGAGTCTTCATTGATAATTGCTTTTATTTTACTTGGAAAGTTAATCGAACATAACGTAAAAAGAAAAGCAAGCAAAGCTGTAAGAAAGCTTACTGAAATGATTCCTAAAAAAGCTAGAAAATTGGAGAATAATCATGAAATTGAAGTGAATATTGATGAGTTAAAGGCAGGTGATATTGTCATTGTAAAACCAGGCGAAATTATTCCTGTAGATGGTATCGTAATAGAAGGATACTCATCAGTTGATCAATCCAATTTAACAGGAGAAAGTATTCCAGTTGAAAAAAAGATCGGAGATTTTGTTTATGCTTCGACAATCAACAAAAATGGATATATTAAAATAAAGGCTATCAAAACTGGCAAAGAAACTGCTATAGCTAATGTAGGTAAGTTGATAGAGAAAGCAATTCAAAGCAGAGCTCCTATACAAAGGATTGCGGACAAGATTTCTTCCTATTTTGTTCCAACTGTAGTAGCAGTTGCCATATTTTCCTTTATATTCTGGTATTTTTTTGCTAAGTTGCCTTTGAATTACGCTATTGTTCCTCTTATAGCAGTTTTAATAATCGCTTGTCCTTGCGCTTTAGGTCTCGCAACCCCTGCAGCTTTGATGATAGCAGCAGGTAAAAGTGCGCAAAAAGGGATACTTGTAAAAGGAGGAGAGTATCTAGAAAAGGCAAGAAAAATTAACACAATAGTTTTTGATAAAACAAAAACATTAACAAAGGGAATAATAAAAGTTCAGGAAATTCTTGTTTTTGATAATTTTAATGAAATAGAAGTGCTTAAATTCGCTGCTATAGCCGAAAAATACTCTGAACATCCTTTTTCTCAAGCAATAATCCAGGAAGCAAGAAATAAGGGAATAGAAATCCCTAATCCTAATCATTTTGAATACATTCCTGGAATGGGCATTAGGGCGGTCTTTGAAAACTACGAAATTTTAATAGGAAATGAAAGCTTAATGCATGAATACGGCATAGATACAAGTTTTGTAAAAGAAAAAATTAGGCAACTTGGAAATGAAGGATATACCGTTTTAATTTTGGCTGTAAATAAGAAATTGAGTGCAATATTTTCTTTAGCCGATGAAATTAAAGATGAAGCTAAGGAAGTAATTGAATATTTGAATAGAAAAGGTTTTGAAGTAATAATGATTACAGGAGACAATGAAAGAATTGCTTCAGCCATTGCAAGAAAGCTTGGAATAAAAAGATACTATGCAGAAGTTTTACCTGAAAAAAAGGCTGAAATAATTGAGAATTTAAAGAAAGAAGGAAAAATAGTTGCGATGGTTGGGGATGGAATAAACGATGCAGTTGCGCTAACAGTTGCTGATTTAGGTATAGCAATGGGAAGTGGAACCGATATCGCAAAAGAGGCTGGAGGAATTATATTGCTTAATAATGATCTAAGAAATGTTATTTACGCTTTGGAAATAAGTAGGAAAACTTATTCAAAAATAAAGCAGAATCTATTTTGGGCTTTCTTCTATAATACGATTCTTATACCAATTGCGGCTGGTGCACTGTTTCCATTATATGGAATATTCTTAAACCCAATTTTTGCAGCGATAGCCATGGCATCGAGCTCTATTTCCGTAGTTATAAATTCAATGAGCTTATCAAGACTATGAGCAAAGTAAAAAGTTTGCAAGATAATATAAAGAGCCTAACAAAGCTATATATTCTATTGATTCTTAGTTCAGGCTCTATTCACGGATACAAATTATTAAAAACTTTAGAAAGTATTCAAGGTAAAAAGCCAAGCCCTGCAAATGTATATCCTTTTATTAATTCTTTGGCTAAAGAGGGATACTTAAAGATAAAGGAAACAGGGAAAAGGAACAAAAAAATCTACGAACTTACACAAGAAGGAAAACAACTCGTAGATTCAATTACTTACAGAATCAGGAATTTAGTAGATTTGGTATTTGAAAGAAACGTAAAGGCATGCGTAAATTGCGGTTGCAAAATTTATGAGGGAGGATATAGAGCTTTCATAAAAAATAAGGTTTTGATTTTCTGTTGCGAACATTGCTATAAGAATTATTCAGCTAATTAAAATAGATGAATAATATTATTCATACTTTTCTCGATAATTTTGAGAAGCTTCCTTTCCCTTTCATTAAAATCCCTATAAATTCCATTTTGAAAGAAGGCCCCTTTATAGGCATTTCCTAAAAAAGTCTCAGAAATATTTATTACACTTAATAATTTCTCCACATCTCCTGCATCTGACCTCCTCCTCACCCTAGAAGGTTGAGGGTTTTCCTTTTAGAGAAGCTCATTGGTTTCCAGCATTAATTCGTGGCTACATCTCGCATCTGCTGGACAGTCGGGAGGATCAGAGCTTCCCCATTTGATCTGGTTTAAATAAACCTTCATTAAAAGGGTAGCCAGCCCTTATTCTGGATTCTATAGAATCCTTCATTCAATAATTGCAATACTGAATGCTCCTTCCTAAGTCCCATAAAGCCCTCTATCGAGCTCAAGAGGAGCGTCATTGAGTTTCCTAAGAATTTTTATAAAATTAATATTTAAGCCTTTTCATCCCCGCCATAAAGGACGAGACTTTCATTTATGTAAAAAGGAGAAATTACTACATCGATTGCCATAAATAAAGCTACTAAAGCAATAATCTTAGATCTATTTTATCTGGAATAATTCTATTTATTCACCTCTTTGGAGACCCGAGAATCTCTAAAGTTTTAAAGAACATTGGCCAGAATGGATCTTCTTTTGGTCTTTCTAAAATCTCTTCATTATCTTCAGTAACTAGAATCACTTTACCTTTATCATCAGAAACTTCACCTATGACTTGTGCATCGATACCTTTATCTGCTAAAATTTTTAATGCTTCTTCAACTTTCCATGGCTTTATTGTAGCTATAAGTGTACCCTCACTTATAGCTGCATAAGGATCTGCTTCAACTCCCGTTAATTGTGAAAAAGCATTAATGATCTTTTTAACATCTTCTCTTATGAAAAGATTTTCTTTATAGATTTTTATTCCAACGTTGCTAGCATTAACTATATCGTATAATGCACCCCAAACACCATATTCTGTTGCATCATGCATTGATGTAACACCTGTTCTTAATCCTATTTTTGCTAGTGTTAACGCATCATCAACCACGCTCTGTAAATAGAAAATATCGCTTGCTTTACGAGCAAATTCTTTACCAAAACGTTCTTCTATGAGACGTGGGAACATTACAGATAAAATGCCTGCTGCTTCAATGGCTGGTCCTTTGGTCATCACTACTTTATCACCAGGTTTAGCCATTTCCGTAGTAACATACCCGTCTTTGGGGGCTATTGCGAACATGGTAGCACCGCCAATCATAGGATAATCGATTCCAGCATACTTACCTGTATGTCCAGTTACAATTGATATGCCCAATTTTTTACATTCCTTATGAATACCTAACCATAAGTTTGTAAATTCATCTTTTGTCATTGATTGCGGGAGATTAAGATCAATTGCTAAATATTTTGGTGCTACACCAGAATTAGAAATATCACTTGCAAGTATGTGAACAGCAAACCATGCGCTTCTATCCCAACCATATTCAGGAACTACAAAAACTGGATCACTCTTTATAATTAAGACCTCTTTTTCATTTAATTCAATTACACCAAAATCTACACCATGTTTTGGCTTAACAATAACTTTTGAATCATAGGCACCTAAATTTGGATAAATTACACTATCAAATATATCCGAAGAAAGCTTCCCAAGTCTAGGCAATTCACCCATTTTATTAATGCATTATTAAGTTACTTATAATAATAAATGCATCTTCCAATTTCAAAGTTGTTGAAAATGAAAAAACTCCTATTGCCAAAGCAATAAAAGCCCCCAAATAAGACCCAACAATATACCGGCTAATACATTTATTGCATGTTGTATTGGATTTACTAAACTAGGTCTTACAGGAAAGAATGTGAAGGGAGAAATTTCCACACCTGCTGCTATAAGAAGAGCTGCAAAAGCTACTTTCCTTGACCTATTTTCATTTAACACGCTTCTATAAGTTATTTATAATACTTTTATAATATGCTTTGTTCATTTTGTGTTTGTTGAAAATGAATAAAAAAATTCCTATTGCAATGACAATCGCTGGAAGTGATTCTGTTGGAGGTGCTGGAATACAAGCTGATTTGAAAACCTTTGCTTCTCTAGGTGTTCATGGAACTACAGCAATTACCGCTATTACTGCTCAAAACACATTTACAGTTACAGCTATTCAAGAAATTCTACCTGAGATTGTAGTTAAACAAATAGAAGCTGTATATTCAGATACAGGAATAGATGCTGCAAAAACTGGAATGCTAAGTAGCGTAGAAATAATAGAATCTGTTAGCAGAACGATAAAAAATTACTCAATACCTTTGGTTGTTGATCCTGTCATGGTTGCAAAGAGCGGAGCTAGGCTTCTAAAGGAGAATGCTGTAGAATCTTTAATCAGAAACTTACTCCCTTTGGCATGGGTTGTAACCCCTAATATTCCTGAAGCTGAGATAATCGCTGGAATGAAAATAAAGAATTTGGAAGATATGAAGAAGGCTGCTGAAATAATATCTAAAAGAACTGGAGCTTTATCGATAGTCTTAAAGGGTGGACATTTGGAAAGCGAGAAAGTAATTGATGTTGTATATTATGAAGGAAAAATAATAACTCTTGAAGATGAGAGAATTCAAACTAAAAACACTCACGGGACAGGCTGTAGCTTTTCAGCTGCAATAGCTGCTGAAATAGCAAAGGGAAATGATATAATTAATTCAATAAAGAAAGCAAAGGAATTCATAAATTATGCAATTAAATACTCTTTGCCTATAGGAAAAGGACATGGGCCTGTAAATCCTGTTGCATGGCTTGAAATAAAAGCTGAAAAGAACCTAGTGATAGAAAATTTAATGGAGGCGGTAAAAATTCTTGAAACCAACGAAGATATCGCTGAGCTTATTCCTGAAGTTCAAATGAACATAGGAATGGCTATCAAGAACATTTATGCAAGAGGCCTAAACGATGTAGCTGCTATTCCAGGAAGAGTGGTTAGAATAGGGAAAAGGGTAAAGGCATCATACTATCCTGAATTTGGTGCATCATCGCATATTGCAAGGGCAATTTTGAAAGCAATGGAATTTAATGAAAATTTTAGATCAGCTGCGAATATAAAATACGATGAAGATGTAATAGAAGCTATTAAATTATTAGGTTTTTCAATGTCTTACTATGACAGAAAAGAGGAACCCGAGGAAATAAAAACAAAAGAAGGGGCTACTATACCTTGGGGTGTTGAAGTAGCGATAAAAAGAATAGGGAAGGTTCCTGACGTAATAATAGATAAAGGAGATTTTGGAAAAGAAGGAGCTATAAAAGTTTTTGGTTATAACGCTGTTGATGTTGCAAATAAGTTAATTAAGATAGCTAAAAAATACAGAGAAATTAAATCTTCTAAATCTAAATAATTTCCTCCATAACTATCCTTTTATTATAAACATCTTCGTAGATTGTTAACCTTGACTTGTATATCACAACTTCCTTGGGAAGCTTTCTCATATTATATCTTGAAGCCATAACATAACCATAGGCACCTGCATTGTGAATCGCCAGAATATCATCCTCTTTAGGCATGGGAATCTCCCTTCTAACGGCAAATACATCTCCAGTCTCACATAAGTTTCCCACTATCGTAACTGACTTCTTATCATTCCCATTTACGTTATCGCAGTTTATTATTTCATGGTATGATCCGTATAAGACAGGTCTTATTAAATGATTGAAACCACTGTCAACCCCAACTATTATCTCTCCATATCTTTCCTTTATATCCACAACTTTTACAACAAGTATTCCTGCATCACCAACCAAGTATCTCCCAGGCTCAAAAGCAACATTTTGAACCTCATAATTTTCTTCATTTAGAATCTCAGATAAGCCTTTTGAATACGTTTCTATAGGAAAATCGCTCTCTTTTTCCGAATATCTTATCCCTGGCCCTCCGCCAAAGTTAATGAATTCTAATTTATCACCTATCATATTTTCAACTTCTTTAGCTTGCTTTACTAATATTCTTGATGCTTGGAGAAATTCCTTTACTTCTTCTTCGGTTTTCCAATTAGAACCGACATGCATATGTATACCTACAATTTTGAGATCTTCTTCCTTAGCTATATTAACAGCATTTTTAATTTGATCCAATGGAATTGAAAACTTAATTGGAACATTATGAGCTTCTTTTCCAGCTGTTATTGTCCTCCAACTATGTCCTACACCTGATATTCCAGGATCTATCCTTAAGGATATCGGAATATCTTTTCTTATCTTTGATATTTTCTTTATTTGCGAAATCGAATCAACATTGACTCTAACACCCAATCCTAATACCTTCTTTAAATCTTCAGTTGAAACACTTACTCCAGTAAAAAGAATTCTTTCAGGAGAGAATCCGTTTTCTATAGCGTATTCAACTTCTTCAGGAGATACGCAATCAAGCCATGACCCTTCATATCTCAATGCTTCAAGTATCTTAGGATTATTGTTTGCTTTCATTGAATAATGTATTCTAACAGTTTGTGGAATATACCTCTTTAAAGCTCTAAAAAAGAATCTGAACTTTTCAGCAACTCTATTTGCATTGTAAATAAATAAAGGTGTTCCAAATCTCCTAGCAATCTCAGAAACCTGTATGTTAGCTATGTATAATTTGTTATCCACTATGCTTAAATGATCTTTTATTTCCCACCACATTTTAAGGATTTATATAAGCTATCCCTTCAAGAATTTTTTCAGCTTTGCCAAATATTTCTATATTATCTTCTTCATCTATTTTTACGTTAATTTTTCCTCCTGGCATTTCAACAACTACATTATTACCAACTTTATTTAATTTATACAAGGCAAATGCTGAAGCCGAAGCTCCAGTACCAGAAGAAAGAGTGGCACCAGCACCTCTTTCCCATATATAGGAAATTATTTTATTTTCCTCTTCGACATAAACAAATTCCACATTAGTTCTATTTGGAAAGGCTTCATGATTCTCTATTAAACTTCCTATTTCGTTAAGCATACTTTTTGCTTCTTCTTTACTCTTGCATATGATAACAAAGTGAGGATTACCTAATGATACCTTACATCCCTTTATAACCCGCTTGGCAACATTTATTTCAATTTCTCCTAAAAATACTCCTTTTCCTAAATTGATCTGAACTGAACCATCCTTTAGAATTTTAGCCTTAGCGATTTTTCCTCCTTTATTTCCACCCACTTCCACATAGTCTTCTTCTTTTAAAATTCCTTTTGAATTCAAGTAGGTGGCAAATATTCTAAGTCCATTTCCTGAGATTTCCGCTTCACTTCCATCTGGATTAAAAACCCTCATTCTGGCTTTTGCAATATTACTTTTGTTGAATACTAAGATGCCATCAGAACCTATTCCAAAACTTTTATCTGATAATATTATCGCAATTCTTGAATACAAATTTTCTAAATTCCTTTCCAAATCTTCGATAACAATATAGCTATTGCCTTGTGCGTGAAACTTAACTACTTTTATTTCCATGGATTCTTAAGGAGTAATTCAGAAGCCAATTCGATATCTTCAACGCTAGGTACCAATGCAAATCTTACATAAGAATTTAGCGTCTCTTCTGGATCAAGACTGAGCATTTTGCTTGGTGTGACATTTATTCCAATCCTTTTCTCTTTATCCAGTTCAAGCAAATTCTTCGATGTTTCCATTGTATTCTCTGATAGTCTTGCCCAAACATAAAAAGTTGATTCAGCGTAATATTTTATATTTAATTCTTTTAGAGATTTAATCAGCATATCACGCTTCATTCTGTAAAGTTCTCTATTATCTTCAACATGTTTTTCATCACTCAAAGCTGCAATAGCAGCTTCCTGAATTGAATTTGGAATTCCCGAATCTATTTGCATTTTTAACATTCTAAAATATTTTATTATCTCTTTATCGCCATAGACAAAACCAACTCTTAGACCAGTGGCATTGCTTCTTTTTGATAGTGAATTAAAAACTACAATGTTCTTGTAGTCATCTGTTACGTTTAATATTGAGATTGGCTTTTCATCAAAATATATCTCACAATAGCATTCATCCGATGCTAATATTATATCGTATTCATTGGAAATCTCTACCAATTCTTCATAAATTTTTCTTGTTGCCAACTTAGAAGTTGGATTATTTGGATAGTTTAAATAAATTAATTTTACGTTCCTGTTTTCTTTAATTAGCTTTTTTATTTCTTCAGGATCTGGAAGGAAGTCATTTTCCTCTTTAAGTTTATAATAAACTGGTCTTCCCCCAGCGAAAACTGTACCGGCCTTATAAGGTGGATATCCTATAGATGGAATCAAAGCTTCATCGCCATCATTAAGAAATGCCATGGGAAAGTGGAATATAGCTTCCTTTGCACCAGCAGTTATTGTAATTTGTTCTTCAGGATCCACGTAAACATTAAACCTTCTTTTTATCCATTCTGAACATTTCTCTCTTAGATCTTTCATTCCAACATATGAAGGATAACCTGATCTTGCATGCTTTACAGCTCCCTCCTGCAAAGCTTTTATCGCTCCTTCATAAAGAGGTTCTGTAGGATCACCTACACCGAAATCAATTATTTTGAAACCTTTCTTTACAGCTATTTCCTTTGCTCTATCAATTTCGTAGAATGCATATGTAGTAAACTGCTTCAATTTATTGGAAGGAATTACCATAAACTAAAACAATATTGTAACTTAAAAATTAGATTTTGCTATAATCTCATCGAAAACATCGTTAAAGTTATAGATACCTTTCCTTTCCATAATCCACTTTGCAGCCAATATTGCACCCTTTGCAAATCCTTTCCTACTTTTAGCATTATGTGTAAGTTCTATGGTTTCATATTCACTATCAAAACCGACTAAATGGAAACCAGCTCTAAATCCTGCTCTTAGAGATACAACATGAAGTTCTTCTGGTTCAATTTTTCTATCCAATTTTTCATATTGAAGCTTTTTCTTATTGGGAAAATTGTTAAGGACAATTTTTGCAATTTCTTTGGCTGTTCCTGAAGGGGAATCTACTTTCATTCTATGGTGCATTTCAAAAACATACGGATCAAAGTCTTCAATCTTACCCAATAATGAAGAAGCATAATTTACGATTTTGAAGAAAACGTTAGCCCCTATAGAGAAATTAGAACCGTAAACTAAGCCAATATTATTTTCCTTTACTATCTCTGAAACTATATTTAGCTTATCATACCAGCCAGTTGTTCCAACAACCATGTTTACTTTGTTTTTTGCCACAAGCTTAACATTGTTTACTACTGCATCAGGTCTTGTGAAATCAATAGCTACATCTGCATCTTTTAAAGCTTCTTCATCGATTTTTCTATGCGTAGCTTCAGGATCTGAAGGATCGATTATTGAAACAACTTTTATGTTAAATTCATTTGCTACACTCTTTACCTCTCTTCCCATTCTGCCATATCCAATCAATGAAATTTTCATTGAATTGGTATCTCATAGTATTTTCTTAGCACTGTTTTTAGTTTATCAAGATTTTGCTGACTCATTTCGCACAGAGGAGGTCTGCAAGGACCTGCTGGTAGGCCAACCAAGTTCATTGCAGTTTTAATTGGAATAGGATTTGTTTCGAGGAAAGCCGCCTTGAATATCGGCATTAAATTGTAGTGTATTTCTCTAGCCCTCTGTAGGTTTCCGTTTAAAATGCTTGTAACTAATTCTTTAACTTGTCTTGGCAATATATTGCTAACAACAGAAATCACTCCTTTTCCTCCACATGCCATTATAGGAAATGTTAAGTTATCATCACCGCTAAGAACAGTTTTATTGCTAGGCAAAATAGAAATCACATCCATAATTTGCTGGATGTTTCCCGAAGCTTCCTTTACTGAAACTATATTATTTATTTCGAGAAGTCTTGATTGAGTAGATGCTTCAATGTTTACTCCTGTCCTTCCTGGGATATTATAAAGAATTATTGGGATGTTAACACTTTCAGCTATAGCTTTAAAGTGCCTATACAATCCTTCCTGTGTAGGTTTATTATAATATGGAGCAACTATTAATGCTCCATCAACCCCTATTTCTGCAGCTTCCCTTGTCATTTTTATAGATTCAGCTGTTGAATATGTCCCTGTACCAGCTATAACAGGAATTTTTCCATTTGCCTCATCAACAGCCACCTTTAGAATTTGTTTTCTTTCTTCTTCTGTGATTGTGGGAGATTCTCCAGTTGTTCCTAGAACTACAATCCCATCAATGCCGTTTTCGATTTGGAAACTAATCAACCTTCTTAATCCTTGAAAATCCACCTCAAGATTTTTTTGGAAAGGAGTTACTATTGCAGTTATACAGCCTTTGAAACTTTCAAAGCCCATATGCTTGATTTAATGGGCAAAGTTTATAAACTTTTTTTCGATTTATTTACAAAAATACGAAATAAAGTACGAAATTTTAAATATTTTTGCCGATATTTGTAAATCAGTGGACGAAATCGATAACTTAATTATAAGAGAACTTGAAGCTGATGGAAGAAAGCCATATACTGAGATTGCTAAAAAACTAGGATTAAGCGAAGGAACTGTTAGAAAGAGAGTTGAAAAACTTGTCAATGAAGGGAAAATTAAATTTACTGTAATTATTACAGCGAAAACAGGATTCTCAGCTATAGTACTAATTAAAACAAGCCCTCAAGCTAAAACTTCAGCAATAGTTGATTCAATGAAGAAAATTAGAGAAGTTAAGGAAATTTATGAAGTTGCAGGAGATGCAGATGTAATCGTAAAAATATCTTGTAATAATGCAGAAGAATTCAATGATTTAATCGATGAAATTAGATCTATACCAAACATTTTAGAAACGAGGACGTATACTGTTTTAAAGGTATCTTATCCTTCTTAAGGAAAAGCTTATTCATCGAAAAATTGCTTAACTCTTTTAACCTTATTCATAAATTTTTATAATATGAAAGAACCTTATAACTCAATTATTCATAAATTGCTCAAGCTCCTTAAAGAAAAATTTGGAGAGGACCTTATTTCTTTAGCCATCTATGGAAGTGTTGCAAGGGGTGATAATAAAAGGGATAGCGATATAGACTTGTTTATCGTGGTTAAAAACCTTCCGCCTACCACAATCGAAAGAATTAGAATTTTTGATTCCTTAGAATTACTATTGGAAGAAGACATTAAAGAGATGTTTTCTAAAGGATATTATGTTTCATTTTCGCCTATAATGAAGACTCCTGAGGAAGCTATGCGTTTTTCTCCTTTATATATGGATATGACTGAAGATGCTGTTTTAATTTACGATAAAGAAGATTTCTTACAAAATCTATTACAAAGAATAAGAAAAAAACTTAATGAGCTCGGATATGAAAGGATTTGGTTAGGAAAAAAATGGTACTGGAGAAAGAAAGATTTTAAATTCGGTGAGGTCGTAGAATTTGACTAACAACGATAGATTAGCTAGATCTTATTTAATGCAAGCTGAAGAAAGAATTAAACATGCCAAGGAGGCTTTTGAAGGAGGCAATTATGCCTATGTTGTTAGGCAATGCCAAGAAGCTGTTGAATTGCTTCTAAAAGCTTCATTAAGGTTGGTCGGCATTGAGCCTCCTAAGTTTCATGATGTTGGCATAGTATTAAAAAATGAAAAAGATAAATTTCCTGAGTGGTTTAAAAATGAGATAGATGAGTTAGCATCTATATCTAGAATTCTAAGAAAGGAAAGAGAGACGTCAATGTATGGCGATGAAGAAACGATGACTCCACCTGAACTTATTTACTCGAGAATTGATGGTGAAAATTCATTGAAAATGTGCTTAAAAGTATATGAACTAGTAAAAAAATTATTCAAAAAGGAATAGCAAAATAGCTCTATAATATTCTAATCAACTAAATTGAATTATCTTTAGGAAAAAAGTTTTGTAAATATGTGTTTTATGAGAAATTGTATAAATCATAAAAATTTTAATTAAGATTCTCTTCACTGAGATATTTGTAGATATCCAGCAGTTGAATTTTGATAATAAGAGAAATTCCAAGAAGTAGGAGCATCGAGTATGAATGGCAACATGTAGCTTGCAGGAAGAGAAATCACTTTACCATCTAAAGTCGTTATTTGTATATTGATAAGTTCTCCATTCATTTTATAGTCTTGAATTGGATATAAGTTACAACATGGTTGGAACTCTAGCTGTGTATAAGTTCCGTAGAAAGGAGTGCCGTTATAAGGTATGCTTGTAACAAAGGTCAGTCCTGCATTTATATCTTTTATTCTGACCTCCTCACCGCTCTAGAAGGAAGAGGGTCCCCTTCTAAAGAAGCTCATAGGTTTCCAGCATTGATTCGTGATACATTTCTCATTTGCTGGACAGCTGGGAGGATCAGAGCTTCTCCATTTTATCAGGTTTCAAGGAAAAGAAACCTTCATTAAAAGGGTTGCCAGCCCTAAATCTGGATTCTATTAAGAATCCTTCATTAAATAAAAACGATTGCCATGCTGATTGCTCCTCCTTAAGTCCCATTATGCCCTCTATCGAGCTCGGGAAGAGCGTTTGAATTTCCTAAGCTAAGATTTTTTATTAAATAATTATTTAAATCTATTTAAATCCTTCATTCCAGCCATAAAGGGCTAGACTTTCATTTGTAATTTGGCGCGGTTGTTACACTTGCAGTTCCTTGAATAATTTGCCATCCATCTAGCGATAAATCTTCAAAGTTCGACACAAAGGCAAAAGCTCCTTGTGTAGATGCTGATGTTGCCTTTATTGTTTCATGCTTTATAGGAAAAGAAGATTTCGAGTATGCATACGGTGTCGCTAGAATAAAGGGCATTGTGGAAAGTGTTAAAAGGAGAAGAATAGAACTAAATATTTCTACATATAAGTTATATATTTCAATTTTATATAAAGTTTTAATCTAAATATTCTATCTTAGCTCCCTTACCAACTTTTGTTATAAACCCTTCAGCTTCTACACCGTTTTTCTCAAAAGCTTCGAGCATTGATTTTAAAACGTAATTTGGATCTATGCTTTCTTTATCAACGAAAGCAACAATTGAAGGACCTGCACCGCTAATACATACTCCCAATGCGCCATTCTCATAAGCTGCATTCCTTACATCTTCAAATGCAGGAATGAATTTACTTCTATGAATTTCTACAACATAATCTTTCATAGCTTCTTTCAATTGCGAGAAATCATCGGTCAGGAAGGAATAAACAACCCTACTTGCTTTAGCAATGTTTTCGGACATTTGCTTTAAACTTATGTTCTGAGGAAGTATTTTTCTTGCGAATTCAGTTTTCTTTATAGGCAAATTCAACTTTGGCATAACTAGGCATAGATTTAAATTAGATTTCAAATCTATTCTTATAGGGTCTAAAGAATTCATAGGTATTATTACAAACCCTCCTAACAATGAAGCTGTAACATTATCATAATGGACAGATCCTGCAACAATTCTCTCACCTTCTCCAGCCAAGTATATTAAGTCTTTTTTGCTCATTTTTAAGTTAAAAATTTCATTTGCTATGAGAACAGCAGCTACACATGACGCAGCGCTACTTCCTAATCCCATTCCCACTGGAACATTCTTATTCAATGATATGCTAATTTTTCCTGTTTGTTTCTTCTTTTCCATAATTTGCAGAAGCAAAGCAGTTAAAACATTTTCTTCAATTTTCGATGGAACCTTATATTTTCCTCCAACCTTCAATTCTATCTCAATATTTTTGGATTTTTCATACTCAACTTCTACTACATCAAACGGTTCTTCTAATGCAATGGCAAATACATCGAATCCTGGACCCAGGTTTGCGCTTGATCCAGAAGTTGTTACCCTTATATTCACCATTATATAAACTTATTGTTTACTTAATAAATTTCTTATAAATATCAATTAGCTTAGATTCCAAACCTGCTTCTTTTGCCAAATTAAAATCTACCTGTGCAACACAAAATCCTTGTTCAGTTATATTTAATTTGATACCTTTTTCAGGTTCAAACTGTATTGAAAATTTATTCCTTTTCACTCCCTTATGACCTTCTAAGTTTAGCTTATCATACATCTTATCTAAATCCAATCTAACTTTATATGATGGATATAAGTAGAAAATTCCTTGCCCTTCTCTTGCACATCCTATCTCAAACCTTTCTGAATGTTCTATCAATTCTACATTAGGATATTTACCACATGCTTCACAACTCTCCGACCTTCTCAAATTCAATGTATCAAAAATAAGATTCTGCAAATCAATTAGAAGAATTTTCCCTGCAAGTAGCGGTTCTTTACCAGTTATTATCCTTATAGCTTCGCTAACTTGAATGCTTGCTACCATACTTAAAACTGGAGGATTTACTCCAACTACTGCACATTTTGGAAGCTCATCATCGGTTAATCCAGGATATATACATTCTAAGCATGCTGTTTTACCTGGCAAAACAGTGAAAGCGCTTCCTTGATTCTCTATGGCTGCACCATATATGTAAGGAATTCCCTTTTTTAAAGAAACTCTATTCAATAAGTATCTAGCCTTAATCGAGTCAGTGCAATCAATAACAAAGTCGCAATCATTAACTAAATCCTCAACATTATAATCAGTTACTGCTACAGGATATGGATCTATATTTACTTCAGGATTTATATCCTTAAGTCTTTCGTATGCAACTTCAACCTTTGTCTTCCCTACATCTTTAGGAGTATACAGATATTGTCTATGCAAATCGGTTAGCGAAACGATATCCCTATCTACTATCCTTAAATATCCTACTCCCATAGAGACGAGTTGTAAAGAAACGGGACATCCTAATCCCCCCATTCCTACCAGGCATATTTTTGATTTAAAAATTCTTTCTTGGCCTTCAAAGCCTATATTCTGCAGTATTATTTGTCTTGCATATCTTTCAATGTTTCTTTCAACCAAGTTAACCACCCGCTACAGTTGGAATGAAACTAACTTCATCTCCTTCATTAAGATTTGCATCCAATCTTCTCTCTATTTTTCCGTTAATATATATATTAATCAATCTTTTCAACTCTCCTTTTTCATCAAAAAGCTTATCCTTATCTACATAATCATTCTTTACTAATTGGTCAAGTAATTCTTTTAAGTTAGATGCTTCAATGGATAATTTTGAGATATTCTTATTTTTTCTAACCAAAGATGGTAGAAAAACTTCTACTTTTGCCATGTCAATATACTTTCAAGATACTTTACTTGAGGCTTAATTAAGATAGGTTCCTCAACTTTTCCTTTTAAAGTTTCTGGAGTTTTTAATCCACTTCCTGTAACGTAGCAAACAACCCTTTCATCCTCTTGAATTTTCCCTTCCTCTACAAGTTTCTTCAAAACTGCAATAGCTACTCCTCCTGCAGGCTCTGCATATATGCCTTCATTCTGTGCAAGCAGTTTGATTCCTTCAATTATTTCTTGATCACTAACATCTTCAGCTAATCCTCCTTGTTTTAACCTTCTGAGAACATAAACACCATCTCCGGGATTACCTATCGCAAGACTATGTGCAATAGTATTTGGATTTTCGATAACTTCTATGTAATCTCTCCCTTCTTTAAAAGCTTTAGAAATAGGATTACAGCCTAAAGCTTGTGCAACAACAGGTTTTTTGGGTAAATGATTTATAAGTCCAAGTTCAAGAAGCTGTTCAAAACCTCTGCATATTGCATTGAACATTGCACCGCTAGCTGTAGGTACTATGAATACATCAGGTGCTTCCCAGTTCAATTGTTCAGCAACTTCCAAAGCAAGAGTTTTTGAGCCTTCTACATAATAAGGCCTTAAATTTATATTTACCATACCTATGTTGAACAATTCTGCGGCTTGCGTAGCCAATCTGTTTGCATCATCATACGTCCCTTCAACAGCTACTATTTTAGCACCATAAGATTGAGCTTGTGAAATTTTTGAAACTTCAATTCCATTAGGAATTATTATATAACAAGGCAATCCCACCCTTGCTGCATATGCAGCTGTTGCGCTAGCTAAGTTTCCTGTAGACGCGCATCCAACCGATTTCATTCCAAAGCTTAATGCTGCGGTTACTCCAAGTGCAGCAGGTCTATCTTTAAAGGAATATGTTGGGTTTACACAATCATTCTTTATATAAAGTTCCTTCAATCCAAGCTTTTTAGCCAAAAGTTTTGCCCTAATCAAAGGAGTGAATCCTGCTTTAATTTCACTAACATACTCAGGAGCTTCGAATGGAAGAAATTCTTTGTATCTCCACAAGGTATTTTCTCTTGATTTAAGATCACTTTTTGAAAAACTTATTTTTTCAAAATCATAAATAATATCTAAAGCTCCAAAGCATTCATCACAGACATATAAAGGTGCAATTTCGAATTCTTTTCCACAATCTCTACATTTTAGGCCTACAACGTGCTCTTGAATAAATCTTGAAGTTTTCTTGCTTGTTAAGCTTGATCCCCCCATTGCTATTGAAAAGATGAAAAACTACTTAAATTCATTTGTAATTAAATATGAATTTTGTAATATTCCAAGAAAGGTTATCCTTCAAAAATATTTTCTTAAAATTAGTGTTTAGTAGTCTTAGATACCGACCCTCTCGTTGCTCTAGGAGTTAGAAGTTTTACTTCTAAAGTAGCTCATTATTTTACAGCATTTATTCTTGGCTTCATGTCTCACTTGCTGAACATTTACGTATATGAGCTTTCCTCATATTATCAGTTCCTAAATAAACTTTCATATAAAGACTGCCCAACCTTAAATCTTGATTCTATCGAGAATCCTTCATTGAAAAGCAACACTATTGCTACTTTCTAAGTCCCACAAAGCCCTCTATCTAGCTTAAGAAAACGTTTAAATTCCCTAAGTGAAACTCATAAAATAAATTTAAATCTATTCATTCTAACCCTTAATGGCAAGGCCTTCATTTGTGTAAATGAAAGAAAAAATTAAATTTGAGAACAGGTAAAAACATGGAAAATAAAATGTATTTGATAAGATTTTTAAAATTTAAAAATTATAAAAGCTAAATAAAATCTTAAATTTAATGCCATTTTATTATACTTTTAATTTCTTCCTTTGGTTTTTCTTTAAAAAGCCAAATGTCTTCTGGGTGATATATTCCTGTGATTAAATCATTCAAGTAATATTCTTTACCGTAATTTTTCAAAAACTCAGCAGCTTCAATATAATGTTTTTTACTCCCATCTTCAACTCCTGCTAAAGAAAGGTTTTTATCAACGATTTTAGCAATAAACTCACCACCCTCTATTTTTCCTGAACCTCTTGTTCCGAAGAATATGAAAATACCGTTGTTATTGAGATGGTTTATACATGATTCAAAAACATCTGTTGTTCCTGCTGCATCAATGGCCAAATCCATAGGATTATCTTTCAATGCTTTATTCCAATCATCTTTAGATGAATTGAAAAAGCTTATCCTATTTTTATCTAAAAATTTCATTATCCTTTCATCAAGAGGGTGCACGTTAACAATCGTTACATTAAAACCTAAGCTTTTGAATACTGATGAAATCAACAAACCCTCCGTACCCGTGCCAAATACCCATGCACCTTTGCATGAATATGTCGAATCTTCGCAATGCCAAACGACCCTGTTTTTAAGAAAATCAAATACTTCCTTAATTTTCATGACATTTTTAGTAGGCTCAACTAGAACAGCAATATCCTGAATTTCCTTACTCACTTTTATTAAGAATTCCTCCCTATCATAGAAATATTCACGCATAAACCCATCTTTTCCTCTTATTCCGGCTTCAACAAAATCACCATCTATGCAATAATCTTGCCTTCCGATTCTGCACATTATGCATTTTCCAGGTCTTCTAACCATAGGAACAACTAAATCTCCTTCCTTTAATTTTGAACCTTCTATACTTTGCTCAACTATACCTAATCCCTCATGTCCAAGAACTAAGTATTCTCCTTTCTCAGCTCTTACAAATTTTAAAACGTTATTAACAATTTCTCTATCAGTTCCGCATATTCCTGTAAATAGTGTCCTGACTTTTATCATATTTTCTTCTCTAATATCTAAATACTTCAATTCAATTCCTTCTTTACCAGGTTTAACCAATAAGGCTTTCATATTTCAATTGCTAATACTCTTACAGGAGAACCATCACCGTCTTTAATTTTCAGAGGTAAAGCTATAACTAAAACACTTTTCCCTACTATTGATTTCAAAAGTTTAGAGTTTAAGTTCTCGATAATTAAAACGTTATTTCCTAAAAGGATTTTATGTGTAGGAAAATTCTTCTCATAAGGTTCTTCAACCGTAGGTGAGTCAATTCCTACAACTTTTATTCCCTTATTAACAATTTCTTCTGCAGCTTCCCTTGTGATGTAAGAATAATTCTTGAAAATTTTTTCTACATTCCATTCAAGGTTGCTACCAGTATAGAATAATACTTTTTCATTTTTTGCCTTCTGAATTACTTCTTTAGTTATTCCTTTCTTTTCACTTGCATCTATTACTTGGTAAATCCCACATAATGCCAAAGGATCAATTTTTTCAACGCTAGCTCCTCCTTCAATGAAATGCGAAGGCGCATCAATATGTGTTGATGTATGCGTCCCCATATGGATTTCCTTAACGTTATAACCATTTTCTTTGATGCTTTTAACTTGAATTATTTTGGGAACAGGATCGCCTTCAAAATGCACCATTCCATTTTCAATTTCAAAGGTTAAATCGTAAACCTTCATTTGAAAGTTCCCTTAACAACCCAAAGAGGTTCTTCTTCATTGAAACTTTCCATTCCTTCAATTTTAAATTCTTCAAGGATCTTCTCGTTTATCTCTATACCTAATCCAGGATCGGAGGGAACTATGTAGTATCCATCCTCAATTCTGTATCCTTTTTTGATTAAATCATTCTTCCATCTTGGCCAAGAATCTTCAAAGCTTTCCTGGATTACAAAGTTATAAATGTTAGCATCTAATTGAAGCGTAGCTGCAGTTTGAACAGGACCAAAGGCATTGTGATATGCTACACCTACTCCAAAAGCATCTGCAATTACTGAACAGTGTTTTGCCTCAAAAATTCCACCTACGTTTGTCACATCTGGCTGGATTATATCAACTAGGTTTTCTTTCAAGTAAGGAATAAAAAGATTTTTATTAAGAACCCTTTCGCCTAATGCTATTCTTGTGTTAACATTTTTCCTGAACTTGATCAACCCTTCAAACAAATCAGGATGTACTGGCTCTTCCATAAATAGCGGATTATATTTTTCCAAAATTTTTCCTGCCTTTATTGCAGAAATTGCATCAAATCTGCCATGAAATTCGATTAGAAGTTCTAAAGAAGTATTTTCCTTTAAAGCCGAAACAATAGCTTCAGCTCTCTTTAAATGTTCATCGTCTATTGTATTAAATTGGTTTCCAAAAGGATCGAACTTTATAGCCTTGTATCCTTTCTTTTCCAAATCTTTAGCTTTTTTAACAAAGTCTTCAGGATAAACACAATCTGAATACCACCCATTAGAATATGCTTTAACTTTGTCTCTAAGTTTTCCTCCTAAAAACAAATAAACTGGAGCCCCTAGCATTTTTCCCAGAATATCCCAAGAAGCTATTTCAAATGCGCTAAGAGCAGATGTAGCTTCAACTGAAACAGTTAAATAGAAAGAATGCTTGTAAAATTCCTTCACATTTTTTTCTATTTCTGTTACTTCTTTATTCTTGAATATTCTAGCAACCTCTCTAAGCTGCTCATATACTGGAAGGGTCATCAAAGTTGTAGGCGCTTCTCCATAGCCTACATAACCATCTGAGGTAACCAATCTTAGAATCAAAATAGTTGAACTCCAAGGTGTAGCCGTTTCTTTTTCTCCCAATTCAAATATTTCAATTTCTTTTATTTTGCCCATAATTCTAAAACTAGCACCGGTTATATTACTTTACATAAATGAAGGCCTTACCCTTTAGGATGGGGATGAATATATTTAAATAATTATTTTATAAAAATGTTAAGAAAATCAGTGAAGCTATTCCTAAGCTCGATCAAAGCTTAATGGGACTGGGAAGGAGAATTAAGTTGTACTTTTTAATGAAGGTTTCTTAATAGAATCCAGATTTTAGGCTGTCCCTTTGTATGAATGTTCCTTTAAACCAGATAAAATGGGGAAGCTCTGATACTTCTAATGTAAGCAAATTAGATTTGTAGCTAAGAATCAATTCTGGAAACCAATGAACTTCTCTAGAAGTGTAACCTCTCCTTTCTAGGGTGGTGAGGAGGTCAGTTTATTAAGGTTAAACTTTAAGAATAAATCTAAATTATAAATGTTCGCCAAGTACTCCATAGGTCAGTTCAATATTTCTAAACATTCTGAAAAACAATAAGGTAGATATTGAATAGAGTGTGGCTGTGATAAAGAAAGGAACATCCAACATTCCAATGTCAAAGAAATATCCGCCTATAGATGGACCGATCGATCTTGGAATTGAGTCAAATGTTTGTATGATAGCTGAACCTTTTGCCCTTTCATCCTCAGGAATGAGACTCATTGTAAAAGCATTCATAATTGGGGAAGACATATTCATCAGCGCATTTCTTAATATGAAAAACGATCCTGCCACTATGTAGCTTGATATAAAAGGCATTATTATAAGAATTATTATCGAAGATGCCTGAGTAAAAGCAATTGTTCTTATTGAACCTATTTTTGAAGCTAAAGCAGGGGTTGTAAAAGAAGCAATTGAAGTTAGTATTTGAGATATTGCAAATATAGGTCCTAGTATATCTACGTTTATTCCAAACTTTAGATAAAACCAAAGAGGAAAAAGTTGGATTATAACGCCTGCCCCTAGACCTATCAGTCCTAGAATGGAAAGCTTCATTACAAATTTAAAAGATTTCTTTGGTAAAATCTCAAAATTTCTTTTGCCTTTGTATTTTTCAGAAACTTTTAACAGTAGTAAAATTGAAAATAAAATCAACAACCCAGAAACAATGAATATTAACCTGTAAGAATTGAATAAACTTAGTTTAAAGTAATTCATTAAAATAGGTGGCAAACCCCCCATCAACATCCCAAAAGACATGGATATTCCTGTTAAGAAACTATTTGTTGCAAAAGCTAGATTTCTATCTGAAATGCTTGTTTTTTCCGTAAACCATGCTAAAAAAGAAGATGATGTAGAAGCAAAGGATATTCCAGTAAGCACAGCCACTAAAATCATCCATGAGAAATCATAGGTTATTGCGTAGATTATAAAGCTTATCAAAAGCAAAAGTCTTCCAAACAAAACAAACTTTTTTCTTCCTAACATGTCGGACAACACGGCCAAGAATATCATTAACACGGAACCTATGAAAGTCCTTGTAGATAAGATAATCCCTATAAGGAAAGGAGAATAGCCCACGTTATTTAAATAAACTGTAAGATCGACAAACAGAAAACCTTGTGCTAGAGAAGAAACCATCGATGATAATATCAAAAATTTTGCTTCGTTTTGCAAATTTTTGAACTGAGAGAATTGATTTATGACTGGAATGTTTAATATTTTCATTAATATGGTAATTTTTCTCAAACACGGTATAAATTTTACTAGCCTACTCTTCGATTTAAAAAATTCAAGATTTTGGGATAACATAGAATAACAGCTCGAAACTTTACCAGTAAATTAAATTTATTCATTATCTAAAAAAGCTCAACGTAATTTAGATTTTTTAAGGATTTATACTAAATTCTCATTATCTTCATGATGGAAAGCTTGCTAAAAGAAATAGATAAATACTTAATGACGAATTTATATCCTTCCCACAGAATTTTCGTGAAGAAAGCTGAAGGAGTATATCTTTACGATATTGAAGGAAATAGATATTTAGATTTTATGACCGTAGTAACAACAGCAACTCTAGGTCATAATTTTAAAGGGCTTGGAGATGAAATAAAAAGGGTTGTTGATAACATCGTAGCTGGAAACGGATACAATTTTTATACAGAGGAACTTCTTAACGCAGCGAGGAACGTAATAAAGTTATTTGATGATAACATAATGTATAATAAAATACATTTCAAGTTGAGCGGATCAGAAGGAATTGAGCTAGCAATAAAACTTTCAAAGAGATTTAACAAGAAGAGCAACATAGCAATGTTTATGGGAGGTTACCATGGAAGAACTTACTTAACAGGTTTATATCATGGAATAAGGAGAAAAGAGTATGGTCCTCTACCACCAGGAGTTATTATTTTACCTTTTCCTTACAAATACAGAAGCAAATTTGAAGAGATAAAAGAAGAAGAATATGCTAAAATCATAGTTGAGGAAATCGAACAATACATTAAGAATAACAGCGATTTATCCTGTGTTATCTCTGAACCAATACAAGGTATTGGGGGCATTGTCATTCCTCCTTCAAATTTCTTCAGTCTATTGAATAAAGTTCTAAAAGAATATGGAGCTTTGCTTATCATGGACGAGATACAGACAGGTATGGGAAGAACTGGGAAAATATGGGGTTTTGAAAACTTTGATACAAAGCCAGATATTGTGGTAGCTGCTAAGGGAATGACTGGAGGTTTGCCTGCTTCAGCAGTTATAACAAGAGGAGAAATTGCTAGTTCTATGCAATTAAACGATGAGCATTCTACTTTTGGCGCGTCAGCAATAATAATGGCAGCAGTTGCCTATTCCGTTTCTTATTTCTTAAAAAACAAAGAAAATTTACTTGATAATGTAAATAAAATGGGAGAATACAGTTTAAAAAGGTTAAAAGAATTGCAGGAAGAACATCCTATAATAGGAGAAGTAAGGGGAAAAGGATTGCTAATTGGAATCGAGCTTGTTAAGAATAGAAAAACAAAGGAACCTGCATCGAAAGAAACAAGCGATATCTGTTTAAATAAAGCCCTTAAAAAGGGATTGCTTGTTGTCCCCAGTGGTTGGTATGGAAACGTAATTAGATTTGCTCCTCCCTTTATCGTTACTAGAGAACAAATAGATGAAGCAGTAGACATACTTGATAAGTGCTTTTATGAAGCAGAAAAGGAAAGTAAAATTCAATAATGCCTTTATTAAGTTTCAAGGAACCAAGGTAAAAGTTCTATTTCGACTATTTCGTTTTCTTTACATATTTCTTTGCTTTTATCCACAACAATAAAGCAATTTGCGTCTGCAAAACTTTTCAATGCGTGTGATTCTTGAAACCCTGAAGATCTAACGAGATACTCACCGTCCTTGTATGTAGCAAAGGCTCTAATAAATTCAAGTCTGCCCGGTTTCCTTTTTATTTCTTCAATCAATCTTCCTTTTCTCTTTGGTAAGAAAATGTTGTTTCTTCCGCTCATTTTTAAAAGAGCTGGTCTTACAAATTTATAATAACATACCATTGCTGAAGCAGGATTTCCAGGCAAGGCAAAAAACAAAGCCCTATTTTGCTTACCTAGAAAAATCGGTTTACCTGGCTTTATAGCAACTTTCCAGAACAATTTTTTGACTCCTAGCTTATTTAAGACCTCCCTAACATAATCTTCTTCTCCTTCTGAAGTTCCACCACTTATTAGTATTACATCAAAATCTTTTGCAGCTTTTTTGACCAAGCTTTCAAATAACTCCTTATCATCACCAGTTAACCCTAAATTTGCGCACTCAAAACCATCCATTTTCAGTGAAGCTTCTAAAGAAAAAGAATTTGAATCCCATATTTTTCCTTCCTCTAATGATTTGCCTGGAGAAATCAGTTCCTTACCTGTTATTATCAATGCTACTTTTGGTTTCCTGTAAACTATAACTTCATTATAGCCCAATTTAGCCAACAATCCAACAACGGAAGGAGTAATTAAAGTATGTTCGTTCAAAGCAAGCTCTCCTTCTTTAATTTCCTCTCCTCTAAATCTTATGTTTTCATATTTACGAACTTTTTCATATATTATTACTTGACCGTTATTCTCTTCTGTAAACTCAACCATACATACAGCGTCAGCTCCTTTTGGAATCATAGCTCCTGTCATTACTTTTGCTGCTTCTCCTCCTTTTATCTCAAAATTTGCATAATCTCCTGCAGCTACTCTTCCTACCAACCTTAAAACAACAGGATTTTCTCTACTTGCACCTTTAACATCTTCACTTTTAACAGCATAGCCATCCACCGCTGAATTATCAAAAGGAGGTAAGTCATGAATTGCGAATACTTTCCTAGAAGTTACATAACCTAGGGAATCGGAAATTTTTAGCTTTATTTCATCTAATAAGTTAACTTCATTCAACAATATACTTATAGCTTCTTCAAACTCTATCATAACCAATTGAAAAATCTTTCATTCTTAAGATAAACTTAATTCTGTTAAAAATATAATACATCTCAAGATTTGTATTGTTAAAATAATTTATCAGAATGTTAGGTGCTGTCATACTAGCAGGGGGTAAAAGTAAAAGATTCGGTTCAAACAAAGCTTTTGCTAAGCTTAAAGGTAAAGAGATAATTCTTTGGTGCATTGAAGGATTAAATGGCTTAGTTCAAGAAATAATTTTATCTGTGAAAAAAATCGATGATAGGTTTCTAAATATTGGAAAATATAACGTAAAGATTGTAGAAGATTTGTATGTACTTGAAGGGCCTTTAGTTGGTTTATATTCATCTTTGCTTTTCATGAAGTCTAAATATGTTTATATCCATCCTGTTGATTCTCCTTACATTATTAGAGAATATGTGAATTTTATGTTTAATTGTGTAAAAGAATGTAACGGATGTGCAGTAGTTTTTGAAAATGGAACATTTGATCCAACACACTCAGTTGTAGAAAGGAATGCAGCATTAGATTATTCAAAGAAATTGATTGAAAATGGGAATACAAGTTTGAAATCCTTATTCCTAGAATTGCCAAATGTAAAGTTCATCAAACTTGAAGAATTGAATATAAAATCAATTGATAAAGTATTCATCAACATTAACACAAAAGAAGATTTAGAAAGAGAAGATAGCAAATGAAGAAAATATCAGCAATAATTCTTGCAGCTGGAGTCTCATCAAGAATGGGAAAATTAAAACAAATTACAGAGATTAAAGGAAAGATTATGATTGAAATCATATTGGAAAAAGTTAAGGCTCAACCTTTTTATGAAATTATTTTGGTGCTGGGTTACAAGCATGAATTAATACAAAAAAGTTTGAAAACAAGAGTTGATAAAGTTGTTATTAACAATGAGTATGAAAAAGGAATATCCACTTCTATAAAAAGTGGCGTTCTTAGCATCTCTGACGATTCTGAGGCCTTTGCAATTTTTTTAGCTGACCAGCCTTTTATAAAAGGAGAAACCATAAAGAAGATTATTGAAGAATTTAACAAAAGGGAATGTCTAATATTAGCACCTTTATACAATAACGAAATAGGACATCCAGTGATTTTCCATAGAAAATTGATTCCTGAAATAATGAAACTAACAGGAGATGTTGGTGCAAAAACGATAATTAAAAAGTTTAAAGAAAATGCTTACTTTTTGGAAGTTGATGATGAAGGTGTTTTTATTGATATCGATACTCCCGAGGATTTAAATGAGGCTTTAAAAAAGTTAACCAGCTGAAACTACAGGAAAGAATGCTATAGTATCATCGTTTTTTAACTTAATTTTGTTGAAATCTTCTCTTTTAACAGTTACAGCATTATGAGCAACAGTTATTTCTTTTTTAAGCTCATTGCTACCAAAAAGAACTTCCTTTATTTTACCATCTTCAGAAAGTTTCTTTATAAAATCGCTTAGTGTAAAATTATCTTCAACTTCTATTTCATCTTCTGACTTACCCAATTTTTCCCTTAATGAAGCAAAATAAAGAACTTTTATTTTCACAACAATAATCTATTCCAATCATCTATTAATTTTATTGGCCATTTCAGTCTTCTCTTTAGAGAATTATACATTAAAATTGTCCAAGCATCGATTACCAAAATTCCCAATGTTTCAGCTTCAGCTGCGGATAATGGAGCCAAAATAGCAACTATCGGAGAAATTATTCCTAAGATTATGAAAATTTCACCATATTTTTTCAGTTTTGACAAGTAGATTCCAATCCCCCAAGTTATTATACTTAAGTCAGATTGTACAAAAAAATAAGTAGAAACAAAAACATGCGGCCTTGTACCTGCAGGGAATATTCCTATTAAGATTAAAAATATTCCTGCTATAAAAAAGAAGGCGCTTCCAGCAACTTCTATCTTATTCAATGAATAATTTATTAATGAAATTGAATATAAGAGAATAAGTATCCCAACAAAGATAAGACCATTGTTGTAAATCCAGGGCATATTTGCTTGACTTGAACCCAAATCACTGAATGCGCCTGTTGTATAGTGGGAAACCCACCAAGGATTTGCTGATATACTAATTAAAATTACGATCCATGCAAGAACTACATCGACTATCCCTAGATAAAATAATCCTTTAAAGATTTTTTCTTGCATCATTAGAAAATTATCTTGTTATATAGTTATATTCTAAACCTTTAAATATATTTTACACAAATGAAAGCATCGCCCTTAAGGACGGGATGAATAGGCTTAAATAATTAAAATTTAAATTTTTCTTAGGAAATTCAGTGACGCTCCTCCTAAGCTCGATAGAGGGCTTTATGGGACTAGGAAGGAAAATTCAGTTGTACTTTTTAATGAAGGATTCTTTATAGAATCCAGAATTTGGGTTGGCAACCCTTTTAATGAGGGTTTATTTAAACCAGATAATATGGGGAAGCTGTGATTCTTAAAATGTCCAGCAAATGCGATATGTAGCTCCGAATTAATGCTGGAAACCTTTGAGCTACTCTAAAAGGAAAACCTTCATCCTTCTAGGGTAGCGAGGAGGTCAGATCTATTTGAAGCCTAATATTTTAGGCAAAATCAATAAACTTAAATATTTGCAAAAAAGAAAATCTTAATGAAATCCGAAGAAGAAAATAAAGTTTCCTTTCCTCCTTATGTGAAAAGATTCTTAACAATAAGTCTATCTCTCTCCATTGTAGTAATAGCTGGCTTCTTAGTTGCTTACTTTTTGAATAATTTAATGGTTTTAGATTACGTTCATGTAATAACTGGTGGAACATGGACAGGCATAGATTTGTTCATGGGAACAATAATGAGTAGAATAATGCTATCGCTAGATGTAAACAGCAGGGTAGAAGTTGCAAAAAGGTTAACTCCTCTTCTTATGATTTTTATGCCCACTCTCTCAGCAGTCGTAATTACTGCAGGCTACTATCTTGCAAACAGATTAGGATGGTTTATAATAACTTCACCTTGGATAATTGCTGCAGGTGTAATCGTTATAATACTTACTGTTCAAGGTTTCGGAATTCTCATGAGAAATGAAATAAGAGTGTTCCTTGAATTAAACAAACAGAAACCCAATGTTGAAAAGATAGTGAGACTTACGAATATAAATTTAAAAACAGCGGGAAGTCAAGCTATTTTCCAACTTGCAATAATATTTGTTATGGCTCATCTTGCAATTTTTGGTCCTTTCTAATTTTTCAATTTATACATTATGTATCATGCTTAGATAGGATAAAAATTTCATATTGACAACTATATAAAATTTTCGTTATTTGAAAATTCAATAAATAATTGGATTTATAACTAAATATTACCTTATTTAAAAAATCAGAATTTTTAGGAATAGAAAATGATTTATATTTATTTTGTAATAATTTCTTGCGAGAAAACAAGATTCAAGTAAAGTATCGATGCGCACATTTGTATCTACAATAGCTATTTTATTAATCATAATAATAATCGCATTTACATTATATTCAACTAAGCCAATCCAAATAAATCAACCAACGCAAACTAAGATTATAATAAAATATGTGAAAATGAAAATAAGCGGAGCTTTTTATAATGGTAAGGTTATTAGCTTTGTTTATATAAATACCACATGTCTTTCACAACAAGTAAACCTTACTCAACAAAATGTTGCATCCTATGAGAACTCAATAAAGTTCGCTAATTACTGTGGTACTTTTATTTTAAATGCTAGTGTGTTCCCAAAAGGCGCTCAACCTCTATTTGTTTTACTTCCGGTCTTTGCAGGGCCATCGATATTTGGCCTAAAAGAATTGAACGCTTCTCGAGAAGGATTCCCTGTTTTCAATAATCAAACGGTACTAACTCAATGCGGTGCAACAAATACGCAAGCTCAATGTCCTGATAATTTGACTTTAGTTTTCTCAGGGGGGATTTTATTATATGAAAAATATGTAAATCGTACTTTTGCTGGTTTACCGTTGGGCGTTCTTTACTTTCCTGCTCACGATATTTTAGTTAATTCAATAACTCAAAATGAAACAACTGCTTGCTATTTAGTAATAGTTAAAGTTTATGATCCAAATATATTTCCCAATCCGTTAACAGGCAGATGTCAGCAGGTTGTGCCATCAAATCTAACCAACGCAACAGGCAATTGTCTAAATAATATTAATGCATTAATTAGAGCTATGAAGACAATCACTGCAGCTTCTGTTCAATATTATTCTGCACTTCCTCCTAATTTAGGTACTGAAGTGGAGACTCAAGCAATAGTTCCAGGAATTTATAATACAAATCTTTTATTCTCATTATCAAATACCAATATAGTAATATTCGGAAATACAACAAATGAATATCCTATCTGATTCAGCTAAACATAGTTATTTATAACTCACAAAATCGATTGAAAAATTAACTTCAAGTATTTCTATGTAGATCTAAGAAAATCAAAATAAACATATTGATTGAAAAATTCAATTTTGAGATAATTGGAAATACATATTATTAATTATTTAATCTTCAATAATGCCAAAGAAAGAACTTACTCAAAAGGCACATATAAGAAAAATCTTTGATACAAAGCTAACAAGCGGGTACTTGACATCAATTTCAATGATAATTGAACATTCATTAATTTGAGGATAGATTTTTAATACTTATTGATAAAGCAAAATAAGTCTTCCTTCAGAAGAAACTTTGAAAGTAATCTCCCTTACTGTTCTACCTTTCCTTATACAAGGAGGATTAGCAAGCTTTACCATTCGAATTATCTCTATTATATTTGTTTTAAGATGGATTCTCCTTTTATCAGCAGCTTTTAAGACAACTAAAGGAATTTCAGCTAAACGTGTACCTTTCCTTATTACAATTAATTCTTGTGATTGAATCAAAGAAACTATTTTTAAAGTTTCTTCAGCAGCTTTTATCTTACGCTTAGCTCTAAGCTCTATCATAGAAACATATGATCTGCTCAAATTTAATCTTTTAGCAATTTCAGCTTGTGTTAATCCTCGAGCTCTTAACTTTAATATTTCAACTTGCAATTCATTAAGTAATCCATATTTTTTAGCATGAGACACAACAATAATTAGTGGCAAAATTTTTAAATATTAACAAAATCTGTTGCAGTATATGATAAAAAAATGTTATGAGCTAGCTATTAAACTAAATAATTTTCTTATGGCTTATTTAGATAACTTTTCATTAAAGTCTTTGCTAAGCACCAGTAATTTATTTGAAGAGTACATTCGTAAATATTTCTCATCTCATTCCCTTTGTAAAAAATGAAGAAAACTTCTGCAAATTTTTACGTTAACGAAAAGCCAACTTTTGGTATAATACTATCGGCGACCATAGGGTCCGTAATTGAATGGTATGATTTGTTTGTATATGGATCGTTAATTGTAATTTTATCCCATGTGTTTTTTCCTATGACAAATTATTTCATTTCAGTTCTCTCTTCTATAGGTGCTTTTGTTGCAGGCGCTGCAGTTAGACCTTTAGGTGGTTTAATATTTGGAAGTATTGGCGATAAATTAGGTAGAAAATACTCGTTCACTTTTACCATAATAATTATGGGATCATGTTCGTTTTTAACGGGCCTTTTACCAACTTATTCTTCAATTGGAATAATTGCTCCGATATTGCTTGTAATTTTAAGGATTATACAAGGATTAGCCTTAGGAGGCGAATGGCCTGGTGCATCCATATTTTTAGCAGAAAGTTCTCCAAAAAACAAAATAGGTTATTGGACAAGCTACGTTCAAGCAAGCGCAACTACTGGGCTATTATTAGCAAGTCTAGCCTCATATTTATCCAACTTGTTTTTAGGATATGAAGACTTTTTATTATGGGGATGGCGCATTCCCTTTTTATTTTCCTCAATCCTTTTAATAGTTGGAATTGTTTCTAGATTAAGACTTAGCGAAACTCCTATATTTATAGAATTGATAAGGAGAAAAGAAATTTCAAACAATCCAATAAAAGAGAGTTTGTTGGATAAAAATAATTTAAAATTAATAATGATTATTATTTTAATAGCTGGCGGCTCAAGCGTTGTTTGGCATACAGCTCAATACATATCCTCAATTTTCATGCAAAGTTATTTGCATTTGAATTTTTTAATTGTGACTGAAATAATGATTTTGTCCTTTGCTTTATCAATTCCATTTTTTATATTCTTTGGCTGGTTATCAGATAAGATTGGTAGATTTATAATCTTAGCATTAGGTAATTTATTATTTTCGATTATTGTTATACCCGTATATTATTTAATTCCTATTTTTGTAATTCAGAAAAATTACATAGGAATATTTTTCTTAGTTTTTATTCAAATATTTTTGTCTAGTATGACTTATGGACCATTGGCTGCATTCATGATAGAAATCTTTAAATCAAAAATAAGATATACGTCAATTTCTATTCCTTATGGTATAGCTACAGGTGATATAGGCGATGGTTCATTACTAATAGTACCGATTCTAGGTTCAATTTTAGGTTCTTTCTATTTGGGATTAATATGGTCATTTTTGCTACCTCTAATCTCTTTCTTAATCTTGGTTCTATTTAGAAAAAGCTTCGAGATTAAAGAAAATTAATTTAATTGTTTATAAGAACAAAAATATTTAACAATCAGTAGTGCTGAATTCCTCATCATTCTAAAAAGACAAGCTTTTCAATAATTCTGACTTCCTCCCCGCCTTGAAAAGGTCGAGGGTTTCCTTTTCAAAGCGATTCATCGTTCCCCTCAATTGATTCGTAGCTACATCTCGCATGTAAAGTCTTGCTTTAATGTCCTCCTCCTTCTATCATCTTAAATGCATGAAATATTGCTGGAAATAGAGAATCCATATATTCTTTTGCTGCTCTTGGGCTTCCGGGAATATTTATTATTAAGGTGCTTCCTCTAACCCCAGCAACGGCTCTCGATAGCATTGCTAATGGAATCCTTCTTTGACCGTAATTTCTTGCGGCATCTATTATCCCTTCAACCTCCCTTTCTATTACATTTTTTGTTGCTTCAGGGGTTACATCTCTTGGTCCTAATCCTGTGCCTCCT
>Ga0208006_100075_pt1 | contig 44497 bp, 48 predicted proteins | sample ECH_Bnyco_MetaG_FD_187131 | JGI IMG/M metagenome (GOLD analysis project Ga0208006, IMG submission 187131) | Hot spring microbial mat communities from Yellowstone National Park, Wyoming, USA - ECH_B nyco_MetaG (SPAdes) (version 2) | ecosystem: Environmental > Aquatic > Thermal springs > Hot...
AGCTCTTACAGCCAGAGGTCTGTATATTTATCTCTTTTTTAGTATAAAAAGGTTTCTGTAAGGGGGCTATTCATCCCCCACCTCACGGAGGGGGACTTCCGCCCCCTTAACCCCCCAGAAAGTTAAAGTGACTATTAGTTACGATGAAGGCCGAACTCTAGAGTCAGACCTCCAGAGAATATCCCCTAGAGTAACATCTGGGAGGCCGTCTTTTGAATCCAATGAAAGGAGAGTCTAGACATGATAGTTACAGTGGTGAACCAGAAGGGAGGAGTGGGAAAGACGACCACCTCAGTGAACCTCGCTTACGTCCTGGCCAGAACGAGGAACGTCGGTCTCCTGGACTTGGACCCGGAGGGAGGGGCAACAATGTCCTTTGGTATGAGGAGGGAGAGGGCGGAGAGGGAATTAGGAGCCAAGAGCGTCACCATATTTGATGTGGAAGTATTTCCCGCGCACTTAGGTCTACTGAGGAAGGAGCTAGAGGGCGACGTGGAGACCACCATATCCTCCATAAAGAAAGTGTCGGAGAGTTTCGATTTCCTGGTGGTGGACACTCCACCTAACCTTGGCACATTATCACTCTCCGCAACAATGGCGGCGGACAGGGTGGTTGTGCCAGTTACGCCTCAACCTTTAACCTTAGAAGTTCTGAAGAATCTAGACTCAAGACTTCAGGGACTTAACAGGAGAGCGATGGCGTTCACCAATGGAGGGAAGAAGCCATTAACGGAGAGGACATCTTCAATCCAGTTTCTAGACGTTGCAATTCCCCTATCTAGAGTGTTCACTGATGCGTCTAGACTGGGAGTTCCTGCAGTGAGGTACGAGGGATTCAGGACAAAGAAGTCCAGACTTTATCAATACTACGACTCTCTGGCAAAGGCGGTCACGCAATGAGTGAATTGGATTTCCTCCTTAAGAGGAGAGAGAAGAGAGGAGTAGAGAGGGAAGACTCTCAGAGAGGAGCCTCTGAGGTCCAGAGTAGAGAGTCTCCTGGTGAAGTCTCTGTACCGAGCAGCACTGAATACAGAGTCCAGAGTCAAAGGGTAAACTCGCCCCAGACCCTAGAGAGTTCAGTTGTTCAGCCCCCAAACTCTCCCGAGGGAAGCCATGAGACTAATACCAAAAATGAAGAAATAGAGAGAATAATGTCATCATTCCTTTCAAAGGAGCCCAAGGTTGGCGTCTGGAGCTATCCATCATACCTGGTCCTACAATACCTTTACTCCACAGTCCCTGGATTTAAGATGAGTAGGACAGCCAAGGAAGCGATGGAACTTGGTCTGAAACAGATGTATGAAGAACTCTTCCAGGTGGCTGAGAGGGTGTCTAAAAAATATATAGAGCAGAAATAGATTTCTAATTTCTCGCAGTACTCTCGGTTACGTTAGAGGGAAGGAGATCCAAAGGAAACTCCGTCTATCAGAGTTCACTTTAAGACTCCTTTGAAAACAACGGGACCTCGTTGTCCCTGATAGTTTACACGGTCATTGTCGCTAATGAGCAGTCTCTGATAACGGACTAGAACCGGGAAAGGGAGATTTAATTATTCGAATACACTACCATTGTCTGCGGTAAATGGACCTGCTAATGATGACGGAAATAGACAACAGGACAACAGAGAAGTTGAGGACAATTTTCGGTGAACTTAACATAACGAAAAGGAAGTTCTTTATAAGTAGGGGCGAGGAGGCTGTGGTTGTATCCAGGAGGGACAAACTGCGTGACGCCTTCCTGGCCGCCAGGCATTATAGGAAAGTGATCGTGTATCCCTTAACGGATTATGGAGCTGCAATGGAACTCTCTGGAGCACTAAGGGAGGCAGGAATAGAATCCGGCATTTATCCCTTCTCCCTAACTAAGGAGGAAAAAGGAAGAATCCCGCGTCCTCCCTTTAAGGTAAAGGTGGGGGTCATACTACCCAACGAGAGGGAACTTTTGACATGGAATATCCCAGAGCTGGATTTTTTCAACGTGATGGAGTTAAAAGAGAAAACTGACGGCTTTGATGTTGTTGGTAGCACAGGGTGTTCCACTTTTCCCACATACGATGTGAGAATTTTAGTGACCAAAGTTCTTCTGCCCTTCAAATCATACCCCCTAACCATAGAGATGGTCGATGAGGACGGAATGATCAAAGTTAACACACCATGCAATGAGGTGGACGGGGTGTTTACCTTAATAAGGCCCAACCAATGGTTCACAAGATTTGAGGTTCACGAGGGGGAACTGCGGTCAAACGTCTTCAGGTCATTCGCCAGAAATTCAAATCTATTCACCTTCCCCACAGGGATGACATTCCTGGCGGTCGGGGCTCCGTCGACTGCGGTCTCCGCATACCTTAGGGAGAGGCTGGGATTCAACCTGTGAAAAGTGTTCGTTGATTTAACCAACTATTCTAGGCAATAGGAGTATACCCACCAGCATAAATGTAAGCACCGCAAAGCTCAAGATCACGTAAAGCTTATCCTTATCGCTAACGACATAATTCACCCCTAACTCAAGTACCCGTATTACGGGAGTGGCCACAAGCACCAAGACTCCCAACAAAATTATGGCCAGGGGATCCAAATGGGCTATGCCGTAAGCTAGACGGGTTAGATCGAAGTAGGATGAATTAATGGTAACTCCCCTACCTTCCACATAGAAAAGGATCAACCCCAGGATAACCAAAGCGGATGAAAGGATCACCCCGATTCTTAAGGTCAGACTCACAATCCGCTCAAGATTCATGGAAGCACCCCTATCCCTCTGAGTATTAGCTGTACCCCCAGGAGTATGAGCACAACAGTGAACAGTTGCCTAAGCCTCCTACTCATCAGCCTGTTGAGATACCTGGTGCCTATCAGGGAGCCCAAAAGTACTCCAGGTATTGTAGATGCCACCAATACAGGATCTATGAAACCGAAACTCCAGTAGAGCCCAGAACTTGTGGCCGCCGTCACTCCTATCATGAAGTTACTGGTAGCGGTACTTATCTTGAAGGGCAAAGTCATCATGAAGTCCATCGCCAACACCTTGAAAGCCCCAGATCCAATACCAAGAAGCCCAGACATGAATCCTGCTATGAACATTCCCACCAACCCAAGGGGATATCTTCTACCTACGTACTTGACGTCCCTCTTCAAGGCCTGATCGTAATATGTCCCCATTAGCTTCAGCTTCCTAGTGAAGAAGTCCGGTTTAACACCTTCAGGAACCTCGGTCTTCATTTTGGCGAAGTTTGGAAATGTGGAGAATATCAGCACAGCACCAAATATAATGGCAATTATATTGAGAAGATGAAGCCTCTCTATCTCATACAAGGTGAGGGAGCCAACTATGGCACCAGAGGTTGTCCCTATCTCCAGGGATATTCCTATTCTCATGTTGGATAACTCATCCTTTACATAGGCGGAGGCCGCTCCGCTCGATGTGGCTATTGTTGATATTAGCGAGGTTCCCAAGGCGTACTGTATGGGGACCCCCAGAAAAAGTATTAAGACAGGTGTTAGTACCACGCCTCCTCCAAGGCCTGTAAGTGAACCAAGCAGCCCCGCCAGCAAGGCGGCAACGAAAATTTCGATGGAATAAAGCGGGGTTATCATCTGAGCCATTCTTCAGAGGAAGGTAAAAAGGTTGTCCTGCAAATTCCACTTCGTGATTTGGCGTTAATAGATTCTAATTCAATTCGTTAAACGATGGAAGGAGTGTTGCACGAAGTTTCTCGCTTTCATGTTAAAGAGTTGTTTTTATCCTTCCCCGCGTTTTCCTATCAATGTCCCTTGAGACACTTAGGGCGAGTAGGGAAGGCCCAGTGACCTGGGTAAGGTTTAAGACGAAAGGCAAATATAACGTGGTTAACTCAAAGTTCATAGGAGAGCTTCAGGACGTCTTAAGGAAGGAACAGCGAAGTGACTCTAGGCTATTCGTGTTAGAGGGAGAGGGTAATTTTGGTGCTGGTATAGATTTGGAGGAACTCTACGAAGTGTCTAGACATAGCGAAGCGTCTAACAAATTTCTGGACGCACTTAGGGATCTTTTCCTCAGTTTACTGAGCTTACGGAAGATTACCATATCAATTGTGAAGGAAATGGCATATGGTGCCTCCTTGGAACTGGTTCTCCTCACAGACCTGGCGATCTCTTCCCCAGAGGCCAAGTTTTCTTCCCCTGGGGCAAAATGGGGCCTCTTTCCACCTGTACTACTAATGTTTGGGCCTTCAATCATGGGAATAAGGAGACTCAACAAATTCCTTCTCACGGGGGAAGTGGTGGACGCCCAACAGGCCTATAACATGGGACTGGTGGACTATGTTGCCTCATCTCCAGAGCAGGAGTTCAGAAAACTCATACCAGTCCTCCTGAGAAATGGCCCCCAAGTTGTCGGTCTAATGAAAAAGATAAGGAATAGGGGTGTGGAGGAGGCGCTTGTATCTCACATGAAGGAGCTCTCGATTCAATTGACCACGGATGAAACTAGGGAAGGGCTCAGGGCTTTCGTATTCAGGAAGAGCCCTCCTTGGTTTCCTAGCCCGTCTCCCTGAGGCTGAGCAGCCTTGATCCCGCTGCCACAAAGACCACTGTGAGGATGGCAATTACACCCAACTGCCAAAGCTCCAAGGGTTGCTGATAGATTATGATGTCTCTCACCATGTCATTTATTATGGAGACTGGGGAGAACTGGGCGACCTCCCTTAAGGCCAGAGGGAACTGCGACACCGAGTAGAAGGCATTACTGACGAACATCAAAAGGAAAACAAGGACGTTGGCCACTCCCTCTGCCACAAACATTTTCTCTTTGGGAGTGAGTCCGTAGATAACTGCCCCCAGTCCGCTGAACATGAGGGTACCCAGCACCAGGACTCCCACAAACGAGAGGTCCAGTACAGGTATGAAGCCCAGGGCTAATCCAACTGCCAATATCATAACCGATGATAGGATTACTATGACCACCTCATATATCATTAATGATACGACCCACTCCCAACTCTGGAGGGGAGAAGCAGCCAGCCTATCAACCAACCTATCCCTGTAATAACCACTAACTACTCCCACAACACCGAAGACGCCGTTGGAGAGTGATATTACACCGACTATTCCGGCGATTAGATAGGAGTAATAGGTGTAGTGACCAAATGGCGTGGCTGAAACGGCGAGACTGTCGTTGGATAAGAACTGTTGAACCAGTGCAGCTAAAGGCTTAACTAAATCTCCGTCCTGGGGAGGATAGAGAACGGTTAAGGATGAACTATTCTTGACATAAAGGTACAGGTATCCCCTGTTAAGTGCCCCCCTTGAATCGTTGGAAACCACTGCGTTGAATAAGCCAGAGTGACTGAGATAGTTAGCTAGCCCAGGGGCGTTGGTTCCATACACGTACACCGTGTAGTGGTTTGAGGCTCCCCCAAAAATTAGCGCGAAGAGCAAGGTCAGAACAAGGGGGAATAGGACGACCCAGAAGAGAGTGAACCTATTGCCCAGGTTGTCCTTAAGTATGGCCCACGCAGTTAGTAGAGCTCCCCTCATCCTCCCTCTGCCTCTCCTATAAGTGAGAGGTAGGCCTCCTCCAGGCTCTCCTTGTGAAATTCATCCATCACCCCTTCAGGACTGTCCACCTTTAACACCTTCCCCCCATATATTACGGCCACCCTGTCGGAGAGACTCTGAGCCTCATCTAAGTAATGGGTGCTCATGAGGATGGTGACTCCTTTACTTTTAAGTTCCCCTATTATGTCCCACAATCCCCTTCTTGCCTTGGGGTCCAACCCCACTGTTGGTTCATCCAGAAGGACAAGCTTGGGGTTCCCCGCTAACGCACATGCCAACCCCACTCTCCTCTTAAGACCTCCGGAGAGAGTTCTATACCTTACCTTTGAATAGGACTCTAGGCCTAATCTTGAGATTAGGGGTTTCCATTCAGATACCCCATAGAGTCGAGCGAAGTAGCTCACGTTCTCTTCAACAGTGAGGTCTGAGAAGCCCTGAAACTCCTGGGGCATGACACCTACAAGAGAACGGACTTCCCTGCATTGAGAGGGAACCTTCATCCCTAGGACTCTAACCTCTCCGGAACTCGGCCTTAAGACACACGATATAACTCCGAAGGTGGTGGTCTTTCCTGCTCCGTTAGGTCCAAGAAGAGAGAACACTTCCCCCTCCCTCACCGTGAAACTCACACCCTTCAGGGCCTCCACGCCCCCCCTGTAAGTCTTCCTTAAGTCAACCACTTCCACTGCGTCGATGGGAAAAGCACCCCTGCAACAGCTCTGGGTTCAGCGTTAATAAAGACTAATTTAATTCAATTTACTCTCCGTTATCAGTCATGGAAGTACAGTAAGGGATTGAAAGCTTCGCTCCCGGGATGAAGATAGCTACCGGTGAGGACATCATGCTTCTTGGAGCAATCATCGACAAAGAGGTCCCACTGAACCCTTTGATCCAGTGAAGTTGACGGATAGTTCAACTTAGGCAGGCTTGAACTCAAGTCCCCAGGGTACACCTAAGCTTTCGTTCAATGGACTCCGCGTGATCAGAAGGTTTTAGGGATCCTCCAAAGATTGTTCGCAACAAGAACTACTCTCTAAGTTCTGCGAAAAATTCTCAAGGCTGAAATGACAGTTATACCCGTTGAAAGTAATATTGATGGTTGGAGGGCTGGGTTCGAGACTTTCCCCAAAAAAGCCTTTGCTGGAGGTGTGTGGAAAACCGATGGCTCTCAGGGTAGCTGAGGCTGCAGAGGGGTTCGGCCAACTGATCTTGGCCGCAGTGAAGGGGAGACCTGGAGAGACCCTTCCTGGATTAAAGATTTACACGTCAGGAGAGGGTTATGAGGCTGACGTGGTGGAGGCGGTAACTAAGGTAGGTGCCCCAGCTTTGGTTCTCCCCTGTGACGTACCATTTCTAAGGAGAGACCATCTTGACATCTTAGTAAAATGCTGCGATAAGGACTTATGTAATCTCCTAAGTCGAGGTAAATTTATTGGAGTGAGCCTATGGAGGGCGGAGAATCCACGCAACTATAAAGACGTAGAGTCGGGCGAGGAGATCCTAAACGTGAATAACGAGGATGATCTGAGGAAGGCAAGGGAGATGTGCTCTACCTCTTCCTCCCCCTCCTCTTGGGGGTCATCTGAGACCTCATGAGTGAGAAGTCCCTGATCCTGGCTATGGCCTCCCCGGGATCGCTGACTCCCTTCAACATCTCAGCTAGTCCCCTCTCACCGATGTAGTTTAGCCATTGAGATATGTGGCCCTCCGCCAGGTGCCAACTCAAGCAACCTGGATCATCCTTGGCAAGTCTCTCCATTTCTGCTCTAAGAGACTGGATATCTGATGCCTTCCCAACTATCCTGCCGTAACTGGTGAAGTAGAACGGTTCCATGGTAATTAGCTCTCCTCATTTAATTTTTAAGGAGGTGGGCCTGAGCTGGCATCATTTACCTAACCATTGATACCCAAGTAGAGTCTAAGGACTTCATCCCTACTTCCCCCATCTATTCTCAATTGGTCGGGGTCCAGCGTTCGCCAATCTAACAATTCGTTCAAATGATTGAGACCAACTAGACCGGAGTGGGCAATCCCCACCATTCTTGGCCTGAGGGAGAGCGCCTCCCTCACAGTATCCCTGAATTTCTCTTTATCATACCAAGGTGTCGGAATCGATACACCGTTGAACCTCACTCCCAATGAATCCCCAGCGAACAGGGCCTCATCTAGCAGCAAGGAAATATGACGCATATCATGGCCAGGAGAGTAAATGACCCTGGCCTTCCTGTCCCCCAGGTCTACCTCCTCCCCAGCTTTAACCTCCCTGAAGTTGGCCTTGACCTGCTCCATGGGACCGAAGATTTGTAAGAGTTCGCCTACGGAAAAGATGGAGTTCAGTTTCTCTGGATAGAGGAAAAGGTCCAAACTTTGAGGAGGAACAAGAACCTGAACCTGAGGGAACCTCTCCACCACTTCCTTAAGGAGACCCACGTGATCAGGATGGGGATGAGTCACAAATACGTAGTCCAGCTTGTCCAGGAAGCCCAAGTCGGCCACAGAATTGGATGGACCAGGATCAATCATCATGGCCTTATCGAAGCATAAGAGGTATAGGGAGTGAAACTCCGGGAACTCCGGTGGACCAGCCTTTACTTCCCTTATCCCTGAACAGGGCAACCTACTCACTCCTTGGCCGGAAGTCCACCCTTGGTGAGTTTAGAGACGTCGAGGACCTTATTGACCTCCTCCTCACTCATTCCCATGTCCTTGAGGGCTTCCCTTATCGACATGCCCTTGGCTATCCTCTTACCTAGGGCCGACGCCCTATCATAACCTATCAGGGGAGAGACCACCGTGATCAGTGACGCTGAAGACTCGGCGTACCTGAGTGCCTTCTCCGTGTTGGGTACTATCTTATCTAGCACAAGGGAGCTGAACTTAGTCAAGCCCTCTGAAAGTAAAGATGTCTGGGTAACAACGTTATAACCCATCAGTGGGACGCCCATGCTGAGCTCGAATTCGCCCAGCATTGCTGTGAACTGGTTGGCGTGGTCAAGCCCAATCACCTGGGCGCATATTAGAAGAGTGGACTCCACGGTTACAGGGTTGGTCTTCCCCGGCATTATACTGCTCCCGGCGACTTCCTCTTGGCTAGGTATATCTATCTCGTTAAGTCCAGTGAACGGTCCTGAGAACATGAGTCTCACGTCCTGTCCCAGTCTGTAGAGGTCAAGTGCTATTCCCCTCATCACCCCGCTCAGGTTGACCAGGTCTGTGAGAAGCCTCATTCCCCTGAAACTGTTCCCCCTCTTGAAGGGATAGCCAGTAAGCCTGGAGAGCTGAGACACCACCTCCTCCCCAAAGCCATGGGGAGCATTTAGCCCCGTGCCCACCGCTGTACCTCCGATCGGCACCTCCGATACGTAATCCAAGGATCTCTCAAGCTCCTCTCTTTCATGCCGAAGTGCGTCCTCATAGGCACCGAACTCCTGGCCCATGGTGACAGGAAGGGCGTCCCTGAAGTGAGTCCTTCCCGACTTAACCACGTTGGACGTCCTCTCAGATAGTTGATGAAGGGAACGTACTGCCCCATCCAGGGCAGGAAGGAGTGACTCCCTTACCTCGGCGTAGGCTGCAACCCTTATTGCAGTGGGCACGGCGTCGTTGGAGGATTGACCCATGTTAACGTGATCGTTGGGGTGAACCTTCCTTCCAGAGAGCTCACTGGCCCTGGCGGCAATTATTTCATTGATATTCATGTTCAAGCCGGTCCCTGAGCCAGTTTGGAACACGTCCAGGACAACCTGGGCATCATGTTTTCCCTCCATAACTTCCTTCGCGGCCCTCATTATGGCCTCTCCCACCTCCGACGGAAGAAGTCCATTGGAAAGATTGACCGAGGCTGCGGCGTATTTTAGGGCCCCCATGGCCCAAATTAACCTTCTTGGAAACCTAGTGCCGGTGTTCATGAAGAGCTTTCTTGCGGCTTCCACGTAGGACATAGGGACAAGTTTGATGCGGTACTATAAATTTCCCATGGAGGCAGGTGAGGTTCCCAAGCCAGCCAACAATATCCTATACGTCATTCCCCATACCCTCTCCCCTTTAAAGTAGAAGCAATCCTCACCCTTAACCAGGTCATCCTCCCTGGCCCAGGCCGCCCACAACACTTCTGGTCCAACCTTGAAGGGTAACTCCTCCTTCACATGGGACAGGAATACCCTAACCTTCATAGGTCTGGAGTGAGGGGAGAAAATCCCCAAGCTTCCAGATATGTTTGGCGTTATTCCTACTTCCTCCTCCGCCTCCCTTACAGCGGCCTGAAGGGCAGTTTCCCAGGGCTTCCTATGCCCGCCCGGTAGGGCCATCTGACCTGACCACGGATCCTCATTCCACGGCCTCCTCTTTATGAGGAGGAAACTTCGAGAAGTGAAGAATAACACGACTGCGGCGTCACTATATGTATCATCCTCTAAAGGTCTTGAAAGAAGAAAATTAACATTCATTGGTTCCCACAGGAGGTTTACTTGAGCCCTCTTACTGCCTGCTCCACCTCTGCGTAGTTGGGTTCGACACCAGGGTTGTCGGAGACCCAGGCGTACCTTATCACTCCCTCCTTATCTATGACAAACACGGACCTCTTAGCAGCTGTCCACCCTGGGAGGTTGAGGAAGTTCTCGTGTACAACTCCAAACTTGGTTATGGCCTCCCTGGTGGTGTCGCTTGCCACTATGTAATTGAGTTTATTTTCCTCCTTAAACTTCTTATTGGAGGGAGGAGTGTCGGTACTGACGCCTATTACAACGGCGTTTATCTCGTTAAATTTGGCCATGTTATCCCTGAAGGTGCACATCTCCTTGGTACACACAGAGGTGAACGCTCCTGGGTAGAAGGCCAGTACAACTACCTTTCCCCTAAAATCGCTTAGCCTTATTGGCTTGAAATCTGTGGTAACCAGTTGTACATCCGGTGCCTTATCTCCTACCTTTACCATAAAAGGTCAAGTAAAAGAGGAGGAGTACTGATTTAAGTTTTTATTGGGGAACCTAAGCCTTACTCTTCTCGGTTTGCTTATCAGTGACCTTCGCTATTCCTCCCTTCAGCCTGGATATTACAATCCCCACGAACATAGTTCCCAGTCCGCTTACAGTAAAGAGGCTGGGTAGCTCGAGGGCCTCCACTAGCTGTAAAACTGTAGTGAAGATGGGCACGGAGAAACTCATGACCGTGACCTTAGCTACCTTCTCTATCCTCACCATTGAATTCCACAGGAAGAATGAGACCGCGCCTCCCAAAACGGAAGTGAAGGCGAGATCCGCGAGGAACCTTTCGGTGAATTGCACATGAGGAGTGAGGAAGGAAAGCCCAACCAAGGGTATTGAGCCAAGAACGAATTGGGATGCGTTAAGGGAGACTGGGTCATACCTCATCAGTTTCCTGTAATACACGGTGAATGCCCCCCAGAAGACAGCGTTAGTTACAGTGAGCACGGCTCCCAGGAGGGTGAAACCGTGGGCTAGAGGTATTCCGTATATTAGAACTCCAATTAGTCCAACGGCTAAACCCACCAACTCCACCTTGTCTGGCTTCTCCCTTATTAGGAGGTAGGCTATGGGCAGGGAGAAGAGGGGCATGGAGTAGCTGAGTACGGCGGATTGTGCCGGAGAAACGTAGATTAAACCGTAGGCCCAGAGGCAGGAACTGGTGACAGTCAACAGGGAAAGAATTACTACTTCTCTGTTGAAAATTAATTTTCTAGCAAGGCCGTACATAATGGCTGCCGCCAAGATGTACCTAATGGCCATGAAGGGAAATGGGGAGGCAAAGGAGAGGGCATCCTTGGCGAAATAGTACTGTAAGGTCGATATGATGATGTAAGGTATTAAATACTTCAGGATTTTCAACGATTCTCAATTGCGAGCCTATGAATTAGAGAAAATAGGCGTTAGTCCTCGTCCTTCCATGAAAATATAAAGCAACTGGTCATGAGCTCCCATTATTGTGCAAGGTGGTGTGGCATGGAACACTTTCATGCCACCCTTTCCTCAAAGATTTGTGGCTTTCGTTAACAACGTTTAAAAGGCTGGAGAAGTGAAGGTGGTGGAGATCATGAAAATAGCCGTAGTATACGACAAGGAACAGAACCTCAAACCATTGGACGATGGCGAGGTGCTGGCAATAATAGACGATGAAAAGAAGGTGGTGGAGCAATACGAGAATCCGGGCTTTCAGATGAGCAAGGAGGCCTCCATGGACGCCATTCTCTCACTTGGTGCGGAAGCGGTGGTGGTCAGGGAGAAGTTCCTCTGCCCAGGTTCCTATGCAATGTCTGTGGGTAGGCTCAAGTACATACCATCCAAGTTCACCAGACTCAAGGAGGTCCTGGATAACCTGGAGGAATTGAAGAAGAGCTCCTCCGAGGAATTAGAGCCAGAGATGTACGCAGAGGACTACGAAGAGATGTAAAAATATTTTTCAAAATTAACTCTCCATTGATTGTATAAGGAATTCTGCGTATTCTTCGGTTGTTAGTGGTTTAACTCCCATGAACCTGGCCAAGTCCTGGGTCACCTTCTTTTCCCTCATGGCCTTCCTAATGGCAGAGTCAATTAGGTCAGCCGCCTCCCTCCAACCCATGAACCTGAGCATCATCTCCCCGCCCCTTATTATTCCGGTGGGGTTGGCAACGTTCTTTCCCGCATACTTGGGAGCCGTCCCGTGGACAGCCTCGAACATCCCCCCGGTATCACCAACATTGGCCCCTCCAAGAAGTCCTATGTTACCTATGAGCGCGCCAGCTGCGTCGGAAATATAATCTCCATTTATGTTTGGAGCCAGTATTACATCGTACTCGTCGGGACGTATTATTATCTGCTGGAACATGTTGTCAGCTATCCTGTCGTTGAAAACTATTTTACCTGTCTTCCCTTGGGATAATTCTTCCTCAGTCACCACGTAATCCCTGAACTCCTTCAAGGCCACCTCGTAGGACCATTCCCTGAACGCTCCCTCCGTATACTTCATGACGTTACCCTTATGCATAACTGTGACCTTCTTCCTCCCGTTCTCTATGGCGTACTTAAGGGCCATTCTGGCGATGCGCTGAGTCTTGTACTTACTCATTAATTTAATACCTATACCTGTGTCGTCCTCCACATCAACGCCCAGTTGTCTCCTCAGGAAGTCCCTTATGGCGGCAGCCTCCTTACTGTCCACACTGTATTCTATGCCCCTGTATAGGTCGTCAGTATTCTCCCTGAATATCATCAGATCGACCTTCTCTGGATTCTTTAGGGGACTCTCCAGACCTTCCATGTACTTGACAGGCCTTATGTTGGCGTAAGCGTCCAGCATGAGCCTAATTGCAACGTTTATGGATCTCCACCCCTTACCAATGGGAGTTTCCAGGGGACCCTTCAACACTACCCTGTACTTAGTTATTATTTCCTGAGACTCCTTGGGGAAACGATCTCCCTTTAGCCTCTCCGCCTTCTCTCCCGCCAGGGCCTCGACCCACTCTATTTTTGATGACTTATAGGCCCTCTCTACGGCTACATCAATCACTCGCATGGCAGCCCTGGTTATCTCGGGACCTATTCCATCGCCCTCCACGTAAACTATTGTGGGATTCTTTGGGACTATCCATTTGCCGTTCTCGAACTTTATCTCCATGGGGACATATAAGAACAGTTAACAAAAAGGTTTATCCTCGGCTTACCGTCGAGATGGGTGGGCCTGAACTTCACGGGTTCCGTTTGCAACTCTATTCATAAGCTTCCGTAATACGTTAAGGCGGCATGAACCAAGGATACAACTCTAAAACGTGGCTAGGATGAAACGTCGTAGTCGTAAATGACCATTACGTCAGCTTCCCTATCAACAGCTCTGGCCTTGGTAACTATACCTTTAGCTTGCTCTTGGTTCTCCGCGAACATGAAGTGAATGCTGTGCCCGTTGCCAGCCACCTTAAAGAAGGTGTACTTGGAGAAGAACTTGTCAAGGGCTGAGTCATCTCTGGTGAACATGGAGAATATTACTGAATCGCTCTTGGATACATCTAGGACGGGAAGAACCTTAATCATTCCCTTATCCTTTAGGAACCCAAGGTGTCTATTTACTGTCTTAGCAGAAACACCCATCTCCTTAGCAACGTCAGATACTTTCACCAAAGGATCGGGTTTAATGAGGCTCAATATCTTCTTGGTAAAGGATGAAGTAGGCTTAAGGTCCTGATCGGGGACGTAAGTCATAACTGGTGAACCCAACTTCTCCGACATCTTATTGAACTTCTCCCCCAGCTCATCCATGGACTTAGCGGAAAGCTCGTACACGTTTAGCCATTCAAGACACTTGAAGAAGGAGACCACTTCACCATCGTAATCGGTGTAGTTCTTGAACGCTATAAATCCGTGATAGTCTCCCACCAGGTTGGGATTCACGTAGAGGGTGAACTTCTTTATGACCTTATCTTCCATCAGCTTTCTTATTCTGTAATTGACAGCGGGAGGGGAAAGTCTCAGAGATGTGGCTATGGACCTCTGAGAAGCTCTTCCGTCCCTAAGCAACATGAACAGTATCTTCTTATCTACCGCATCCACGACTAAACTATTCGGTTTAGGGTATAAAACGTTTAGGAACAGTAAATTCTTTTTATCTCTAGGTATAACCTCTCCTGTCTAAGAATTATCTAACGTTTGTTATCATTCCCATCCACGACCCTTCATAGAGGAAGTATTGTGCTTCAATGTACATGTTTCTAGCTCCCCCTTTAGTTTTAACTTTCACCAGGTAGACGAAATAGTACGTCTCCCCATCTATCTCGGTCTGAGCTCTCTCAGGAAACTCAACATCATATCCATATCTGTCCGCCAATTGCTGAATAATTGTGGTGAACCTTGTGGCTATTTCCTTCATCGATCCTCCATAGGTTGGCTCAAAGGTGAGACTCTTCAACTCCTCTTTGAATATGATTAAGCTCTCACGTCCTTTGACGGCTTTGGCGTGCCTCCTGGAAGTCTGCTTTCTGGTGGTTTGTTTCCTGTTCACGGGGCCACTTTCCCACTGGCCGAGTATAAAAGAAAGATCACCTCTTGAGTTCCCTCGCCTTAAGTTCCTCCAAAACTCTGGGGATATCGATCCTCATTGGACATACCTCCTTACATCCGCCAGAGTGGGTACACATCATGGCCGGTCTCCTGTCACCATAGATCACCGCCGACCACATGGCCCCCATTGGGCCAGTGAAGGGAGGAATCCCCCAATTTACTCCCAGCACTCGGTACACGGGACAGTGCAGATGACATCTACCGCACCTAACACATAGCAGGGATTGCCACAGGACAGGGTCCTTGGCAGCCTCCTTCCTGCCATTGTCCAGGAGGACCAGGTGGAACTCCTTGGGACCGTGGGCAGGACGCACACGTTTCATCTCTATATCCGCGGTTGAGCTTGGCCCTGAGGACACATTGACGTAGCTAGGGGGATAGAGACCACCGAACGCGGCCTGGACCAGAGCTTCATACATGGCCAACTCCAGGTTTGGAAGAATCTTTTCAACTCCGGTGACCGCCACGTGAACCTCTGGAAGTATGGTTGTCATCCTTATGTTTCCCTCGTTCTCCACCAACACCACTGACCCGGTGTCGGCGGCAACTGCGTTAGCTCCAGTGATACCCACGTCAGCTTTAACGAATTTTTCCCTGAGGAACTTCCTTGCCACACCTGCGATCCTTTCGTGTGAAGCTCCCTTAAGCTCGGGATCCACTGAACGCATGACCTCCTCCGCCCTCTCCTTCGTCATGTGAAGTGAGGGGGCTATGATGTGAGAAGGTGGTTCGTCCGCCAACTGTATGAGGAACTCTCCAAGGTCCGTCTCCCATACGTCGTTACCAGTTGAGATAAGATGCTTCCTTATACCCGCCTCGTAGGCAACCATGGACTTTCCTAGAACCACGGTCTTCCCCGAGCCAACTATCTTTGAGACGATCTCCCTGGCGTCCTCTGAAGTGGAGGCCAAGTACGCTCTCCCCCCAGACCTCTCAACTGCCTTAATGGTCTCCTCCACATAGCGATCCAGATTTCTGAGAACCTCGGTTTTTCCATCCCTAACCTTAGCTGCCAGATCGAGAAGGTATGGATGATCCTTCAGTATCCCCTCCACCTTGGGTACGTTGTTGCGGACCGCCCTCTCAACCGCGTATATCCAACTCACAAATACTTTTTCGAAACCAGCGTAAAAATCTTAGCTCTAGGTGTTGATCTCAGGAAGTGTCCCTTTGGCCAGTCCCCAGCTCGTTGTAAGCAAGTTCAGCGAGATCCACAACCTCACCCTTGAAGTATGGAGAGAGAGCTAAGTAGCACAGCGGACAGACCACTATTAATTTGTCACCGAGCTGATTCAACTGATAGGCCCTATAGGAAGCGATCTTCTGGCTCTCATCCCTCCTCACAGGTCCAATTGGGGCTCCGCAACACATGGAGGTGAGAGGTCCCGTCACAAACGGATCTTCCCTTAATTTCACGCCGGCGTTGTTAAGTAGACTTCTGTAGTTTTCCCTGATCCCCAGAAATCTACTGTAAAGGCATGAGTCATGAATTACGTACTCTCCCTTCACCCTTGTGCCTAAATCCTTCACCAACTCAAGGTAGTTGACCACCTCGACATCAAAGGGGACGAACTCCTTATACCTGGAGAAGGCGTAGTAGCTGTGAGGGTCCACAGTGATAAGCCTCCTCACCTGGTGTTTCTCCAAATGCCCCTTTACTCTCTTGGCGTACTGGGCGAACTCGTCCACGTAACCTAACTCCAAAAGCACCGTACCGCTGTAAGGTTCGTCCTCGTAGAGGTAATTAAACTGGACCCCGTTTCTCTTGAGCATGGAAGCAATACTTCTTAACACCCTATTCGCCCTTTCCCTCTGCATGTTTGTGGGCTTTAGGATGGAAGCAAGGGGATAGAGCTTCTCCGCGCCCTTTACCTTACTGAGGATGGGGAGAGCCCTATTAAAAAGGTCGCTAACAGGAGTAACTTGATACATGCAGCCTGTGTAGATCACTGTCCCCCCTCCCCTGGGAACGTCCTGGGCCCACTCAGTACATACCTTCTTGTCAGTTGGGAAGGGCATCATATATTCGTTCAGGCTCTTAACCAGGACCTCCCTTATGAAGTTCTCAACTTCCATGTTTATATATGGTGAGACCTAATATTTTAGGTCGTTTCCTTTAATGTGTGGCTCTAGAGTTAAAGTTCAAGATATGGATTGAGAGGGATGGCAAACCTGTGATAGGAAGGGGAGGGGTATCTATCTTGAGGGAGATAGAGAGAACGGGCTCAATTTCAAAGGCCGCCCAGAACCTTGGCATGTCCTACAAGTTCGCCTGGGACTATGTGGAGAGGATAAGGGAAGGGTTAGGTGAAGTTACATCCAAGAGGGGGAGAGAGATAGGTGGATCCACCTTGAGTCCAAGGGTGGAGAAGATCTTGGAAATTTACGAAAGTGCCGAGAGGGAAGTTAAGGAAGTGTTGAGGAAATATGAGGAGATGCTCAGGGACGCGATCCCTGATCCCTGACTGCCCTTAGGAACTCACCCACCACCTTCTCTGGGGAGGGGGACTTCATTACAGCAGACGCCGCCCCCACCCCGTCAGCGCCCAACTGAAAGGCCTTGGAAACGTCGTCGTAATTGGTTATTCCTGCCCCCACAATTAGGCTCACGTTGGGGTTGCTTTTCACCAATTTAATGGATTCGGTGATCACCTCAGGTCTAGCCCTTGACACAGAGTTGCCTGACCCTATGAGTTCCGGTGGTTCCACCAAAACTGCGTCAGGAGACATTAACGCCGCAGGCGCCACCAGTTCCTTCCTGTCCACGCAAAGGATAGACTCCAGGTTAACTAGCCTGAGCCTCTCCAGGACGTCTGCAATATGGTCAAGTCTCATCCTTCTCTCACTATGGTTAATGAGCGTCCCGGAGGCCCCGGCATCCTTAATGAGCTCTGGAATAATTGAGCCGGTGTGAGGTCCAACCGGATCTCCGTCCACGTGCTGAGCAAAAACGGGTAGAGATACTTGGCTCGATATGGTCGCTATCATTGTTGCTGGTACTGCTATTATCACCTTTATACCATATTCGTCACTGACCTTCTCAATGGCCTTGGCGACCCTTAGGGCGTTAATGGATGAGGTCTCATAGACCTTGAAGTTGACCACAACTATGGGAGCACGCATGATGCATTGAGCTCATGGTGAATTAAAGGATTTACCATCCAGGAAGTCAGACTTAGCCTTCTCGTCACCAATCGGTTCCCGGATTCCTCGTCACTAGCCTACTCCTTCTCGCTTCGGATTAAAAGCTCCCTCAATGGCCTTCAGGGTCTTTTTCAGAGAGTTCCTAACAGCTGACACCCCTAACAGTCCAGCCAAAATGAAGGAAATTAGGGTCACAATTCCTCCATAGATGAGGTAATTCTGCCCTTGGAAGGTGGCCATGATAAGATAGGAACCAGGTTTTAACATGGTGGTGTAGTTCATTACCACACCATTCAAGGAGTAGGTGATTCCACAGATGTTCTGGAGGTGGAGTTTAAACAATGAATTGGAGGAAACGTGGACCGTAAGCCCCCCTAGGCTCTCCTTAACGGTGAAGTTAATTGTGGGCTCCTCCGCTCCAGGGTAGTTCAGAATGTAGTAATGAATTCCGTTGTTGATTACCTGCAGGGTGGTTATGTTCTCAACCCCTGTTGAAGTGAAGCTTAACTCTATTGCATCCCTAAGCTCTCCTGTCTCAACTGTACCGTTTGCTGAGATTGCCTTCACCAGTAAAGAGGAGCCAATAATAGGCGAAGTACCAACGAGCAAAGTACCATTGAGTGGACTTAAGGACCTGAAGATCACGGTTCCGCCCTCACTGTCCCAAGACGCCTGGTTGGACGAAACGTTAAGGGGGAATGGAGAACCTATACTTATTGACTTGAGGAGCACTGGGGAGTTCCTTTCCACGCCTACACCAACATAGAGAAGCTGTCCCCACGGGAGAGTGGTGTTCACATTCAAGGGAATGAAGCTGTAGTTGAAGTATTCTCCGTAGACCCTGGCGATCCCTTGGCTCTCATTGAGTAAAATGGTGGCAGAAGGACCGTGGGGTATGGTAGCCAAATATTTCGGTACGCCGTTGACCAATCTAAAGATGGCACCTGAGGGCGATATCAGGACTCCATAGAAGGGGAAACCCGAGGTCACATTAACAGTGGGTCCGAGGAATAGGTAGGTTTCAGATGAAGAATTAATGTTGATAGAAAGGGTATTAGTGGAGGGTAAGGGCCATGCGGCGAGCTGCATACCGTACTGGGAGTTCATGGATAATCCGTTGGGAGTAAGGTTGTAGAGGAGACCAACGGAATGATAGGTTGGAGTGAGGTTGGCTCCAGAGAGGTACTGAATGCGTGGAGGAATCTCCGTCCACGTTCCATTGACCTGATAGTTCGTCCTGTTGTAAATTGGTTCAGTGTACCCAGGGAAACCTAAATATTCAGTGTTATTGACAACGTTTCCCTCTGGTCCCACAATATACTTGATGGCTGTTACAGGAATTGTGGAACCGTTAATCGGTACCGGAGAGGCCAACGGGTAACTATAGTTCCAGAAAGTGAGGTCCTCAACAGAGACGGAGTTAAACGAAGGAATCTCGAGGTTAGGTAGGGGGGACAGGGATATTACAGTTTGAGCAGAAGATAGGGCAAGCAGGAGTAGAGTGAACCCAAGGGAGATTTCCCTACCCCTTCCCTGGACTGAATTGATCAGTGAAAGGAGACCAAATATCAACGTGGGGTATGCCGCCTCATAGAATGGTAAATGAAGTATCAAGAACGCTGCCGACCCTACCACGATCAAAACTGAGGCCGCGTCTCCCTGAACCGATGCAGCGAAAGCAATGACGGCCAACGTAAAGAGGAGTGGATAGGTAATTTGAAGGGGGGTAAGAGATGGACCTCCCCATATTACGTAAGGAAGGATCCAGAAGAAGTTTGCCCCGAGAAGGGCTAGAAACACCTGTATCCTCTCCCCTTTCACCCACCTCAATGAGGCCGTCAGTGAGGCCGGGAACAGGTAGAACGACGAACCACTGACGGAGGCCAGCATCATGAATGGATACCTAGCCCAGGGCCTCAGCTTGGAGTTGGCTAACCCTACCACCAACGGAAGGAGGGCGAATCCCCACGCCAACTCAGGTGCGAAGAAGGGTGAAGAGAGTTGGTAGGCCAATACGAAGAGCAGGCCGTTCCTCCAACTCCTAAACGCGTAGTAGGAAGTTAACCCTGAGATAAGGGTAGTTATAAAAATGTAAATCCTTGCGCCCAGGTAGCCAAGGAAGAGGGATAGCCTGGATACCAACCATGTGCCCATGAGCTGATTAAGGACAGGATGATAGACGGCGGGTACCCAAAGGGAGAGGGGGTCAGCTCTGAAGTAAAGGGAATTTGGAGTCCAGAAGTAATAGCTCAACGATGGTCCAATATATGCCACGACTGACGGAAATACAAGTAGGGATAGGTATTTGATCCTTTGGGATCTTGACCTACCCTCTAGTCCTACTCCCACTACTCCAAGGAGAAGTGAAAGGAACGCAAGATCAGAGAGTTGATTGGAGAGAGTTGAGAGCCCAATGGAAAAGGCTACGGCGGCCCCCACTATTAAGGCAACCCCTCCCCCCATCAACCCCCTCACATCTTTCTGGAAGTAGAGAAGACATCCCACAAGTATCAGGAGGGCAAAGAGCTGTAGTTCTACGGCCGCGTTATAGAGAGCGAAGTAAATAGCAACAGGAGTGATGAAGTCAACGGCCCTCGTCCCAAGGTAATATGCTCCCAACGACGCAATGGCGGCTGCCAAAATCACGTATGGATGGAGGAAGGGCAAAGCGGCCAACGTAATGAGATAGCAATACTTCCTAAGATCAAGCACACCAAAGGAGATTGCGTTGACGAGGAGGTAAGAGATCTCATACTGCTGCGAATGTACGAAGTAAAGTACTAACGCCTCCAAGACCATCAGAAAAGGGAGGAGATACCTCCTATCCATCAGCCTATGAGTACTTAACCGCTAAATAAATTCTCCCATAGTGTCGACAAAATAAAATGAACTTACCCTCCTCACTCCTCAGGAGGCTTTGGGTAACTAAAGCAACTTCTTTTCAAGTTGACAAGCTAAGCCATCGCTCCCCCCACTATCACAAGACGAGTCAGGTGCGCAACGCCTTGGCCATACTTAGGACAGTTGCTCCATCTTTTATGAGTCTAGCCAGGGGTCCTGTAATCAGCCTTCCGCCACTCTCGCCGAAGTAAGTGTTGCCTATCCTGAGGACTATGGCCCTCTGAACGGGTGTGAATGGCCTCTCCTGTCCCAAGGCATTGAGACTGGCCACCTCCCCTGCCTGGCTTGCCACTTGAGCAGACATGGGTATGAAACCATCCTTAACGTTGGCACAGTCACCTGCACCAAACACATCCGGATCGTCAATGGAGCGTAGGTATCTGTCCACCAACATCCTTCCACCTTTAGTCGAGAGTCCACTCTCCTCCAGGATCTTTGGTCCCACGAACCCAGCTGAGAACACGACCAAGTCGGCCTGAAACTCTCCCTCCGTCGTTTCCACTGAATTCTCCTTAACTTCATGGACCTGAACTCCCTTAAGGACATTTACACCACGTTTTAGTAAGGTGTCCTCGGCGAACCTGGAGGTTGTGGGAGAGAGGAAACTGAGTATCCTCTCCCTAGACTCCAACAAGGTTACTTGATTCGCAGTGAGGACACCGGCGAGCTCCACTCCCAAAGCCCCGCCCCCTACAATGATCACCTTTCTCACCTTGGGTAATTTGACCCTCAGGGAGAGGGCGTCCTCTAGGGTCAAGAACCTTTGGGCGTACTTGGATGCACCTGGTATTTTAGCCAGGTCCTGTTCATATCCTAGAGCTATAATTAACTTATCATACTTCAACTCCCTATCCTTGAGCTTCACTACCTTTGACCTTAGGTCGATGCTTTTCACCTCGCCTACCAAGACACTCCTATGTTTTACTACTGCTACGTTAGGGTCCTTACCCTCAACTACGTCCACTAGCTTGTTGGTGAATGTCATATATTCGTTTTTGTTCACAAGAATTGCCCTTCCCACCACATTAAGGGCGGAGGTACCTGCGAACCCTCCACCCAGTATCACTAACCTCCCGTTCCCATCACTCATGGGGAAAGGGTAGTTAAGCATGGTTAAAAGTCACTGGGAGCAATATTGTTGTGGCTTGGAATCCACCCAAAGAACTGGTAGAAGGTGCAAACGTAACCCAACTTCTGAGGGAGAACGGCATCTCGACATACAGGGACATGATCAAGAAGTCCATAGAGGAACACAGGTGGTTCTGGGGGAGTCTTCCGGACTGGCTAGGGATCAGTTGGGAAAGGAAGTTTAAGGAAGTCGTGGATATCTCCCAAGGCCCTGAGTGGACCAAATGGTACATTGGAGGACTCATGAATCTGGAGGAGCAGATCCTCAACAAGTCCGGTACGGCAATGGTCTGGGTACCTGAGCGTGGAGAAGGAAGAGAGTACTCCTACCAAGAGATTGAGGACATGAGTTCCAGGTTCGCTGGTTTCCTTCTCTCACAGGGAGTGGAAAAGGGCGACGTAGTTACCATCTACGCGCCAATGACCCCTGAGGTGTTATCTTGTATGTTCGGCACCCTCAGAATAGGGGCAATTGTCTCTCCAGTCTTCTCTGGCTACGGTCAAGCTGCACTGTCCGAGAGGTTAAGGAACACCAAGGTTGTGGTTACGGTGGACGGCTACTATAGAAGAGGGCAACTATTGAGGCTCAAGGGTACAGTGGACTCAGTGGTAAAGGAGGGCATGAAGGTGGTAGTGGTGGAGAGGGCTGGCAACGAGGTGGAAATGAAGGAGGGAAGGGATATGACGTTCAGGGAGGCCATGAAATATGGAAAGAGTGAGAGGAGGTACGTGGAACCCGATCATCCTGCCTTATTAATGTATACCTCAGGAACCACCGGTAGGCCAAAGGGAGTACTCATCAGCCACGCTGGAGCAGCTCTCCAGCCTGCCAAGGAGCAGAGATACAACTTCGACCTGAAGGTAGGGGACAGGCTCTGGTGGGTAAGCGACATAGGATGGATGATGGGGCCTTGGCAAGTGATAGGTTCGCAGGTCCTTGGTGCCACCCATCTGGTAGTCGAGGGGGCAATAGACTACCCGAGCAAACGTAGGGTTTGGGAAATTGTCAAGAGGTATGACGTAACACATCTGGGCTTCGCGGCCACGGTGGCAAGGATGCTAAAGGGGTACGGAAAGCCCGAGGCCTTACATGAGAAATTAAGGGTCTTCGGGAACACCGGAGAACCAATAGATGAGGACACCTGGACGTGGATAATGGAAGTGGGGGAGTGGAGGAGACCGATAATAAACATATCTGGTGGGACGGAGGTCTTTGGATGCATCCTAGGTCCCAGTGTGATAACGCCCCTCAAACCATCAACACTCTGGGGTCCATGCCCTGGGGTTGACGCTGAAGTCTTCGACGAGTTCGGTTCACCAGTTAGGGGGAGAATTGGCTACTTGGTGATAAGAAAGCCCATTCCTTCAATGACTAGGGGTTTCCTCGGAGAGAGGGAGAGGTACTTGGAGACATATTGGTCTAGGTTCAGTGGGGTCTGGTATCATGGAGATCTAGCTTACGTTGATGAGGATGGTTTCTGGTTCCTTAGAGGGAGAGCGGACGATGTTATAAAGGTGGCAGGAAAAAGATTGGGTCCTGCGGAGTTAGAGACTGTGCTTAACTCCCACCCATCTGTACTTGAGAGCGCGTGTGTTGGAGTTCCCCACCCCCTGAAGGGGGAGGTGGTTTATTGTTTCGTGAGGCCAAAGGGAGATGAGGCTAACCTGAGGGAACTGGCAAAGTTGGTGGAAAGGACAATGGGCAGACCATTCGTACCAGATAAAATAGTTCAGGTAAGGGATCTTCCCAAGACGAGATCTGGAAAGATAATGAGGAGGGTAGTGAGGGCCATAGTGACGGGGGAGCCCACTGGAGATCTAACCTCCCTGGAGAACGCCGAGGCAGTGGAATTAGTGAAGATAGCCCTTACCTCGTCCTCCTCATCTGAGACACGCCCCTGATTGAAGGCAATTTAAGAAAAATTTCAATTCCAATCGGACTAAAGCAACGTTAGGACAACTCATATATAACAGATTCCAAGGATGCCTCCCAATGAACCGAGGACTTCTGAAAAGACTCAAGCAACTAAATTTGTTTATATATATAAATTTGTTAGCACTAACAATGCTAACTTTCCTAGTCCTCTTCGGTCTGCCCTTGGTGTACCTGCCCTTCTTCTTTTTTGTGACGCTCTATGCTTCCTATAACTTTGTATATTCATTAGATCTTTCGGAAAGTGGAGTAAACCCAAGAAAATAGATGTCAATGGAAGACCGAAGGTGACGATATTGTACATGACCTATAACGACCTTAACGAAAGGGCGTTGGAGTCAATATTTGGATTAAACTATCCCAACACTGAGGTGATCATAGTGGATGACAGCACGGACCCTAACGTTAGGGCAAGGGTGGATCAGTTGGCTAAAGATAGGGCCAAGGTAGTAAGGAGGGCAACGAGGAGAGGATTCAAGGCTGGAGCAATAAACGATGCTCTGAAGTTCGTGCACTCGGAATATGTGTCCATATGTGACAGCGATGAATTACTTCCCCCAAACTTCGTGGAAGAACTCCTACCATATTTCATGGACGAGAGGGTTGCCTTCGTACAGGCCAACCACTACGCCTACAATAAGGAGAACCAGTGGACGTCGGATATGGGTCAAGGGGTGGACCTACACTGGTCGATATATCAGCCCTACAGAAACGAGGAAGGAGTTGTAAATTTCTTGGGCCACGGAGCCATCATAAGGACTGACATGCTCAGGGAGGTGGGAGGATTTCCCGAATTGGTGAGTGAGGACATAGCTCTCACCGTGGAACTCTACGACAGGGGTTACAGGGGGGTATTTGCCCAAGATGTTATGGTGGGGGAAGCATTTCCGCCCACATACACCCAGTTCAAAAGGAGACATCGAAAGTGGTCCATGGGTTCGGTGGAGTTCATGAGGAAATACGCGCTGAGGATAGTGAGGTCAAAGGGATTGAAAATTTGGCAGAAGGAGGACCTACTATTATCCATGATGTCCCTACCTATGAGTGCAGCCCTTGTATTTGTCACTATCATGGCGTTCTTCGTGAGTATACCTGTGAATCCCTCAACGGCCATTGTATCAGCACTTTCAGTTATAGCTCCCCAGCTCATGTTCCTCAAAGCGAGAAATTTGAGGACTTTACCTAGGGTTATGACTGTGAACGCCCTGGCCTTCATGTCGCTCTTCTGTGCCTCAGTTATTTACGTGATACGGGGTCTCTTTTCCCCCACTTTTCTGGTGACTGGACACAGGGTGAGTAGCGACCCTGAGCTCTTCCTGGAGGTGGCAGTAGGACTAGTCTTAACGATAACGTCGGGAGGAATGAATCCACTGGGTCTAGTTATGTTAGCCTCACCGATATACTACGCAATATGGGGATGAAAAGAGAGTAAAAAATTTTAAAATCAAACTGATTGACTACTAACTATGTCTTCTATCTCCTCCGTCTTAAACCCACTGTACGTGGCTGCGAAATAGAAGACAAGTCCAACCACTGCAGCTACCACTGTGTCATATGGGAACGGAATTACGGTGTTGAAACCGAATGCACCGAAGAACGACAGTATATACACTGCCAGAATTAAACCAACGAGCCAGTAGCCCGCCTTTACAGGCCTCTTGTCCTTGGACATGGCCTGCAGGGCGAAGGTCATTCCCAAGATTGTGGCAGCAAGGAGAACATAATAGATGGCGAAGGATGTGGTTATGGCTGAGGTGGTCGCCGTACCCAACGAACCTGGGACTACCACGTCATAGTAACCATATATGCTCAATCCCAGCACTATGAAGAACTCCAACGCTCCTAGAATGTATGACGTTCTGGGATTGACTCCTAGCTTCCTTGGAGCGTAAAATAGGAAGAAGAGAGGTAGCCCCAGGAATACTCCAGATAGAATGAAGAACAAGGTAGAGAAGCCAGACCAGTAGACTATGAGGATTGCGGCTATGGCTGATATGGGGGCCAAAATCTGAGCTCCAGATAGCCTGAAAGGTCTATGCAAAGTTGAAGCTGTTTTCCTAAGTACTGTCAGGGATATGCCTCCCATTATATAGGTGAAAACCGTAGCTGAGGAGATAAAGGACACCAGGAGATACCAGCTGGGAAATGGCAGAAGGAATATGGCCCCGAATACAAGGGACGCCACTAAGGACCATATTGGAATCTTATATTTTGATAGTTTGAGGAAGAACTGGGGTATGTAGCCATCAGTGGCAAGTCCGTAAAAAGTCCTAGTTGAGGTACCGGTGTAGATCCATCCAGTGCCGCTGGGACTAATCCACGCGTCTATGAGGAGCAGGTATGAGAAGGCCACGAAGGCCGGTATGGAGGTAGAGACCAGGGCACTGTAGAACGGTCCTGAGGCCCAGGTGGATATTGAAAGCTGCCCCCAATTACCTGGCTGAATGGGACCGATTATGGCTCCCGTCGTTGTATTGGTTATCTGTATTTTACTCCAATCTATGCCTCCTATGAAGGCCACTTGGAGTAAAGTGTAGATCAACAATGCTGCCAATACGGAGAATATTGTGGCTCTTGGTACGTCCCGCTGTGGAGACTTTGCCTCACCACCGTATTCAAGTGCCTGCCTGAACCCTAGATAGGAAAAGACTATCCCGGCGGTGGGAATAGCGTAGAACACAGCGGCAAGACCTGTGATCCCTGGGTACTTGAGGTTAGAAGAAGGAAAGAATCCCCCATACGAGGTGAAGTTAGACGCATGGAAGGTGCCGAAGAGCAGAAGGAAGGTCAAGACTGGAAGCACGAACTTCCACCAAGTGACTCCGGAATTGAACTTGCCCAGGAACCTTATACCGAAGTAATTGAGGAAGAAGAACGCTACCAATAACGCAAGGGCCATTAGTATACCATAGTTAGTTAGTACAGTAACGGGAGCTCCCAGCACCGTAGTGGCGTAAGTTAAAGACGGGATGTAGGTTGCCGCGTAGCCAACAATCGCCTCTGCCTCAATTGCAGGTACCGAAACGGCTGACAATAGATAGAGCCAACCCATTATGTAACCCGTATAGCTCCCGTGGGTATAGTGAGGGTATCTAACAATGGCCCCGTCCTTGGGATCATACCGCTCACCTCAGCGTAGGTCAGAGCTATGAACAGCACAAATATGCCTCCAATGATCCAGGAGAGTACAGCACCTGGACCTGCTATCGATGCCCCACCTAGTGCTGCAAAAAGCCACCCTGAACCTATTATACCTCCCATTGATAGGAAGAAAAGGTCCTGTAAGGTCAGGGCCTTTCTTAATTGGCGGTCTACTTCCTTTACGTCCGTTCCAGTAGCCTCAGGCTTACCTTTTTCGGGCTCCATCCAATCTTAATCAAAATTTATGGATATAAGTCTAGAGGGTTCGTAAGAAAAGCATAATTAAGCAGTTCCCACCAGTTGTGCCATGTTCTCCTTGTAGACTGAGTGGACGTCTCGCAGGGCCTTGTTCAACTTCTCCCTCTCGTCCTGAGGTAAGACGGACTCAAGGGACGGTCCTATGAAGTTTCCAACAACGGTAGGAACTGCTATGTGTATATACTCCCCATCCACCTTGTGCGGCGTGGCCACACTCATTACTCTGTTCTCGTTCAGGACAATGGAGCGGACGACGTCCTTTATTATGGTCGCCGGGCCCCAGGTTGTACCTCCCATCACCCTGATTATTTCAGCAGCAATGCCTTTGACGTACTGATCCACATCATCCCTCTTAAGTTGGAACTCATCGAAGGGCTTTCCGTCCACAGTCACCGTGCTCCAAAGTATAACGGCGTCCTCTCCATGTTCCCCACCAACGAATCCGTTCACTTTCGTCACCGGAACTTTCAGTTTCTTGGCTATGAAGGACCTCATCCTCATGGTCTCCACCTGATCTCCTGTGCTTATCGTAAAGGCCTTGGAGTAATTCATGAAGACAGAGGCCATCATGTCCACAGGGTTGGTCACCATGACATATTTTGCTCCTGGGTTCCTCGGCACTAGGTCCTTTGCCAACCCCATCATTATTTTCGCGTTATCAACGAATAGGTCCCTCCTACTCATCCCTGGCTTCCTGGGCTTTCCAGCAGTTATGACCACAACCTCGGCGTTATTTACGTCCTGTACATTGTTGGTACTAATTATATTGGTGTTTATTCCCCTCGTCGCCAGGGCGTGCCTCAACTCGTGTTCAAACTTCTCAGGAAGTTCGGGTATGACATCGTATAGAAACGCCTCTGAGGCCAGCCCGTCCATTATGATGGAATATGCTATGGTTTGACCTATCTTCCCTACGCCTATGAACGCTATCTTTGCCATGACTTGTGATCCTGGGCCGTTTTTTTAAACTTTAGCCTCTCCCCTCCCTATATGGAGCTGGCCGATATAATAGCAGAGTACGTAACGTCACCGGGAGAGATCCCCGAGAGGTCATTAAGGGAGGCCTCCAGGAGATTCTTGGATTCCCTGGGTGTGGCGAGGGCAGCGCTCACATCGCCTCCAGTCTCCGCCACAAAGAGGACGCTCTTCGCCATTCATGGGGAGGCCTCGCTGATAGGAGGAGGGAGATCAAGTCCTGATGGAGCTGCCTTTCATAACACGTTGGCCATAAGGTACCTGGACTTCAACGATACCTACCTCTCCAAGGAACCCCTACATCCCAGCGACATGATAGGCGGACTCCTGGCCCTGGCTACGGCGTTCAATAAGTCAGGGAGGGAGCTGGCTGAGGCCATAGTGATTGGGTACGAGGTGGGAGTAAGTCTCTGTGATACCACATCCCTGAGGGCGAAGGGTTTCGATCACGTTAACTTTCTACAGGTAGGTGCGGCTGCCGGCATGGCCAGGCTGCTGGGGTTGGATAGGAAGGCCACGTCTAACGCCATCTCAATGACGGTTGTACCCCACGTGGCGTTGAGACAGAGCAGAGTGGGTGAGCTATCCATGTGGAAGGCCGGTGCGGCAGCCGAGGCTGTAAGAAATGCGGCATTTGCGGTGATGCTGGCGAGACAGGGATTCACCGGACCTAAGGAACCCTTCTCGGGGAAGATGGGATTCATGAACCTAATTGCCAAGGACATGGATCCAACGCCCCTAACTAAATTGAACGGTAAGCGGATCTTGGACACTTACATAAAGTACTATCCTGTGGAATACCACGCCCAGGCGGCAGTGGAGGCGGCCAAGAGGATAAGGGTTAAGGACGTGAGGAAAGTGACCATAGAGACCTACGAGGCCGGAAAGAGCATACTCGCTGATAAAGAGAAGTGGAGGCCCACCAATAGGGAGACCGCTGACCACAGCCTGCCATACATTGTAGCTGTAACGCTACTGAAGGGGGACTTCTGGTTGGAGTCCTACGATCTCATAGGTGACTCCAAGGTAATTGAGGTCATGGACAAGACTGAGGTTGTGGAAAGGGAGGATTACACCAAGGTGTACGCCAGAGAGTTACCCACTAGAATAGTGGTGGAGTCCTCTGAGGGAAGGATGGAGGCCGAGGTGAGGATACCAAGGGGACATTCAGCCAATCCCATGAGCGACGAAGAAGTTCTGGAGAAGTACAAGAGGCTGACGGGTTCTGAAGGCAAGGTGAACCTCATGGAACTTAGCCCTGATGGATTAAGGTGGGAGGTGAGCTAATGTCAGAGGTGTTAAGGAAGGAGAATTTCCTCGTTGTACCTGGGGTGTTCAATGCATTCACTGCACTTTTAGCCAAGAGAGTGGGATTCAAGGCGGTTTACCTATCAGGGGGAGCCCTGACCTCTTCCATGGGACTTCCAGATATAGGGCTTATTACACTAACTGAACTGGCGAACGCGGTAAGACAGATTAGGGAGGTTACCGACATTCCCATAATCGTGGATGCCGACACCGGCTTCGGCGAGGCAGTCAACGTTTACAGGGCAGTAAGGTTGCTTGAGGAAGCTGGAGCTAACGCAATTCAAATTGAGGACCAAGTTATGCCCAAGAGGTGCGGCCACCTGGACGGTAAGGAGGTTATCCCAACTGACGATATGGTGTTCAAGATCAGGGCGGCAGTTAAGGCAAGGAGGGATGCCCTAATTGTGGCCAGGACGGACTCGAGGGCCGTCCTAGGTATGACAGATGCCGTGAGGAGGGCCAAGAGATACTTAGAGGAGGGGGCTGACGTGATCTTCCCAGAGGCACTCACCACCAAGGAGGAATTCACCCAATTCGCCAGGGAGGTGAGGGCCCCGCTTTTGGCCAACATGACTGAGTTCGGTAAGACTCCTCTAATATCCGCCTCTGAGTTCAAGGAAATGGGCTACAAGTACGTCATATTTCCCGTCACCATATTCAGGGTAGCCGCGAAGGCCATGAAGGACGCCCTTCAAGTGTTGCTAGAGAGGGGGACGCAGGCACCACTAATGGAATCCATGATGACCAGGAAGGAGCAATACGAAGTGATAAATTATGACTTCTATGAAAGGATAGATAAGGAGCTGTCAAAGTAGAGCTAAGAGAACCCTTAAATTTTAGTAATTTATACCATGTCCATGAATACCTTGTTTTACATTATGGAGGTGAATGACGAATGAGTGAGAGCGCAAAGGTTGAAATAAGTAGAGGACTTGAGAACGTCTACATCAAGGCAACATCCCTGACCTTCATTGACGGGGAGAAGGGGATCTTACGTTACAGGGGATACGACATAAACGAATTGGCAAAAAACGCCCACTATGAGGAGGTTATACATCTCATGCTATACGGCGAGCTTCCCAACAGAGAACAGCTGAGCAGAGTCAAGGACACTGTCAACTCATCATATGAAGTGCCCGAAGACGTATTACGGGTAATGGAAGTGCTTCCCAAGGATTCGGAGCCAGTCGCTCTCATGGAGGCGGGACTTGCAGCTTTGGCGACCCATGAGAAGGGATTCAAGTGGAAGGAAGGGGACAGGGAAAAGGCCCTGGAAATAATAGGGAAGGTGTCCACCATAACGGCTAACGTTTACAGGGTGAAGGAGGGTCTAGCCCCGAAGATACCAAAACCATCAGATAGTTACGCGAAGTCCTTCCTTGAGGCCACTTTCAACAAGAGCTTCAGCGGCACAGAAACATCCATGATGGACAACTTCCTAGTCCTCTACGCGGATCACGAAGTTCCCGCCTCAACTACCGCTGCGCTTGTCACCGCCTCCACCCTATCCGACATGTACTCATGCATGGTCTCCGCCATTACGGCACTCAAGGGGCCTCTCCACGGGGGAGCAATGGAGGCCGCCTTCGCCCAATTCAGGGAAATAGGGGATCCGTCAAGGGTGGACGAATGGTTCGAGAGGAACATAGTGAAGGGAGGAAATAGATTGATGGGTTTCGGACATAGGGTTTACAGGACCTATGATCCAAGAGGGAAGGTGTTCAAATCGATGGCAGAAACGGTAAGTAAGGGAGAGGCCAGGAAATACTTGGAAATAGCAGAGAGGTTGGAGAAACTGGGAGTGAGGTACTTTGAGGCCAAGAAGATCTACCCCAATACCGATTTCTACGCTGGGATAGTCATGTACGGCCTCGGCTTCCCGGACTACATGTTCACTCCCCTCTTTGCTCTTTCCAGAACTCTTGGGTGGCTGGCTCACGTGGTGGAGTACGTGGACGAACAACATAGGCTAATACGCCCCAGGGCACTATATGTGGGTCCAGGGGAGAGGAAGTTCGTCCCCCTAGACCAAAGAAAGTGATTGGGGACCTCCAGCTTAATGTATAAGTTTTTTATAACTGATATATGAATTATAACAACAGTGAGGGAACACTTTTAACTTTAGTTCACGATCGGCTCCATAGATAACCATGATATTAACATGGATGATAGGTGGTGCCCAGGGTTCTGGAGTCGACACAGCGGCTAACCTTTTCGGAAACACTTTAGGAAAAGCCGGATACTACCTCTTCGGCAACAGGGAATACTACTCCAACATTAAGGGAAGGCACAGCTACTTCAACCTTACCATCAGTGATAAACCGAAACACAGTCTCTCGGAGAAGGTTGACATACTCACAACCTTCGACGCTGAGACTGTTTTCCAGCACTTCCACGAAGTGAAGGGCCACTTGATATATAATAAGGGCCTTGAAAACACCAAGATAGATACCGTTCAGAGTATTGAGCCAGAGCTGGTGGAGGAAATTTCAAGGAGACTGGGAAGCTACGGCAACACGATCTCGGCAGCGGTTAAGTTCGCGGCCGAGAAGGGAGTACAGGTAATACCAATAGACTACGATCAGATCGCCAGGGACGTGGCCTCCCAGCTCAAGGTGGCCCTGTCCGTGGTGGAGAGGGTCAAGAACATAGCAGCGGTTGCGGCCTCTTACGGGCTATTGGGACTAAAGGAAGAATATCTGATGCAGAGCATCTCCAGGAGCTTCAGAAACGAGCTATACAGTAAGATGAACACCATAGGCGCCAAGATGGCGATGAGCTACGTGAAGCCCGCCTATGACATGAAGGAACTTCCAGTCGACAAGAGGGTTCAGATAGACGGAAACACGGCGTCAGCCATGGGCAAGATAGCTGCGGGGCTCAGGTTCCAAACCTACTACCCGATCACTCCAGCCAGTGACGAAAGCACCTACATTGAGGCCCACCAGGAGGTTCTCACCATTGACCCTGATACTGGAGACAAGAAGAGGAGCCCGATTGTTGTGGTCCAGACCGAGGACGAGCTTGCGGCCGTAAATATGGCAATAGGTGCGGCACTTACAGGAGTTAGGGCAGCCACAGCCACCTCAGGACCAGGATTCTCGTTGATGGCAGAAGGGATAGGCTGGGCTGGAATGGACGAAGTACCAGTGGTGATCACCTACTACATAAGAGGGGCACCTTCCACAGGGTTGCCAACCAGAAGTGGGCAATCTGACCTTAAGTTCGCCCTGAACGTGGGACACGGTGAATTCCCCAGGATAGTCATAGCATCAGGAGATCACGTTGAGGTATTCAAGGACGCCATATGGGCGTTCAACTTGGCGGAAAGGTATCAGACTCCCGTGATACATTTGATTGAGAAAGGCCTAGCTAACGCCTATACCACAGTGGACGTAAAGGAGTTGGACTACTCTCACATACCAGGGGACAGGGGTAAGATAGTTGAGGGTGGGGAGAACTACCTGAGGTTCAAACTGGCGGAGGACGGCATTTCCCCTAGGGCCTTCCTTGGAAGGGCTCACATGTACTACACAGGAGACGAGCACAACGAGGAGGGACACATATCGGAGGCTTCCTCAAACAGAATAGCCATGTATGCGAAGAGAATGAAGAAGTTAGAGACAGCTGATGCCGAAATCCCTGAAACTCAGAGGGTGAGCGTGTTCGGGGACTCTGAGAACGTTATATTGACCTGGGGAAGTCCAAAGGGTGCTGTACTGGACGCCATGGAGATGCTGGAGAAGGATGGAATAAGGGTTCAATTGGTTCAGCTAAGGATGTTCAGTCCGTTCCCCACCAGATACGTCATGAAGCTCCTGTCAGGTAAGAGTAAAATAATCTATATAGAGAACAGCTACACTGGTCAGGCTGCCTCAGTGGTGAAGGAGCACACTGGCATAGAAGCGACGAATCATGTGCTGAAGTGGAACGGTAGACCCATAACCAGGGACGAGGTGTACAGGTCGATAAAGCTAATACTTGAGAGGAACGAGAAGAAGGTGATCCTAGATGCAGGCGCTTAGGAAACCTGAGTGGAACGATTGGTGCCCCGGTTGTGGGGACTTCGGAATACTGAGCGCAGAGGAAATGGCCATAAAGGAGCTGGGCCTTGACCTAAAGAAAGTGGTCCTGGTCTCAGGCATAGGATGCTCAGGGAAGATACCACACTTCATGAGGTTACCGGTGTCTGGTGTGCACACCCTTCACGGTAGGGCACTGGCTTTCGCAACTGGCGTGAAGTTGGCCAACCCAGAACTTGAGGTGATAGTTAACGGTGGTGACGGCGACCAGCTTGGTATAGGTGCAGGGCACTTCGTGAACGCTGGAAGGAGAAATACGGACATAACGGTGATACTCCACGATAATATGGTATACGGCTTAACCAAGGGTCAGGCCGCACCAACCTTGAAAAGAGGAGAAAAGCCGAAGTCCTTACCGAGGCCAAACATTAACGATGCCATAAATCCAATTGCCATGGCAATAGCGGCTGGATATACCTTCGTTGCCAGAGGGTACTCCTACGACGTTAAGTTCCTCAAGGACATCATAAAGGCTGCCATAAAACACAAGGGATCGGCATTCTTAGATGTACTACAACCCTGCCCCACTTACAACGATATTAACACCAAGGAGTGGTACGAGAAGAGAATATACAAGATGACAGACCTTGATCCAGTTGTGAAGGAACCAGGTGAGACTGTGGAGAAGATGACCAAGGGGATAGCCAGGTCCTACGAATGGGGGGACCGCATACCCCTTGGTATATTCTACCAGAACGAGCTTGTCCCCACCTACGAGGAAAGGATAGCCTCCAACGCTCCAAGCTATAAGAACACGGTTCCAGCTAACGAGAAGATAGTGCATGAGGGGAAGTTCACCACCTTAATAGACGACCTCATAAACGAAAAGGTGGTGTAATTGAAACTTTTTGAATATGAAGGTAAGCAACTTTTTCGAGAGGTGGGTATCCCCGTACCCAAGGGGGTTGTGACGCAGGGCCCCGTCCAATGGAACGGTAAGGCAGTAGTCAAGTCACAGCTCCTTGAAGGAGCCAGAGGAAAGAGGGGGCTAGTAAAGGTAACTGAGGACGTCAATGGTGCCATTAGGGACCTCAAGGGACAGGGTGTAGAGACTTTCCTAGTTGAGGAATTCATACCCCATAAGGGAGAGGTTTACATATCCGCGATGTTGGACAGAAGAAGCGGAGAGCCCATAATAGTGGCCTCTCCAGAGGGAGGGATAGACGTTGAGGAATCCAAGAACGTCAGAATATTTCAGATACCCCTCGAAAGGGGAGTGAGATCTTTCGATGTCACCAACATAGAGAAGTATTTGAACGTTAAAGGTTTGGAAGCGGTGGTGAAAGGGTTATACAGATTGGTGGTGGAGTATGAGGCGGAGCTGGCCGAGATAAACCCCTTGGCAGTTACGGATCAGGGTGTGATCGCCTTAGATTCAAAGGTGATACTGGAGGACAATGCACTATTCAGACATCAGGAGATTGTAAGTAAATTGTCCAGGCAATACGTGGCGGACAGCTACGTGGAGCTTGACGGAGATGTGGGCATAATCGGAAACGGGGCAGGATTGACCATGGCCACAATGGATATGGTTAAGCTTGAGGGTGGAGAGCCGGCTGACTTCTACGACGTTGGTGGAGGAGCAAACAGGGAGAGAGTGAGGGAGTGTGTCCTAAAGGTGGGACAGAACAGCAAGGTGAAGAAAATAGTTGTGAACATATTCGGAGGAATAACCAGATGTGACGAGGTAGCCGCGGGGATAGTGGACGCAATGAAGGTGGTGAAGAAACCGATGTTCGTGAGGTTAGTGGGAACCAACGAGGAGGAGGGCCACAAAATATTACGAGAAAACGGTATAAAGGCTTACGCCGACGCATTGAGCGCGGTGAGGGATGCGATACGATCGTGAATTCAAGTACTAGGGTAATAGTTCAAGGGATCACCGGGAAGGAGGGCTCCTTCCATGCCCAGAGGATGAAGTCCTACGGGACCAAGGTGGTGGCTGGAGTGACCCCTGGAAAGGGAGGCACCTCCTTGGCGGGGATCCCAGTTTATGATACAGTGCAGGATGCAGTGAAGGAGCATGAAGCTGAGGCTAGTGTCATATTCGTTCCCGCCAAGTTCGCCGCTGACGCAGTTTACGAGGCTGTAGATGCTGGACTAAAGCTGGTGGTGGTCATAACCGAACACATTCCAGTGATGGATACGGCAAGGTTCGTGAAATACGCTGAAAGTAGGGGGACAATGCTCGTAGGTCCCAATTGTCCCGGTCTAATTGCTCCGGAGAGGTCACTGTTAGGTATCCTGCCGCCCAGGGCATTCACCAGAGGTAAAATAGGGATAGTCTCGAGGTCTGGAACCCTAACCTATGAGGTGGCGGAAATGGTGAGAAACCTAGGACAGTCCACAGTGGTAGGAATAGGGGGAGATCCAATAATAGGGACTGGCATGCCCAAGGTAATGAAGCTATTCGATGAGGACCCTGAAACTGAGAAGATAGTTGTCATAGGCGAGATAGGGGGCGACATGGAGGAGAGAGTAGCTAAGATGAAGGAGGAGGGACAAATAAAGAAGAAAATAGTAGCCTACATAGCCGGTATGACGGCTCCCAGGGAGAAGAGGATGGGCCACGCGGGGGCCGTGGTATACATGGGAATAGGAACGTTCAACAGCAAAATGGAGGCCTTCAAGAGGGCGGGGATACCTGTGGCCAAGTCCCCTTACGAAATACCGAAGTTGTTGGAGGATTGACTTGGACACCTGTTCCTACGATGAGGTGCTTAGGGACCCAAAGATAAGGGAAATCCTTCTTTCCCTAGATCAGGAAGGAAGGAGGGTCGCGAGCAGACTTCTTTCAGAGCTTTACGTGAAAAGGCAATCATTAACCCTGGAGAATGTGCTAGCGAAATACGGGTCAATAGGACAGGATAAGGTAAGGCTCCTTTACTCCAGGGAGATGGAGCTTCTAAGTGGATCTGGCTAAACAGGGGAAATATCTCAGGTTCTCTCTTTTAAGCTACTCGGTCCAATTACGCTTATGTGGACTTAGAGGAGGTAATCCTAGAAATAGGTAAGGGTATAGCTCCGGAAGAATCTGTGGATGCTTTAAGCCAGAGAGTTGATGCGGAAAAGGCCCTAAGGCTAAGATTGGACGTTTCCCTTTATTACCTTAGCAGGTCCTCTGAGGAGAGGCCAAACTTCGCAGCGGAGCACCTTTACAGGGCAGTCCACGAGGCTCTTAAGGGATTGGCTCAATATATAGGGTATAGAGGGACAGCCAGAGAAGTCGTTCCCCTCCTTTGTGATACTCTTGGAGATTGGATTGAGGACGGATGGGAGGCAGCATTGACGCTTCACTATGACGGTTATATGGACGGGAACTTGGATGAAGGTGACATTAAGTTTTATGAAGGTAGAGTTAAGGAATTCCTGGCCAGGTGCTTTGAGGTATTAAACTAAATCTTCTAAAAAGAAGTTTTAATCTCTTTAATCAATAGTTACTAGAAGTTAGGCCTGCCAAAAAATTTTTGTTTACAGATGAGAAAGATAGAGCATGCCATCAATATCCACTTTGGAAGCTGAGATCTTAGGTCTGATCGTACCTTTCATAATAGGACTCCTAATTGGCCTCCTCCTAAGGAAGATAATAAGCGTTGGACTAATAATACTGGCACTAGTAATAGTATTACTGGCGGTAGGATATATAAGGCCAGAACAGGTGTCCGCTTTCCTTCAAATGGCTGGAATGTATGCCCAGGAGGCCATGAACAGGGCCAATCAGATATCTGCTTTCATACCATACTCATCATTGACCTTCATAATAGGTTTCGTCATTGGGATAATCAAGGGATGAAACCTATATAATCAAGACCTAGATAATTTTAATGTGGCTAAAGCAAGTATTATGTATCATAACGGCTTGAACGATTACAGGCAATATACATGAACAACGCTTAATAGGTCAATTATTTTTGACATAGCATGCGATTATCTCTGATTGGAGTGAAGGGAGGGATAGGTAAATCGACGCTGGCTGTATCCCTTTCTAAGCTTATCATGAAAATGGGGAAGAGGGTCCTTTTAGTGGACCGTGATCTCATAGGTTGGTCCTCCAAGCTCCTAGGACTCGAAGATTCATCTTTACTACATAAGGCTTCTACTGGGGAAAGTGGGGAGTTCTATAGAAGTGAAAATGATGGAGAAGGAAAATTAACTGTAGTTAGAGTAAATCCTGACTTTCCTTTATTCCTAAAAGACTACAGGGCAGTGAAGGAGAGCAATGAGAAGTTCAGAGCCTTCGTGGATCTTTATAGACCATTGTTGTTAGAACATGAAATATTCGTAGTGGACAACCCTCCCAACATATTTCAAGGAGATGAGTTGACTGATTTAGAGCATCAGGCGTTCTCAATCACTAGAGACGAGAAAGATTGGTATAGAATTTACGTCACAGACCCCTCTGAGAGGGGGTTAAGTGTAGTTTTGGATTACATGACGGTATCGGAATCAATAAGTAGTAAAGGGAAGGCAGGAGGATTAATAATGAACATGGTTCCCCCACTACCAGAGGAGTTAACAAAGGCCTCTTCAACAATGAAGAAGGTGTGTATAGAGTATAAGATATCGTTGTGCGGGGTCATACCCTTCGACGAGAGACTTTACACATATTCCTCCTATGCAGAACTTAAGGAATTTCCAGAACAGGTGATATCGCTTGCCAAAGCGTTAGTGAATCTGCCTGCTTCCTCCTTTGTTGAATGAATTAGGCGAGTGGTACATGTGAGTTTTAGGATGTACCTCAAGGCGGTGATCATCTGAAGAAGGAAAGTACCATCCCCTAGGGGTGGAAAGTTTACTTCTTCTCCTTAGGTTTCGCGATCCTTTGCCTCCTCAACTCGAGCGTACCTTCGCCTACCTTAGACCTACACTCGGTTACCATGTACTCACCCTGCTCCTTAAGTTCAGAACAGGTTAGTCCAAGATTCCTCAACGACTTCACGTATTGCTTTGCGTTCCTCATCTCTCTGAATTTCCTATCTATCTGAATCTCTTTACCTCCTATTGAGAGCTTTCCTGTTAGGATATATTTGACGACCTTCATATGCCTTCGATAGTGAGATGGAATTTAACTTTATGGGGCTGCAGGAGAAAGTAGAGCAGCAAGCTATAATAGGAATAAAAAGACCTATTATTTCAGTCGTAGAGGGCGTCCTTTAACGATGATGCCACTGCGATCAGGGCCTGCTTGGCCGCTGGAGTAACATCCCAAAAGGATAGGAAGCCATGGATCTGACCACCGTACCTCACATTTACCGCTTGAACTCCGAACTTTCTTAACCTAGCAGCATATACCTCACCTTGATCCCTTAAGGGATCGTATTCAGCTGTTATGATGTGAGCGGGAGCTAGACGGGACAGGTCCTCAGCCCTGGCAGGAGAGGCCCTATAATCGAACACCTGAGATGGGTCGCTCAAGTATTGTCTACCGAACCAATTCATAGCCTCTAAGGTGAGAAAGAGACCTTCACCGAACTCCCATGTACTAACGTTGTCTGACGCCAAGTCTGTTGCAGGATAAATCAAGGCCTGTTGTTTAAGTGGTATTCCATTGTCTCTAGCCATTATGGCAGTGACGGCGGCCAAATTTCCTCCAGCGCTATCTCCAGCCACAGCTAGCGAACGTACTCCCAACCTCCCTGAATTCTCATGGGCCCATTTTAGGGAGTCAAAAGCGTCAACAACTGCGGCGGGAAACTTATGCTCTGGGGCTAACCTATAATCCACAGAGGCCACGAGGCAGCCGCAGTAATGTGCCAATGCCCGGCATAAGTTATCGTGTGTTTGAATGTTGCCAAAGACGAAGCCACCTCCATGATAGTATATCACCATACCTGGATCGGCCGGTAGGTTATGGGGGTAATAGATCCTGATTGGTATTTCCGCCTGACTACCTTTAACCTTCACGTCCCTGCTCTCCCTTATGGGTGCCTTATATGAGAAGGTAAGTAGGCTCCCCTGATCGAAATTCCTTCTAACATCCTCAAGAGATTGAGTTGAGGATGGAAGAGCCAGGGACTTATAGGCCTCCAACAGTTTGAGCAAAGAGGGATCTATGGGCATAAGGATAGTTTGGAGGAGCGTATAATAAAGGCAGTATTAAAGCTCCACAACTTCTCCATTCTTCAAGGGCTCTCCCACCCCCAGTAACCTGGCCACGGAGGAAGAGGCCACGTAACCTTCCCATCTATATAGCTTATAATACTCGTCCTCCTCCCTGGCCCTGCTCTTGTTATAGTAAGAGAGGGAAACCAAGCCGACCGATGAGAGGGAATAGTAAAGAAGGGCACTATTGAGCGATGTGGAACTTTCGCCGTAGTTGTCCACAATGGCCTTGAGGACTTCACCAGGAGAGAGGGAGTTGACAAGCTTAGCTATTTCCATCAGTAACACATAACTGTCCGTATAGGGAAGCGAAGGATCTTCGAAGGCCTTTCTCACCACCGATCCGTTATGAGCGTAAAAGAGGTCAATTGGGCCGCTCTTAATATAGTAAGGATGAGAGTGCCCAACCCCCCTAAGTTCCTTCCTCAACGCCCTCCTGGCATGTATTATACCCATGGACTTCCTTCCCTCAATGAGATGAAGGACTTCCAAAAGGAAGGGATCCTCATATATGGGCTTGTCGCTCCTGTAGTAAATCTGGCTCCAGGAGCCATTGAACTTGATTAGGGCCGCAACCCCCCAACCATCTGGATGACTCCGTCCTACACTTAGTGGATCGCTCCTGGCCGCCTCCACAATGGCCCTAGCTACGTTGGGGTCAATTCCAAGATCTGTATTGAAGGCAACGAACCTACACATCTATATCTTAATTGTCAGGCCATCCCTAGCTATTATGGCTTTTCCACCCACATATTGCTCAATTTGGGAAGCCAATTGAGACGGCACGTGAGTGAGAACCAGCCTCTTTTCAGCGAAGTGCCTTAGGGCTTGGGAGGCCGAGGTGTGTCCCCATCTAGAACAGTCCTCCAAACAGGAGGCCTCATGCACTACCACGTCAACTTCCTTAGCAACCCTGAGAATAGGTTCGCAAGGTTCAGCCGTGTCGCCACTGTAAAGCACCCTACGATTACCGTTATCCACAACGTAAGCAACGGAATATATGCTGTGACATCCCTCCACCGACCACACCTGCATTCGGTCCAAGGAGAGCTTGGGGAGATTGGACTCTTCAAGTTCAGCCTCAATGTCGTTTCCCACCGTCTTCATGGCTGATAACACCCCTCCTAGTCCACGGGGTGAGAGGACTCTCAGCTTGGGCATGGACGTGATCTTCCTATACACCAAATGGTCTGGGAGACCGTTAAAGTGGTCCAGGTGGGTGTGGGTTATGAACAATGCCTGGAAGGAGGAGACCAGATTCATGTCCTCAAGCCTCAAATTACTTCCCGCCCCCATATCAAACAATAGCCCAACTCCCTGATCTCTTAACAGGAAGGAGGACTTGAACCTGGACGATCCTGAAGTTGCGCCCGCTCCAGTACCCAGAAAAGTAATCTCCATGGTCAAGACCTCACATGTTCCTCAATCTCTTCAAATCTCGGACCCAGGGCTCCCTCGGTCAAGGTGGATATGGCGGCCGCCATGTTAGCGAACTTTACCGCGTCCTCCAGGTCTCTTCCTCCATCTAACATGGCCGCCAATGCAGAATTAAACACGTCACCAGCGCCTGTGGTGTCCTTAGCGCGGACCTTCAGGGTGGGAACCCTATGTGAACCTCTCCTGGTAACCACCAGTGCTCCCTGATCCCCTAACGTTACCACCACTGCATATCTCACCAATTTTAGGAGAGAGTTAGCCGCATCAACAACCGTTGAGGCGTGAGCTAGCTGCTTGGCCTCCACCTCGTTGGGTGTCAGCACGTCCACGTGTCTAAGGAGCTGAAAGTCCCTCAGAACTGCCGGAGCTGGGTTCAATATCCTGATGCAGTCCACACATTGGTTAAGGGCCGTACTCACCACTTCATCCTTAACCTCCAACTGAGTGAGGAGGACGTCAGTATGATTCATTGAGTCCCCTAGATCTGAAGGTTCCAGCAACATGTTCGCCCCCCTGTCCACAACTATCATATTCTCACCCTCAGAATCCACCATAACAATTGCGGTACCAGTCCTGGCCCTCTTGGTGGTAACGTACCTAGTACCAACGTTCTCCTCCCTCAGGAACCTGATCGCTCGGGTTCCATACTCGTCGTCCCCTACCGCGGCCACAAGCTGCACGTTACCCTTTAACCTAGAAGCAGATACCGCCTGGTTCGATCCCTTACCTCCATGTAGGATCAACAGTTCCCTACTGAAGACAGTCTCACTGGGGCTTGGAAACCTGTCCACCTTAACCTCAAGGTCCACATTATAGCTACCAACTACAGTTATCACTTGGCCAACACCTCCAACTTCTCCAGGAGCTCTCTGCCATTTTGGGCCAATATGACGACCTTATCACCCTCCATAAGTATGTCACAGGGTCCGTTCTCCCTCATCCTCAATCCATATCTCTCAGAGTTCCTCAATAACCTTTCACTAAGGGAGATGGAGAGCCCCACCTTGGCTCCAGTCCTTCTCAGCGCGGAGGAGACTAAATTTTCCACTCCGAACACTATGGGACCATCGACCTTTATCCAGTTCATGTACCTCACTATTCCTCCAGCCAGAGTAGCTACCTCCTGGTATGGGGTAATGGACCCTATGTTGGCCTTGTCCTCGGTCCTCAATAGGGCAATGATCAGTTCCTTCATTTCCTCTAACCTTAGTACTAGCTCCTCAAGCTCCTCCCTTACCATCTCCCTATGGGCTAACCTCTCAACCGAGGCAAAGGGATCCACGGGCCCTCTTCCCTTTCCTATCCTAAGCGAATTAACTATGGAGGATGTGACGAACTCCTTTGCCTCGCGGACCGCCTCAGGGAGCTTATTGCCCTTGGCCAGGTAGGAGGTAATAGCGGCTGAGAGCACGTCCCCACTTCCATGGGTATCCTTGGTCTCCACCCTTGGACTTGAAAGGTGACTGAGCCTACCATCAATTATGAGGATGTCCTTACCCTCACTCCTCTCCCCGCCCTTTGCTAAAACGTTGGTACCCAATGAGGATGAAAGTGAGAGAGCGGCCTCTTCCATTGAGGGAAGGTCGTTCACCTTTCTCCCAGAAAGGAGCTCCAGCTCCGTAATGTTTGGTGTTAGAATTAGGGAATATGATGCAAGCTTCCTTATGGCGGATATTACTTGATCTCCAACCAACCTCTGTCCCGACTTGGCCACAAGTACAGGGTCGAGGACGAGTCCTAGGGACCTTTCAATCACCTTATTTCTCAAGACCTCAACTACTTCTTCGCTTGGGAGAACTCCAGTCTTGACGAACCTGATGTCAAAGTCCGCGATCACGGCTTCCAACTGTGACTGAACCAGGGATGGAGGTAGTGGATAGACCTCTCTTACACCCTCAGTGTTTTGCGCAGTGATGGAAGTTACCACAGTGACACCGAAGGTCCCCAGGGAGGTGAAGGTCTTTAAATCGGCTTGGAGTCCAGCTCCTCCCCCAGAGTCACTTCCGGCGACGGTTCCAACTACTGGCCTCGACCTCACGATGAAGTTTCACCTGACTGGATTTAATTTGTGTTGATAGGCTCTCTCCGTTTTGGTCCACACCTTTGGTCTCCTGGTCACTTCCATGAAAATGGCGGCCACGTTAATTGCTATTACCATGTTCACGTATAGATAGGATAGGAGTCCATAGAAAGGTTCTATCAGGTGCCTCCTCGATATTAGTATCGTGACAAGAAGTGTGAATAGGGTGGAGATACCCGTGAGAACAGATGCCTCCTCCAGAACGTGGAAAGAGGCCACCATGGGTAGGAAATACGTTGTGACGTAAAGAACCATGATCATTGGCGTGGCCAGGGTTACTAAGGCGTCAAGGGCCCTGAGATCTCCTCTGGCCTTGAGGAGAGATAAGTCCACCTCAAGCTTACCTCGATACCATCTCAACCTCTGCTTAACCAGCCCCTTGAACTTGGCCGTGACTTCCCTCCTCGCTACAATGGAGGGGGAGTAAAGGATGTTGAGGCCCGAGGACAGAGCCCTCAGACTCAACTCGAAGTCCTCCGTCAAGGTGTCCTCCTTCCAGCCTCCCAGCTTAACCAGAGCCTCCCTCCTGAGGAACATGCAAGTTCCTTCCAATGAGACGAATCCCCCCAGCCTCGCCCTTCCGCCTAGGCTGTACTCGCTCAGCAATTCCTCCAGGGAGGCGAACCTAGCCAATATACTATCCCTGACGTTTATGGGAATTAATCTGCCCTGGACTGCAGCAACGTTGGGGTCCTTGAACTTGGCCGCGGCGTAGGAAAGTACGTCAAGTCTAGGCATGCTATCGGCATCAAATACTCCTATAATTTCTCCCCTACTCACTGAAGTCGCGAAGTTTAGTGCTTCACTTTTACCATTTACTGCCCTCCTCTTCAGATGGTAACATCTGACGTTGATGTAATTCATTTCGTATTTCCTGCAGACCTCCAGGGTTCTGTCAGTAGAACCGCTCTCCACAACAAGAATCTCATACTTGGATCTATCGTAATCCTGATTGAGTAGGGACTCCATTAATCTAGGAAGTACCCCTTCCTCATCCTTAGCGGGAACCACGAGGCTGAAGGTCACCTTATCCCTGGATCTCTCCTCAACTGGCCTCCAGGTAAACCCAAGGAATGCCATTAGTGAATTATAGGTTGTCCAGGAACTAACGAGGACGCTGAAGGTCAACAGGATATCCTCTATCATCCGCCATTCACTCTTCAAATCATCTATATTAATTCTACTCGAAGGAAATGCCTTGAGAGGGAAAGGTTATAGACCATGGGTTTCACCGTTCACCTTTGCAAGATCAAGGAAGACGCCCTAGAGGTTATCTAGTCATCCCGTCAGTGGAACTCCACGAAATTTTAGGGTGACTCGGTGGGAGAGCTCTTAGGAGGCATTTGCCGTAGTCAACAGTTTCCGATAAACCGTGAAGTTAATATACTTTGTATGTAAGTTTAACTACAATGCTGAAACCTAAGGAAGTGTGC
>Ga0208006_100079_pt1 | contig 43785 bp, 38 predicted proteins | sample ECH_Bnyco_MetaG_FD_187131 | JGI IMG/M metagenome (GOLD analysis project Ga0208006, IMG submission 187131) | Hot spring microbial mat communities from Yellowstone National Park, Wyoming, USA - ECH_B nyco_MetaG (SPAdes) (version 2) | ecosystem: Environmental > Aquatic > Thermal springs > Hot...
GAAAGTGATCGAGTTGGCGCGTCAGCTCAGAGTCGGCGTCACCGAGGAGGAGGCCAAGATTATAGCGAAAGACCTCTCCAAGGTGCTCGAATACGTTAGGAGACTTGGAGAACTGGACCTAGAAGGCTATGAGCCCACCTATAGCGTGACCCCAGCAAAGAGTGTTTTAAGAGATGATGTAGCAGAGGAAAATCTTCCCGTGGAGGAGGTGTTCGTGAATGCTGTGGGTGAGAAGGGCTTCATCAAGGCACCCAAGATCTGAGTGATTAACCGTGGAAGCAGTTTTCAAAATGGGGGCAAGCCGTATAGCTTCGGCTGTGAACGCTGGTGAGCTGAGTGCTAAGGAGGTTGTGACCGCATATCTTGAAAGAATCGCGGAACTCAACGGTAAGCTCAACGCATATCTCCACGTTAACTCTACGGGAGCTAGAAGGGCGGCTTCAAGTGTTGATGACTTAGTGGTTAGGGGGGAGAAGTTGAGCCTAGCTGGTGTGCCAGTGGCTGTAAAGGATGTTATATCGGTTAGGGGTCTACCTATAACGTGTGGGAGCCGTGTGCTCAGAGGGTATGTTGCCCCCTATGATGCGACTGTGGTGAATAGGCTGAAGAGGGCTGGCGCAATAGTGCTTGGGACAACCAATACCGATGAGTTCGCCATGGGTAGTAGCACCGAGAACAGCGCCTACGGTGCGAGCCGTAACCCTTGGGCTGAGGACAGGGTTCCCGGTGGCTCTAGCGGTGGGAGCGCGGTTGCCGTCAGCGGTGGGATGGCCACAGCCGCCCTTGGTACAGATACTGGTGGCTCGGTTAGGTTGCCCGCGTGTTTCACTGGCCTGTTCGGTTTAAAGCCCAGCTATGGTGCGCTTAGTAGGTATGGTTTGGTGTCATATGCCAACAGTCTAGAGCAGGTGGGCGTGTTCGCTAGAAGTGTGGATGACCTTGCGCTTGTGTACTCAGCGATGCTTGGTGCAGACCCTAAAGATGGGACGACGACCAACTTTTCTTGGAGTATACGTGATGCACTGTCGAGGGGTGTTGAGGGGTTAAGGTTGGGGGTTGTGGTGGAGATGTCCGGGGAGGGCATACATGAGGCTGTGTCATCCGCCCTGTCTACGACGTGTAAGGAGCTTGAAAGAAATGGTGTTAGCGTAGGGGAAGCCAGCATCAAACACATGGGATACAGCTTAGAGGCCTACTACCTGATAGCCATGAGTGAGGCTTCAAGTAACCTCGCTAGATTCGATGGCGTCAGGTATGGCGAGCACCCCGCGTTTGAGGGAGACTGGAACGAGGAGTATTCTCGCGTGAGAAGTCTATTCGGCTTAGAGGTAAAGCGGAGAATAATACTTGGCGCCTTCGCGCTGAGCGCTGGCTACCAGGAAATGTATTATGGTAGGGCTTCTAGGTTTAGAACACTGCTTATACACGAGTTTAGAGAGGCCTTCAAGCAGTTCGATGTTCTCATAGCGCCAACTTCACCTACACCCCCATTCAGGTTCGGTGAGAAAACCCAGGATCCGCTCACCATGTATCTAAGCGATGTTGACACGGTACCCGTTAACCTAGCTGGGCTACCAGCGCTCAACGTGCCAGTGGGTACATTCACCACTGATGGAACAACCCTACCATTAGGCGTACAGCTCATAGCCCCCTACGGGAGGGATGACCTTCTTTTCACGGTGGCGTCCCAACTTGAGAGAAGTGGTCTCAGCTCCGCAAGGGTGGTGGAGCCGTGGGGGAGAATCGTGTGAGCGTAATCACGTCAAGAGATATGGTGAGGCTTGAACACAACTCTGCATGGATGGGCGTCGACAGCTTCCTACTCATGGAGAACGCTGGAAGAAGGGTTGCCGAAGAAATTGGTAGGCGGTATTCTGGGAGTATAGCCGTAATAACGGGCTCGGGTGGGAAGGCTGGCGACGGCTACGTGGCGGCAAGACATCTTAGCTCCATGGGATTCAGGGTCGGGGTGCACTATTTGGTCGAGCCAACCCTCAACGAGAATACAGCTGCACGTTCGCACTGGGAGATAACACGAAGACAAACAACGATAAGTGTTTCCAGGTTTCAGGGTCAAGTGAAGGCGGACGTGGTGGTCGACGCACTGCTTGGCACAGGCTTCAAGGGTAGACTCAGAGAGCCATATCGGTGGGCGATTCAAGCAATCAACTCATCCAGTGCTAAGAAGGTGTGCATAGACATTCCGAGCGGTCTTGAAGCCGACTCAACCATTCTTGATGGAGAGTATGTAAAGTGTGATTTGATTGTGACGATGCACGCGCCCAAACCATGTCTTCAGGGTTTAAAGGGTGTGGACATCGTGGTGGCCAACATAGGCATACCCCAAGAGGCCGCTGTTTTCGCTGGTCCTGGAGACATTGAGGCAAACTACCCTCACCGCCAACCACTTATGAAGAAGGGGGATGGAGGAAGAGTTGTAGTGGTGGGGGGCTCGACCAAGTACACTGGCGCCCCAATACTAACAGCTCTTGGCGCATTTAGAGGCGGCTCAGACCTAGTATACTTGGTGGCACCGAAGCCAGTCGTTGAGGCTGCTCGGAACCAGATACCGGAGCTTATATGTCACGAGTATCAAGGCGACTATCTAAATCCCAGCTCACTAGAAGCTGTGAGGGATGTGCTGGGTAGGGCTAAGTGTGTAGCGATTGGACCAGGTCTCGGCTTCGATGAAGAGATTGCACAGGGCGTGCGTAGAATAATCGAATCATGTTCAGAGCTATCGGTCCCCACAGTTGTTGACGCCGACGGGATTAGATGTGTAGCCCATCTTATGAGTAAAGGATGGGTCCCTCCCCGTGGCATTATATTCACACCTCACGCTGGAGAGTTCGAGTGTCTAGCAGGCTTCAAACCCAGTGTTGACCTGACTAGGAGGGTGAGGGAGACAAGTGAACTAGCGCGTAGGCTGGGGGCAACTGTGCTACTCAAGGGTCCCTGCGATATTGTCGCTTCCCCATCAAAGGTCAGGCTCAGCGCGACGGGCACACCCGCAATGGCTGTGGCTGGTACGGGCGATGTGCTCACAGGTTTGACTGCGGCTATACGCGCTAAGGGTGTGGACGACTTTGACGCGGCGCTCACCGGCGTGTGCGCCCTAGGATTGGCTGGGAGCCTAGCGTCGGGCGTGATGGGCGAGCAGCTTATAGCACGAGACATCGTGGAGTATTTGCCTAAGGTCTTGGCGGACCCGCAAACGTCGGCTGCCAAGGTTGGTGTGAGAAGGCTTCCCGATGAGGTTTTGGGTGATATGGGTTGGCTGAATCTGATCACAGGGTTATGATAGGCCTCGAAGTGCACGTTCAACTCAACAGGTTGAACACCAAGCTCTTCTGTGGATGTAGGGCGGAGTATCAGGGCCTGCCGCCAAACACCAACGTGTGCCCAGTCTGCCTTGGACTACCTGGCTCTTTGCCTGTGTTGAATAAGTTGGCGGTGAACCACGCTATCATGGTGGCCAAAGCTCTGAACTGTACCATCTCTAGGAGTTTTAACTTTGTCAGAAAGAACTATTTCTACCCGGATATGACGAAGAATTTCCAGATATCTCAGTATGAGAAGGCTGGTGGAGTACCCGTGGCTCACTCTGGCTGGCTTGGCTTTGCAAATGACTCTTCAGAGAGGAGGATTCGTATACGCAGGATTCAGATCGAGGAAGACCCTGGCAGGCTTGAACACCCAGAGGGTATAGGGAGCTCTAAATATGTTCTTGTGGATTACAACAGGGCTGGTGTGGGCCTGCTTGAAATAGTCACTGAACCAGATTTGGCTTCGCCTGATGAGGCTAGGGTGTTCATACAGAAGCTTAGAAGCGTCCTTGAACACTTAGGCGTTTGTGATACCTCTCGTGAGGGTGCTATTAGAGCTGATGCCAACGTATCTGTAGATGGGGGAAACAGGGTTGAAGTCAAAAACATATCTTCTTATAAAGAGATCGTGAAAGCCATCGAGTTCGAGGTATTGAGACAAACTAAGATCATTGAGGCCGGGGGCTCTGTTAGTAGAGAGACAAGGCACTGGGTCGAGGCCAAAGGAATGACTATAAGCTCGAGACAGAAGGAGGAGGAACAGGATTACAGATACTTCCCCGAGCCAGATATCCCCATCGTAAGCCTAGACGAGGATACCCTACAGAGAATACTCGACTCGATGCCGGAGCTACCAGATGCGAGAGCAAAAAGATTTGTTGAGCAATACGGGCTAAAAAGTTATGATGCAAACGTACTAGTGCTGGATAAAGGTCTGGCTGACTACTTTGAGGAAACGGTAAGGCTCTACACTAACCCCAAAACCGTCGCGAACTGGATCCAGTCAGAAATCCTAAGGCAACTCAACGAGAAGAAAATCGAAATAAACCAACTAGCGGTTACACCGGGTTACCTAGCTGAGATGCTACACATGATTGAGACGGGGGAGATAAGCGGCAAGATAGGTAAGAGGGTTTTAGTAGAGGTCGCCAACACAGGTCTTCCGCCGAGGGTTGTAGTTGAGAGGCTCGGGTTAACCCGTATAGCGGATGTCGAGTTCATAAGGAGGGTTGCCGAGGAGGTGTTCAGGGAGAATCCTGATGCAGTTGGGGATGCAAAGAGGGATCAGGAGGCTGTGAACTACCTTATCGGTCAAGTTATGAAGAAAACGCGTGGAAGAGCAGACCCCGAGGTAGCTAATAAAGTTGTCCGCCAACTACTCAACGGCGGCTGACCTCCGCATCTTCTTGAGCTTCTGGCACGCTCCTTTTCGATCGTCTGTGTGATGGTTCTTCGGGTAAAGGTATATCTAGGCTACGCTTAATATCCATGAGTATTAGGCGTGTGTTGGTGCGTAGTATGTTGGGATTAGAGAGCATGCCCTTCACAAAGCTGCTCAACTCTTCACGTGTCCTAAAGCGCGCAAGTATAATTACGTCTGTATCACCTGTGACGTCGAACACAGCGTAAACGTTTGGGTACTTTGCTAAGGTTTGCTCCACTTCAACTATGTGGCCTCCCTGCACACTCACCTCTATTAACGCCTCGATCGTGAAGCCGAAGACATCGGGGTTGATTATGGTAGCGAACTTTTCAATCACGCCGCTCTTTACGAGTTTATCTATGTGCATCGACACGGTCACGGGTGAAACCTTAAGTCGTTCCGAAAGAGCCTTCTTACTTATTCTCGCATTTACTTGGAGTTCCCTTAAAATTTTTAGGTCCAATTCGCTTAGCTCCATAAACAAAACTATGAATATCTACCTAAAATCCTTACGGAAAAAAGTCTTCTAATCCATGGTGCTAACACGCAATGTTAATTAGGTGGTTAGATGGTGTAGCACAGAGGCAATTTATGAGCGGAGATAAAGCCGGCTATACGCCAGAGGTCGACGAGTTGGATCTGCAGATCATCCGCTTCCTCCTCCAAGACGGTAGAACCCCATTCGCCCAGCTGGCAAAACAACTAAACATCAGTGAAGCGACCGTTCACGCTAGGGTGTCGAAGCTAGAGGACGGCGGGGTTATAAAGGGGTTTACAGTAATAGTTGACCCAGACAAACTTGGCCTAAGCCTCACTGCACTCGTACTGATTAAGACAGACCCCAAACGCACACAGCACGTCTTCTCAAGACTTGCCGAAATGAACGAAGTCATCGAGCTATACGATGTGACAGGGGACTATTATGGTGTAGCAAAAATCTTAGTCCGCGACCACCATGAGCTGGGTAGATTCCTAGACAAGATTGGTTTACTAGACGGTGTGACATCCACCAATACGCTTGTGGTGCTTAGGAAAATAAAGGAAACCAACATAATTAGGGTCGGATACTAGGTTCTATCTAACACGTGTTCTGAGCGCTCTTTCCCTTAGGGGGCATGTATGCGAGTACTGTGCACATCTTTGAATTTCGAACTGCATGAGTTTCCTATGCATCACCCTGCATTCTCCGTCACCGAAGAATTCACAGTCAACCTCTATATTCAGTGATGGTTGCTCCTGTGATGTGTATGATTCCATCTTGTGGTCAACCACTTCTTCTGAGGGAGCCCTGTCTGAATTCGCAGCGAATATTGAACACGATTTAAACTCATACATGCATCTCTGGCGGCTAGTGTACAGTTTAGCGAGGCGTAGGTCTTTAACGGCACTACACATATCCATTTTATAGAAAGGGCAGGGCAAAGCGTAGTGTTTATGCACTCAGCTTTTTTAATGTTTCTATAACGGTTTCCTCATTATTCGGCGTCGTGATGAACATGGGCATGTTTCTCACACCGGTGGCGCTATAGCTGGAAAGAAGCCACTCTCCACTCTGCAACTCAAGCGTCTTATCCACAATGGTTGGGTCCACCGCGAATTGGTCGCTTATAGTTGTGCGGTCATAAGGTCGTGGGAGGGTGCCGACGAAATACGTATGAATCTGCTGCAACACGTTGGTATTCAGATAGGCAAGCCTCTGGGTTGCTATGAGTCCACCCAAACCGTACTTTCTACCCTGACGCAGGAGTTGCTCGATGGCGTACGAGGAGTACCTCGTACCATCATCATCACGTGCTTCTTTGGGTATCAACTCTTGTGCCTCATCGAAAACAAAGAAGACTGGTGGGTCCTTTCTAAACCTCGATTTCCTGAACTGCAAAACACGTGTGCACACATTGGCGGCAAACCTCCTGAGCCTCGAAACATCTGTGAAGGAGACAACCACTAGGCGTACACCCGCGGGGTCATTCAGTAGATTGACTAGCTGGCTATCAGAAAACCCCTCCCAGTAGGCTTCTTTATCTGGTTGGCGGTTCACCGAATCAGCAATTACTCGCATGTCGGTCATCAGGTTCTGCATCGGCTTCTGGCTGAGGTCGACGTTAAGACCCTGTATAAACTCACTCAACTCTGCACCCACGGGGTTTTCCCACCCTAAGTTTCGCTGTTTTATAAAAGAGCTAAGCTGGCCGAGTACGCCTATGAGCAACACTTTAAGGGTGGCATTTTTCTTATCAGCATAGTAGTCTATCTTCTCGCTTATCATCTCGGCAACATCATTATAGGTCACCCTTGTCTCCAAGTGGCGTGCATAAAGCTTGTGTTCGGCTACCTTAGAAACCCTTTTTCTACGAATGAGCGCCTCGGCGAACGTGTTAACAGATGTGGCAACCTTACCCGCGAAGCCTTTGGGTAGAGTGAACCTCGAAGAGAGTTGGTCTGCGCTTAAAACCTCTTCCTCGATGAGCAAAAGCGACTCGTAGGCTTCTGACAGCATAATGTCAGCTAGATTCACTGAATATTCTCCCGCTACATCGAAAACCACCACTTTAGTGGTTGGCGTACTATTCATCACCGTTCTTATTAGGTGGGAAACAAGGTTGGACTTGCCACCGCCCGTATATGCGAAAACCCCCACGTGATAGCTGGTGAGTGCATAGGCATCCACCTTGACATTGACCCCCTCATGTGAAATCAGTTTTGCAATAGTGGGGGAATCCGTGGGTAACCCATTGTTGATCAGATGGGAAATAGAGCTCTCGGTTAAGAAGCTCACTTCGCCACCGAGCAGTGGGAAACTCCACCCCCGCTCAAAACTGTACTCTGAGCCGTCAACAATCAGGTCGTAGTTAATAGGGTTCCCTGTGAATTGTATGTAAGCAGCTTTGGAACCCTTTACCCACTCGTATCGAACCTTCTCGAAGACCTCCTTCCTTATCTCAGGCAGCGTGTCCGCTGTTATAGCAGCCGCCCCAAAATGAACAGGCCTGAAACCCACTAGTTCAAAGAGTGTGTATCTCTGCTTAGCATCAGATCTAAAATTGGGCACAGCGAATATCATTCCCGGCAGCAACCTACGCATCACCTGGATGTTATACGTGGCGGTGCAAACTCCTATATAATGTGAGGATTTGTAACGCTCGAATTCAACGACCGAGTTATCAAGCCTTTCAAGACGGGCTTCAAGAGCTCCATCAAAGTCTGTTAACGCGTCTGCGCCCAACTCCTCCGACCCCTCTCAAACTCACTCCTCTTCTGCCTGAAGGGTTTAATAATCGAAAGATACTCACGGTAGGCTGGATCCGTGATCAGCAGTTTTTGATAGCCCTTGACTATGCTTCCCAGCCCAGACACAATGTGTTTAACGTACTTATCGACCTCGAAGAGTGGATATATGTGGCCCAGCGCTTCAGGTATCGAGCATGTTGGCTGTGAAAGAGCAAGGAGTAGCCCTAGGGTGTACTCTCGGTCAGGGTCATCCATCTCGTAATATGGAGGAAACACACCGACTGCGCGCCGTTTTAATCGCTCACATACCACAACATCGGAGCGAACACCTTCAGTAACCATAAGCTGGACATAGAACCTAGAAAAAACTCCTTGCATAGGAAGTTCGTTGGACGTGGGGTTCGACTCTGAAAGAGGGTCATACTCAATCGTGCTCCAGGGCTCGTTGATAAGAGTGGGCTCTCTAAGAGCCGAGTAAACCTCCAGCGCGAGCTTGTCAGGTAAGATGAACCCTCTTTTAGTAGGGCTGGTCCCCCCGAAGATAAGTTCCTGCAGACTCGTGGATGTACTATCCTTCGCAACACTAATTAGTAGTTTTCCCAAATGTTTTGCTTTCAGTAAGAGGTCAGTGAACGCGTAGGCTCTAAGCAGGTCTATGTCATCCAAACCAAGCGGTCTATCTAGGAGCACCAGAGGATGAGAGGCTCTGTTGAGTGCAATGTTCTGCCTCACTAGAGCAAGGGTTTCGGTCAGCCTATCCCAGCTCTTCATCGCCTCCTGAGATAGCGTTAACGTGCGAGTGCTCAGCTGTATTTTATCTGGATAAGCAGCAGCAAAAGCTTGAAGCTGTCTAACACAATTCCCATCCACCCCATCAAGAACAACTGTCCCACCGTTCCTTTCAGCGCTGAATATGAGCGCGAATGGGTTTGGCGGCCTTGCAACTAGTAAATCTAAACCCCTGTATAGGTTTATGAGCAAATCATATTCATCAAGCTCACCCCAACCCGTCTTTAAGCCATTAAGTCTTGTTTTCTTGTACAATCTTTCGTTGATGGATGCGTTTACCGATGTCTTATAATCCATAGAGAGGGAGCCATCTGATAGCACAATGTCCGCAATACTCATAGTATCGGCGAGGGTTAGAAACTCCAAAAGCTTCATTAGGTTTGAAGCCAAGTTCGCAAAATACAAAGAGCTATCAGAGGATTCAGCGCCTGCTTGATGGGCTAAGACGGGTAAAATGAATGAGTACTTAACACCTTGCTCAGGCCACTTTTCAATCCAAACCGTATCTGATGAAACCATTTCGTATATGAGCGAAGCAGCTGCAACACTGATAAAAACAGTATCGCCGAAGACATCAACACTGCAACTACCATCAACCGCCCCAAGCGTAACACTCGGTTTACCCATCAAACCCCGCAGTCTATCAGGTCTGAGGCTACCTATTTCTTGGATCACCTTTTGCCCATTCACCACCACGTTAAATTGTGTGTTGTTAGCCTGATTCATCGACTCGGTAATAAGCGTTAGAGTCGAGGCTTTGAGGCGTTCGAATTCTTGTTCATAGTCCACCTGTTAACACTCCCCCCACAGTGTATGTATCTGGATGACGCGAGCTGCTCCGTTGTCACGGACGGGGCTTCCTGCCTCAGTGGCCCACATCTGCAGTGATTGAGAATTGATTTTGTATAGCCATGGGTACTTCTTTCTCAAGTCAATCAGCATATTCTGTGCATCAAGATAATTCAGGGATAATTTCACTACATCCCTATACGTTAGATAATATTCATCACTCTTTGCCAATGAGTAATCATAGAGAGACCTACAGCTACCAAAGTGATTCCCCAACAAAAACTTCTGATTCTGATCAGGATAGAGCTTCACTTTGGTGTCAACCAGCATTATTGGTTATACCTACAACAATATATTTATAAACATTCTGAGCGGAGAGGGGGCGTATCCCACCGCCTCCCCACGGATCGGAAGGAGACTTCCACCCCTAAACACCCACAAAGTTAAAACCCAATATGATTAGGTGATGGCCTACATGTGGAAGTGAGCTGGGTGTTTGTTGGACGTTTTTCGATGTTTCTCAAAGTTAATTAATGGCTATAGAGTGGGATTCTTGGTGTTAAGCTTGCCAGACAAGAGGTTAAGCGTTCCCGAGCATGTTAGCATGGATGAAATGAGGTTTGGGGGCTTGGTAACTTTGCTTCGAGTTGACATCAATTCTCCCATTGACCCTTTAACAGGCAAAATAATCGACCACACACGTATAAAGTCCCATATACCCACCATCAAGAACCTTATTGACCAAGGAGCAAAGACTGTTCTCCTTGCACATCAGGGCCAAAGGGGTTCACAAGACTTCATTTCACTCAGGAACCACGCTGAGATACTATCAAGCATCTTAGGCACCGAGGTCAAGTTTGTTCCAGAGGTTTATGGGAAACACGTGGATGAGGAATTGATTCGACTCAAAGACGGCGAGGTGCTTATGCTTGAGAACACACGCTTTGTTGATGATGAAACACGCGAAGTATCATATGAGGAGCACTCTAAATCACCATTCGTAAGAAGCCTTTCCTCGAGGGCGTCAGCCTATATTAACGACGCCTTCGCCGCAGCACACAGAAACCACGCCTCCCTAGTAGGGTTTCCCTATATTCTACCGGCCTTCGCGGGCGAGCTCATGGAAGCCGAGCTCAACGCCCTGAACAGGGTTGTGGGTGGTAACCTACGTCCAACCGTGTTTCTAATAGGTGGAGGAAAAGTTGCTGATTCTATAAGGATAATCCTGAGGATACTGGAATCAAACTCGGCTGACAAGGTGGTGGTCACAGGCCTTGTTGGAAACATCTTCCTACTCGCTTCGGGGGCCAGATTAGGGAAAAAGATGAGTGCTTATGTAGCTGAGAAAGGTCTCGAAGACGCGCTTATAGCCGCACGTAAGATCCTCACCGAATACAGCTCTAAGGTCGTGTTACCCGTTGACATCGCTGTTGAGAGGTCTGGAAAAAGGGTTGAGGTGGATTTACAAAGCGTTGCCGAAGACGACAGCGTTATGGATATCGGCGAAAGAACCATCAGCATAGTGCGCGACGAGATAAGTGGGTTCAGAACAGCGTTCATGAGGGGGCCGGCAGGTGTAGTGGAGAAGCCTGGATTTGAGGTGGGCACATCCAAACTACTCCAGCTATTGGCCGACCTTAAAATTTACACGGTAATCGGTGGGGGGCACACCAGAATCATGGCTGAGAAGATGGGTCTGGTGGAAAAACTGGGATACGCGAGCACCGGGGGCGGAGCACTCCTAACGTTCCTAAGCGGCGAACCACTACCAGCCCTCGTAGCGCTAAGTCAGGCAGCGCAACGCACAAGGCTATTTGTTAAGAAACTCGACGCACGCGTCGAGAGGCCATAGGGGGGACGGTGGGTTTGAAGGCCGTTATTCTAGCGGGCGGATTCAGCACAAGGCTAAGACCAGTGACTAACTACATCCCCAAGCCGCTTGTTCCAGTGGTAAACAAACCCATAATTGAGCATGTAGTAGAGCGGCTCAAGGAGACCAACATCCGAGAGATCATCTTTACCCTCTATTATAGGGCGCAGGAGATAATAGACTACTTCGGCGACGGCTCAAGGCATGGAATAAACCCTGAATATAGGGTGGAAGAGAAACCGCTCGGCACCGCTGGTTCAGTCAAGAATGTAGAGGAGCTACTGGACGACGTCTTCCTAGTGGTTAGCGGGGATGTACTCTTCGACTTCGACCTCAACTCTGCGCTAAAAAATCATGTAGGCAACGATAATGCAGCCACCGTTATTCTGAACCAAGTAGAAAACGTGCAGCACTTCGGTGTTGCCGAACTCGACCACGACAACAGGATAGTGGGGTTCGTGGAGAAGCCAAACCCAGCAAGGGTTAAGAGCCGGCTTGTTAACACCGGTATATATATCCTAAACAAGAGTGTACTCAACCTCGTTGAAAGAAACACTAAAACAGACTTCAGCCTAGACGTGTTCCCCAAACTTGTGGAAAAAGGTCAGCTCTACGGTTTTGTGCCAAACGGTTTCTGGTATGACGTGGGTACATTCCAGGGTTTGATTAAGGCCCAAAGGGAGGTGTTAAGCGGTAGGACTAGGATAAAGATTCCCGGCAAGCGTTTGGAGGAAGGCGTGTACATTCAAGGTGAGGTTGAGATTGAAGACCTAGAAAGACTCAGCGGCCCGACGCTGATAGGTGAGGGGTCTAAGCTGCGAGCCGGCGTAGTAGCCAAGTATTCATCGATAGGCAGACGCGCAAAACTAGAGGAGAGGTCCTCGCTTGTGGAATCGGTTCTTATGGATGACTGCCTAGTCGGTGTCGAGAGCGTTCTCGCGGGTGTCGTGCTTGGACGCCGATGTGTCGTGTCGCCGCATAAGTCCCTGCTCGGACCAGTTGGCTTCGGTGATGATTCACACATCTGAATTAGGATTCTTAGCGGTATCTGGCTATGAGCTTTTTGAACTCCTCTATTTTTCCAGCTGGAGTCAAGTCCTGTGTGGCTATAGGTGAGGCTGGGTCTTTTAGCTGCATCGACTCGAAGGAGGGGCTCTCACCTTTATAGAGTAGACCCGTGGGTATCTTGCCCTCTTGGAGTGTGTTCAACACGCGTTCGAATACTAGAGCCCTATTCGTAGGGTCGAAGGATTTATCGGCATTCATATCGACGGTTGACTTTCTCCACTCAGCATATGTGTCATTGTAGGTTACACAGGGGCTTAGCACGTCGAGAAAGGCAAACCCCTTACCAGCGTTGGCGTGCTGGATGGCCTCTTTGATTAGAAACTGGAGTTGAACCTGATTGCCTGAGAAACCTCTCGCCACAAATGTTGTCGACCTAATCGAGAGGGCGGTAAGGATGGGTTCAAAGGGTATTTCCTTGGTTCCTTCGAAGCCTATCTGAGCGGTGGGTGAGGGTTGACCCTTAGTGAGCCCGTAGGTCCCGTTGTTCATAACGAGATAGACTATGCTGGGGTTGCGTCTAAGTGCGTGTAGGAAGTGGTTTCCACCGATAGCATAGCCATCCCCGTCACCCCCCGCAGCTATCACTGTGAGCCGAGGGTTGGCGAGCTTAATACCTATTGCTGTGGGAAGGAGCCTTCCGTGTAGGGAGTGGTAGCCGTATACCAATAAGTCGTTGTGTATGTGACCCGAGCAGCCTATCCCACCCACCAAGATTGTTTCGTGAGGAGGAATCTTCAGGTCATTAAGCGCCTTTTTCAACGCAGCGAGAACACCGAAGTCACCGCAACCAGGACACCATATGGGTGTCTGGGGTGTGAAAACTTTAGGCACTTCACTCACCCCCATTCCTAGGTAGCTGGCTCAGGGTTTGAGACACAATATCGCTAGGCCTGAAAACCGATCCATCATACTTGTTTATCCTCACTATTTTATCAGCGTAGCCATACTCACGCCTTATGAGGCCGGCTAACTGCCCGGTCAAATTCGACTCGACCACGAAAGCTGTGTTCACCGATTCAAGGAACTCCTGTACCTCCTCAAGAAGCGGATAAATCGAACGCAACAAGAGGAATTTGGTCTTAAACCCCTGTTTTCCAAGCTGCTCCATAGCTTCAAGTATTGGTCCTAGGTTTGACCCATAAGAAATGAACCCTACCCTAGCATCCTGATCACCGTAGACACGACCACGCGGCATATCCTTTTTGGCCGCTTCAACCTTAAGCATCCTTTTACGCATTATTTTAGCCCTATTAGTCCTGTCAACAGATACGAAACCCCATTCATTATGTTCGTTACCCGTAACCTGGAAGAAGCCATCGGGTGTACCAGGTATAGTCCTAGGCGAGACGCCGTCCTCAGTGAATTCATACCGTTTATACACGCTAATCCGGTTCAGGTCTGCCTGAGTAAGTAGCTTCCCCCTGTCTATGTTAACCCTTGAAAAGTCAAACTCTGGGACCGTCTGAGTGTTCTGGCCGAGGGCTTGATCCATAAGTATGAACACGGGTAACTGGTATTTCTCGGCTAAGTTTAGCGCGTCCACAGTCAGATAGAAGCAGTCTGACGCGTCCGCGGGGGCTACAACCAGTCGTGGAAAATCACCGTGGCCCGCGAAGACCACGTGGTTTACGTCCGATTGCTCGTGCTTTGTGGGCATCCCCGTGCTCGGTCCAGCCCTCTGAACCTCGACTATCACCAAGGGTATTTCGGCCATACCAGCTTGCCCCAAGCCTTCCGTCATTAGGTCTTGGCCGGGGCCAGAAGTTGCAACCATGGCCCGTGCGCCCGCTAGTGAAGCCCCTAAAGCCATGTTTATCGCGGATATCTCATCTTCTGCTTGGAGGGCTACCCCGTTGAATTTTGGAAGATTTGCTTGGAGGTACTCGAGTATCTCGCTTGCGGGTGTGATAGGGTAACCCGCATAGAACCTTCCCCCGCCAGCTATGAAGCCCATGCCCACAGCCTCATCCCCAGTTATCTGTATTAAGCCCTGTTTTGGCTCAGTTTTAGGAAAACTAATGGAGGGTTTAACACCCAACTGGTCAGCCAGTCTAAAGCCGATCTTCAACGCCTGCAGGTTGCTTTGGAGAACATCCCCACCACGCCTAGCGTACCTCCAGTTTATGGCTTCCTCCGCCAGTTGATCAGCGAGACCAAGCACTCTACACAGCACGGCGAAGCTTACGGTGTTCTTAAGCAGTGTCTTCTTAAGCTCAAGCCCAGCGATCTCACCGAATTTCGCGCTGTAAACCTTCACAGTGGGTTTGAGAACAGTTTTGAGCTGCGAATGAGAGTTATCATATATTACAACAGCGTGGTCCAAAAGCTGCTCTTTTGCCACTTCGACTGCTTCCTCGTCGAAGGCAACAAGCACGTCCAACCCGTCCCCTATGCTGAGTATGGGTCGAACACTAGCTCTTAGAACACCGTCAGCGTGCCCGCCTCTTATTCTAGATAAAACGTTTCGGGTATCATACGTATATGCGCCTATCTGTTTGAGCGCGTGTGAAAGCAGGTTTATCACGGTGAGCGTACCGTCACCACCCTGACCACCCACCATTACCTTTAGGTCCTCAAGGTGTACAACACGCGGCTCACTCACCTCGGTTGTTTGAGTCGACGACAACTAATTAATCACCACCAACAAATCTTTTTACGTAGTTAAGCCCCCTCAGGTTTATTTAAATCTTGGTTAAACCGTAAACATCGTTCACGGCCAATACCTGAGGTCGGAAGCCTTAATTCACCCAGTTTGACCTACTTATAGGGGATAGGAAATCAGCTCACCTCAAAAGACAGAGAAACCCGTATTCCCAAAGCTCGGATTCGAGGACAAAATGAAGTATATGACGCTCCCAAAGGACTCATTGGGGTTCGGTGAGCTAAAGTATAACGTTACAGATAAAGGCACATGCTGTAGGTGCGGTGCCTGTGTGGCTGTATGCCCGGTTAATGTATTAGACATTGACAGAGTGGACTCGGGAGTGCCCGTGAACACGGGTAAATGCATAACCTGCTCGTTGTGCACATGGGTGTGCACGGGTATAAACAGGTGGGAGGGACCAGCCTCTAAACCCATCGGTGAGTACGTCGATATATTCATAGCCACCTCCGCGAATAGGGAGGACAGGGTGCAGGATGGAGGTGTCGCCACCGCTCTGGTGAGGTTTGCGTTGGAGCGCGGTTACATAGATGGCGCCGTGCTCGTTGAGAGGGATGAGCACTGGGTTACAACCCCGCGTATAGTGACCAAACCTGAGGATGTTCCCAAAATGGGGTCGAGCACGTATTGGCTGGTCCCACTCTTCCCTGAAGTGACTGAAGCCATAACAGACAAACACCTTAGCAAGATAGGAGTTGTTGATGTGCCTTGTGGCATAGCAACCGCTCGCTGGGTTGAGCGGGTGCCCAAATATAAGAACAAGATAGCTCTAAAGATCGCGCTCTTCTGCTATGAGAGTTATTATCGCGAGGAGTTTTTAGAACACATCCAATCCATCACCAAGACCCCTCTTGAGCAGGTTAAGAAGATCGATATAAAGAAGGGTAAAATGACCATCGACGTTGAGGGTGGGATGAGGGTGGGGGCGGACCTTGAGTCATTCACCAAGTACACGTGGGATAGTTGCTGGACTTGCCACGACCTCACCGGCGAGTGGAGCGATGTATCTGTTGGAGCCATTGGTAATCCACGTGAGGGTACGAACGTCGTAATAGTGAGAACCGAAGTGGGAAAGAAGCTTATAGATGAGGCTTTACAGGCTGGTGTGATACTAAGGCTCCAAGATAAGGTTAGAATAAAGACTTTGAGTAAAATCGCCCTCAAAAAGAAGCAGAGGTCTCAGTCACAACCAGTAGAGCAACCCCAAATAGGTGTGAAACTAGTAGATGAAATCCAGAAAGTCAACCCCATCGAGGCATTCATCATGCCCTTCATCGTCACAATACAGCAGATAGCAAGAAAACCAGTAACCGTCGAGTACCCAAAGGTTAAGCTACAACCATCCGAGAGATTCATGGGAAGACACAGACTCGATATGGACCTGTGCACAGGTTGCTCCATATGTGCCAGGGTGTGCATAGATTCATCCATAGAAATGATACGCACAGAAACAGGCAGAGAATACCCCAGCGTCAACATGGCCACATGCTCCTTCTGCGGCCTATGCGTGGACTACTGCCCACGCTACGCGCTAACCATGACCAAGGAGTTCGAGTTAGCTGGCTATAACAGACATGAAATGTGGTATACGCCAGAACAGCTCTCCGAGATAAAGGAGCCAGAAAGCTATGGTAGCGAAATCTACCCCAAACCCCACATCAACATTGAGACCGTGAAACCACTTGAAGCCCACAGTGACGAAGAAGAGTAAAACCTTCAATAAGAAACTTTACTCCAAAATTTGAATACGACTAAATCCGACTTAAACACTGACAGTGTAATCCACTCAATGACATTGGGAATAGAACTAAATACGGGTTCCGATATTAAGTATACTGATATGAGTTTAGAAAAATTGGATGAACAAAGTAAGCCGCTTATCATAATCACAGAGTCAGCCGCGAAAAAAGTGTTGGAGGTAACAAAGCAGCAGAATAAGGTTGGCTACGGTCTAAGAGTGTTCGTTAGGGGTGGAGGGTGTTCTGGTCTGACTTATGGCCTGAGCCTAGAAAGAGAGCCAGAGCTGAATGACATAGTCATAGAGCAGAAGGGACTGAGAATCTTTGTTGACGGGTTTTCGGCGGAGTACATCAAAGGTTCAGTTGTGGACTACGTAGAGTCATTTCAAGCCTCGGGGTTTAAGATCGACAACCCGAACGCCGTTCAGACATGCGGGTGCGGCCACTCCTTTAGGACAACAGCGAGACCCGGTAAACCTCAACCCTGCAACCATACGAAGTGAACAGCTCCATCTTTAGGGATGCGGTCATCCCGCTTTAACTTTAAGGGGTTTAAGGAGGACGGGAGCTCCCCTTCGTAAGGGTCGGCGGTTCACAGTTTACCCACTATTCTTGTGGGTCACGTATTCCCTGGGTGGTGATTTCGAATACAACTTCACCTGGTTCAAGGTAGCTGCTATCAACCAGCCTAGCAATCCTCTTCTGACCCTTACTCTTCCTCAGGTATACCCTGTTATTTGGAGTGTGACCTATTATGTTGCCTCCAACAGCCCGTGTGGGGTCACCGTAGAACATGTCGGGTGTAGCCATAACCTGATTGGTGACAACCACAGCCAAGTTGTATATTTCGGCTAGTCTAAGAAGGCTGTGTAGGTGTAGGTTGAGTTTCTGCTGACGGCTAGCCAGATTTTCCCTGCCAGGGTACTCTGACCTGAAAAGACTCGTCACACTGTCAACCGCGATGAGACGCACACCATGTTTCTGCACAAAGTCCTTAGCACCCTCAACTATTGCTATCTGGTGATCCGAGTTGATAGCCCTTATCCAGTAAACATTCTGGAGAGCATTTTCAGGGTTAAGCCCCTGAGCCTCAGCCATACTCCTGATCCTTGTGGGCACAAACGTACCCTCCGTGTCGATAAACAGAGTGGTCCCTTGCAGTCCACCTTTTTCAGGTGGTAGTTGAACGTTAACCGAAAGCTGGAACGCCAACTGTGATTTACCCGTGCCGAATTCACCGAAAAACTCGGTGACCGCCTTTGTTTCAACCCCCCCACCCAAGAGCTTATTAAAGTTAAGGCTACCAGTCGTTATCCTTCTAACATCCTTTAGCTCCTGCTCCAATTCATACGCAGTCTTAATGGTGAATTTGAGCTGAGCTCTAGCTGAGCTAATAATCTTTTGAGCCAAGGTCTGGGGCAGACCTGTTATCGCGGATAGCTCGTTGGCATTAGCAACAGCAAGCGACTCATATGTGGTGAAACCATGCTCAACAAGCTTAGTGGCCGTCGCTTCACCCACTCCCGGTAACTCTGTTAGCTTTTCTAGCACCGGGTCAACCTCGTTTAAACCATCATCGCTAAGATTATCACTCTCCACCGGTTTCACATCCTCATAATCCTTATCCTTTTTAGGCATAAACACTCACTACCAAATGTGTCTAAAACAAGTTATCAACGAACTATTTAAATCTCTTTGAAAAACGCTGCAACACGAAGAAATCCAGATGTCTTAAGCAACAAAAAACTGAGAACACTCTTCGACGCATACATACACGTACTCAAAAACAAACTCGTCACCCATTCACAAAAACTTGGGATAGCCCCGGCCGGATTCGAACCGGCGTCAGGGGATCCAGAGTCCCCGATCCTTGGCCGCTAGACGACGGGGCTAGTCTTATACTTCTACGACGATACTTTAAACCTTGCGGGGAGAAATCGCCATCTCATCCCCAGTTGATAAGGATGTTATCTTAATCCGACACTCTCCCCGCCGTAAACCGTGGATCAAAATTCCTCCTTAGCGCTGGCCGTGTAACAGATGCAAACCTAGTCTATAATTGATGGGTGCAACCCATCAAGTTGCGAACACAATGATACGATTGGGTTGACTACTATAGGTTTCTCGCGGCGTCCCAGGCATCCTTTATTAAACTATAGAGCGACGCTTTTCCTTCCAGATTCCTTCTTAGAACGCTGAGCAGATGGCCCCTATCCCCACCATCCACTGAGTACATTTCATGTAGGAAACTATTTATGACCTCGGGGTAAGCGTCGTATAGTCTCCTGTTTGCAAAGAACTTTGGATAATTCTTGTATCTTCTAAGGTGTTTTAACACGAAGCTGTTCTCGAGTAAGTGGGTATACTCTCCAAGCACCCTGCTAGAAGTATCCCCTGTTTTAACCGCCTTAGCGGCGACCTCACCCGCGATTCTACCCGAACCTACGGCAAAATCCATGCCCCTTAGATTGAAGCCGTTATTCAAAACGAATCCAGCCGCCGAACCAGCCACTAGAAAGCCGTCGCCGAATAATCTTGGAACCATATCCAAGCCCCCTTCGGCAACCAAGCAAGCGCTGTACTCCACTAATGTGCCTTCCGCAATCAGTTTTTCTATGAATGGATGAGACTTGAAGTCCTCCGTCACCATCGAGATATCCAAGTTGTTCTCCACAGCACTCTGCATGTTAAGGATCACACCAAGCGAGAGGCTCTGCTTATTTGTATATAGGAATGCTCCACCCTCAGCACCCTTCGGGCGGCCGAGGAACGTGTACTCAACACCCTCAAGCCCGCTTAGCAAGAACCTCTCTTCGAGCTTTCCCGTTGGCAACTCAATCACCTGTTTTACCCCTATACCAAGCGTTGAACCCGCCCACTCGCTTCTGAAACCCTTCTTTTTTGTGAGCAACGAGTTAATCCCGTCACAAACCACGGTAACATCAGCCTCAATCTGATCGCCCCCAGATATGATACCCTTGACCCTACCATTTTCCTCCAATAATTCATCAACCCTTGTCCCCGTGACAATCATAGCACCCGCCTCCTGAGCCTTTTGAGCTAGCCACTTATCGAGCTTATTACGCAGCACTGATACGCTGTTGTACGGTGGCTCACCGAACGAGGTGTCATAGTGGTCTATGAGTGTAGCAGATGAGTCCCCTAAGAAGCCGAGCACGTACCTCGATATCCACCTCTCAAATGGGGGGTCCTCTTCAGCCCAGAAATCTCCGTAAAGGCCTCTTAATACGTGTGTATAGAGAAGTCCACCAGAGACAGTCTTCGAGCCTACTTCATGCCCACGCTCAAGGAGAAGCACTTGGACACCCGCCTTAGCCGCCGCGTACGCAGCAGCACTACCAGCTGGCCCCCCGCCTATAACGAGCACCTGGAATTTCTCCATAGCAAACCTGAGCACACCAAACACACACTTAACGGTTATGCATACCTAGAACGGGGCGGATTGGATAACACAAGTAACATCAAAGCTACAATAGAATTATTATACTGGCTTACACTATTATTTGATGATGGCGATTGATGAGTACAGATAAAAAGCTTCACGAAAACATCGACCTTCGAAGCGAAGATGTAAACCAGCTTGCGAGAAACGCGGAAAAAACCACCCTCTCAGGTATCAGCCTAAAAGAATTTTACACGCCCGCCGACACAGATGGGCTTGAGTACACTTCTAAGCTCGGCAACCCGGGTGTATACCCCTATACCCGAGGCATACACAGGGACATGTATCGGGGTAAAATATGGACTATTAGGCAGTTTTCGGGGTTTGGGACGCCGGGCGACACTAACAGGCGTTTCAAATATCTTCTGGCTCACGGTGAGGCGGGGCTTAGCGTGGCGTTCGATATGCCCACACTAATGGGCTACGACCCAGACAACCCCCTCTCAAAGGGGGAGGTGGGTAGAGAGGGAGTATCAGTGAGCTCAATCGTGGATATGGAGGAGCTCTTCTCCGGTATACCCCTAGACAAGGTGAGTGTGTCCATGACCATTAATGGTCCAGCCATAATTCTTCTAGCCCTATACATTGTGGCCGCGGAAAGGCAAGGGGTCTCCCAGGACAAGCTTATGGGAACAATACAGAACGATATACTCAAAGAGTACATCGCCCAAAAAGAGTTCATATTCCCACCTGAACCCAGTGTGCGCTTAGTTGTTGACACCTTCGAATACTGCAGCAAGTATATGCCGAAATACAACTTTATAAGCGTGAGCGGCTACCACATTAGGGAGGCGGGTGCCGACGCCGTTCAGGAGCTCGCGTTCACTCTAGCCGACGCTATAACCTATGTCGACCAAGCCGTCAAGCGTGGGCTCAACGTGGACAGTTTTGCACCGAGGATATCCTTTTTCTTCGACTCCCATATAGACTTCTTCGAGGAGATAGCCAAGTTCAGGGCTGCTAGGAGGATGTGGGCTGAAATTATGCGTGAAAGGTTTGGTGCCAGGGATGAACGCTCAATGAAGATGAGGTTCCACGTTCAGACGGCGGGTGTATCCCTCACGGCACAACAGCCACTAAACAACGTTGTGAGGGTGGCCTATGAGGCGCTCGCCGCTGCGCTGGGGGGTGCTCAGAGTCTGCACACGAACGCCATGGATGAAGCGCTAGCACTACCTACAGAGGAAGCCGCTAAGCTCGCGGTGAGAACCCAACAGATACTCGCACTCGAAACGGGTGTGGCCAATGTAGCCGACCCATTAGGGGGCTCCTACTATGTTGAATGGCTCACCGACGAGGTGGAGAAGCGTGCTTGGAAGCTCATAGACGAGATAGAAGCACAAGGCGGCGTCATAAAGTGTATCGAGAATGGATGGTTCCAGCGTCAAATAGCCGATTCAGCCTACCGCTACCAGCGCTCACTTGAAAACAAGTCAAGACTACTCGTGGGCGTTAACTGCTTTAGGGAGGAGGAGGAAGTCAAGGTACCCATATTTAGAATAGACCCAAGAATAGAGCAAAGCCAAGTGGAGAGGATTAGACATCTTAGAGCCACCAGGGACAGCAGAGCAGTCGAACAGAGGCTTGAAGAGTTAAAGCAGGCCGCCCAATCCCGGAAAAACCTAGTACCCTACGTGGTGGAGTGCGTTAGAGCGTCGGCCACCCTTGGCGAAATAGTGAGCTCCCTCAAAGATGTATTCGGTGAGTACACAGAGCCCAAGATATACTGATATGGTGTATAGAGTTTGAGCCAAGCCATAGACAAACCCAAGGAGGAAGCACGGAAAATAAGGGTTCTCGTCGCAAAACCGGGTTTGGACGGCCACGACAGGGGCGTAAAGGTTCTCGCCAGAGCTCTGAGCGATGCGGGTATGGAGGTTGTGTACACAGGGCTCCACCAGACACCATCACAGATCGTTGGTGCGGCTATCCAAGAGGATGTCGACGTGATAGCCATAAGCATACTCTCAGGCGCCCACATGGCCATTGTGCCAGAAGTTTTAAGACTTCTACGGGAAAACAACGCGGAGGACATCGCTGTTCTGGTTGGAGGCATAATACCTGACGAGGAGGCAGAGGAACTGAAGAAGATGGGTGTATACGATGTTAAGGGACCCGGCACACCTCTTTCTGAGCTTGTGGAAATAGTCAAAAGAGCCGCGTCCGCTAGATTCTAAAAACCGGTGAACCGCTTGACACAAAACCTCGAAGAGCTTGTCACACTGTTCAGAAAGGGCGACACCAGAGCTCTCGCAAAACTCATAACGATGTGCGAGGAAAGCGAGGAACAGGCGCGTGGGATCATCGACATGCTAGGAAAAGACGCACAGAGGAAAGCCCATATAGTTGGCTTTGCGGGTGCTCCAGGTATCGGTAAGAGTACACTCATAAACAGGGTTATCGAAGAGTATAGACGAAGAGACCTGAGTATAGGTGTTCTAGCAGTAGACCCCACAAGTCCCTACACTGGTGGAGCGGTTCTCGGAGACCGATCCCGAATGAATAGGCACTCAGTCGACCCTAAGGTGTATATCCGGAGCATGGGTACTAGGGGTCAGCTTGGCGGACTTTCCAGGGCTACTAGAGACGCTATCAGGCTGCTTAGGGCTTACGGGAAAGATGTGATCATCGTGGAGACCACTGGGACCGGTCAAAACGAAGTCGACGTAGCAAAGGTGTCCCACACGGTTGTAGTGGTTATGATGCCCAATCTTGGGGACACTGTCCAATTCATTGAAGCGGGACCCGTAGAGGTGGCTGATGTGTTCGCGCTTAACAAGTCCGACTTGGCTGGAGCTGACGCCACGATGGCCGAGCTGAGATCAATGGTCCAGCTCAGATTTGCGTCAAAGCCTTGGGCTCCACCGATAGTTAAGACTGTGGGCACAACGGGGGAGGGGGTCCAAGAGCTTGTTGACTGGATAGTCAGGCACTATGAATATCTTCGAGAAACGGGCGAGATCCTCCAACGCGAGAAACGGGCTTACCTTTACGAGCTCGTTGACCTAGCAAAACACAGGCTCTCCACCTTAGTGGATAGTGAAGTTCACCGCTACGAACAGGTTTTTGGAGGCGAAGACATTCTTGATGGGGGTGCTAACCCCTATAAAGCTTCAGACAGCCTTCTTAAGCACCTAATAGAGAAGCTGTCAGAGCACACCCGCCTAGCAACTTAGGCGTACCCTAAGCTTTGAGCCATTTTTTTGAGGGCGGCCCTCAGCGGTGTGAGTTTTAGACCGAAGTCCACCTCAAGCCTGTGTGGGGAGGACACAAAGTCGCTTATGAGCACGTCCAACTCATCCACGCTCAGATAGGGGTTATACCTACGTTTAGACCTCTGCCTCATCGCATCCCGGTAGGCGCGCTCCAAGTCTACGGGCACAAAACGCGCTTCCCTGTTTAGGGCTTTCGCGAACAACCTGACATAGTCCACAAATCGGATGATGTCTCTTCCCACTAAGTCATACGTCTTCATCCACTTAGCTTGATAGGTAACACGGTTGACATAGATGTTTACAGCATCATCCACAAATATGGGTTGAACCCTGTACGCCCCCGACCCGTACACGGGTATCGACTCACCCTTTAAAATGTTCTCAAGCAGGTAACCTGAGAACTCGTCTTCGGGCCCAATAATATAGGAAGGACGGAATATAGTGTATTTTAACCCGCTAGCCCTTATTATTCTCTCGGCGTGGAGCTTACTCAGAAAGTATGACTGCGTGGTATGGGTGTTAACACCCAAACCACTATTATACACAAAGCCTTGAAGGCCAGCACGCTTCGCTGCTCTCACCAAGTTTAGTGTAATACGCGTGTTGACGTCATACACGTTTATAGCTGCAGATTGGGAGCTCGCACCGACGAAGTCGAACATAACGCTGCACCCCTTCAAGGCTCCCATAAGAGAAGCAGCATCATTATAGTCTACCTCGATTGTCTCAGCACCAAGCCTAGAGAGTTCAACTGCCCTCCCTGATGTGGTTCCCCTACGTATTAGGCCACGCACATCGATGCCAGCGTTAATAAGACCCTTTACAGCATTATACCCAACAAACCCCGTAGAACCAGCCACGGCAACTATCTTACTCATCACTTTAAACACACGCAGCCAATTATAGCCATTACGTGGACCAAGCGAATAAATCGCGCAGAACACTCTGCGTCCTAAGCAGCAATATTCTGGTGCTATGGTCTACACGCGTAAAATCTTCTAAAAGTAGTTAATGCGGGTGGTTTTCTATGTAACGCGGCTGGGTACGCTAGCCTGTAGAAGCCAGTGGAATACCTTTGCCCTATATCTACATGGAGAGTTTGCGGTAAACCACCGCTGCATCTAGAGTTATCGAGAAAGCAATTTAAAGTAGAATAGTATTAAATTTGTTGTGTCAACAGTTTTTGACCGACTGAGCGAGGATAAGAGAAAGCTTCTGGGTGAACTCAGAGCGCAGATAATGGAGCTGGACCGGGAAGTAATCGAGCAGGTGAGGCCTCATAGAATCGTATATTCTAAGAATTTCCTCATGATGGACTTTGCCGAGATCACCTTAAAGGGGGGCGGGATACAAGTCACCCCCATACTACGGGGCGTAGAGAACCCCGAATCTGTGTTAGTGAACGATTCTGAATCGATCCAACGCGCCGTCGAAGCGGTTAGAGAAGCGCTAAAGCGGCTAGCAGGCTGAGCGCATTTTCCATCACTCGTTCTCCAATGTCATGGCACCTCTTTTTCCAGAGCTTGGTTTCCGTGTTGAAGTAAGTCTTTAATATGACAATCGTCATACACTTTTCGTGCTAGAATTACAGCTCCTCCTCTTAGGTGTAGTGGCGGGTTTCACAATATTCATTGGACTCCCAATCGTAATGCTGATTGGTGACAACGATAAGCGTAAGGGTTTCCTCAGCGCAATGGCAGCGGGTATATTACTATTCATCCTAATAGAGATATTATCTGACGGCGCAGAACCCATAACCACAACTAGAAACGCCATCCATCTCGCGGAGTACTCCACACTCTACCTAGCCGGATTTACAATCGGCGTCTTTAGCCTCGTTGCTTACGAGGACAGACTCCTTCAGAGGATGAAGGGCCAGAAAATGGAGTACTCTATGGCGACCATGACCGCCTACGGCATAGGCCTGCACAACTTCGGTGAAGGATTAGCAATAGGGGCCGCCTTCGCTTCGGGGGCATTAGGTCTTGCTACACTACTCGTGATAGGCTTTGGTACCCATAACACAACAGAGGGGTTCGCCGTCTTCTCCCCACTCAAAAAAGCCCAGATGGCCACAAGGAGAGTGGTAGAGCTAGGCTTACTCGGCGGTGGACCCACACTCATAGGCACAATTGTGGGTGGATTCTTCGACTCCAGCCTACTAACAACCTTCCTCTACGCACTCGCGGGTGGCTCCGTGCTCTACGTACTCATAACAGTCTTCAGCGGTGTGCTCAACAGGTCGGGTAAAAAGATAGGGTTCATGGGTCTGCTTACGGGTTTCGCGATCGGCTTCTTAACCGACCTCCTAATTGTGTTCGCCTCTAATGGCGTGCTCTAATGGCTCTCAAACCACTCAAGCATCTGTTTGAGCCTATCAACCCTCCTCGAGGGTTTACCTGAACGTGAAAGCTCATGCCCCTCTTCTGGGACGCGTATAAGCACCGCTTCGCGGCCAAGTTCGCGTAGTGCCGTGAAGAATTGCTCAGCCTGCTCTATAGGGCACCTGAAATCCATCTCGGCGTGGTGTATAAGCAGAGGTGTCCTAGCGTTTTTAACGTACTTGAGCGGCGACTTATCCCAGAGCTTATCCAAGTTTTCCCAAGGCCTGCTGCCTATCTGGTCATAGGTGAAGTGATAACCTATATCACTCGTCCCATAGAAGCTTACCCAGTTGCTTATTGACCTCTGAGTCACAGCAGCCTGGAACCTATCGGTGTGCGTAATAATCCAGTTAGTCATGAATCCCCCATATGAGCCGCCCGTCACGTAAAGCTTCGAGCGGTCGAGGTTGAATTTCGAAACCACGTAGTCAACGAACTCCATGAGGTCCTGATAATCCCTCTCACCATAATGGCCAACCACGCTCAGGGCGAACTCTTCACCATAGCCAGAGCTACCCCGTGGATTGCAGAATATCACGTTGAACCCAGCCTGCGCAAAGAATTGGAACTCAAACATCAACACCTCGCCGTACGCGGTCCTAGGACCCCCATGTATTTCGAGTATGGTGCCCTTAGCGGGCTGCTTGCTTGAACGCATAAACCAACCGTCAAGCTGTTTGCCATCGCTCGCGGTAAAAGCGAAGCGTTCGGGCTCTACAAACCCCATCCCCCTCACACTGCGTGCACCAAACCCAGTCAGACGCCTCATCTTACCACCCCCCTGATTAAGGGCGTATAAATCGGCTGGCTCACCCCACGTTAGCCCAGTAAAGTAAATATTTTCGTTAACGAAATGATAGCCTTCAACCGATACTCTCCCAGTGTCAATAACCTTTACACTCGACGATTCAAAATCATAATCGGCAAGCCTAGTTATCCACCTATCAGTATAAACAAAGTACACCCTCAAGTCGGACCTCTCCCAAAGGGGGCTCAAATCAGTGTTTCTGTGTCGCACATCGGTGTTAAGCGAGTTCTCAAGAGACCTGTCAAAGCCCTCTGTGAGGCACTCAACCTTACCGCTCGCCGTGGATGCCACGTAAAGCTTCGTATTAGTGGCTTGACCATGCCTCATATCATGGCCGAGAAAGGCCAACCTATCACCCTTATGTGAGAGGCTTAGCGCGTTTATTGGCCCCCTCCACCCAACCACCCTCCTAGGAGAACCACCACTCAAAGGAACCTCGTACACATGCTTTACGAGTGAGGTCTCCGCGTCGGCATCCATGTTGGACGCAAAGTACACCTTAGAGGATGGGGCATCCACACTAAAAGAGCCAACATCAAAATCACCCCCAGTTATCCTTCTAAGCTTCTTGGACCCAACACTAAGCCTGAATAGGTGGGCGCGCTTATTATGGAAGTAGCCCTCATTATCAAGTCTATACCTTATCTTCGAAACCCTCTTAGCGTCACCCTCACCCCCCGCAACCACCTCCTTTTTACACACAACCAATTCGTCTCCACCAACCCAGCTCAAACCCGTGAAACCCACATCCTCCTCACTATAGAGAGTTAGTGGCCCCCCACCATAAACCGAAATAGCCTTAACACTAGCCAGCGATTTACCGTTCAACCTAACATTATGAATATAGGCCAACATATCACCCCTCGGCGACCACACCGGGCTGGTTATCGCCCCACTAAACTCAGTCAACCTAACCCTTCTACCCGAGTTAATCCAGAAGAGAGCCGACGCATAAGCATCCTTCACCTTATCTATCCTGGTAACACTGAACGATACAACACCTCTACTACTCACACGCGGATCCGAAACAGAAACCAATCTAGTAAGTGCTTCCGCCCCAAACATGTCAATCACCAAAAGCAAAACATTTGACCCCATTTAGCTTTTGCGCGTGCTTAAAAACAGTGTCGATATACCCACCTGAAAAGTTTATAACCCAAGCGGGCAACCCCAGCCACAACCACCCTCACCCAACACAGAAACGGAGAAAAGTTGAAGTGTAGAAATAGAGGGGGAAGGGTCACATTATACCGTTTACCCATCCGTGGTCGCAAACCTAGCCAGTATCAAACCCCTCCAATGGATACTTAGTTGGTCTAACCGAGTTTAAGCTGACAGTGCACCGGTCCCTAATCTTGGGCGCCGCTGCTCACAACCCGCTAACCGTAATAAATCCCACGTTGCCTCAATACCTGGCGGACCATGCAAAGCGTTTTAGCGGTTGTGGCTTTTTATCGCAACAGCCCTCCCCTTTGCCTTGATTCTCCGGAAACCCCGACCCTTCCTTTACCTATCTGCTTGCTCGTCGAGTCTTTTGAGCCTCTCCTCAATTTTGTTGAGTTGCACCAGTAGCATTTTTCTATAGGCCGACAATAACTCTCGCTGCTCCGACACGGTGGCCTTATCCAAGGATCTAAATAGGTCTGAGACAGACCTGTCTAGGTCTGACATAATCTGCTGGGCTGATTTCGAAATCTCGGGGAAAGTTTCCTCGATGCCTTTTAAAAGGGTTTTACCGGTTACACCGACCAGTTTGACCAAACTTTCCGCGAATTCCTTTGCGCTTTTTGTTAACTCATCATCCTTCTTTTCAGAACTAGAATCACTCATACGCACACAAATCTTAAACTAACCACCACTGTTTTAACCTTTCTATAGCCACAGATGGCATCAGTAGACAGGACACATTCTAGTAAGGTGGATGTGTTGATTCTATTGTAGGGTATTATTAGGTGGTGACGCTATCAACTTTAATCCGAGCAATATATGGTGGAGGTGGCACACATGGCATCGCTGTTGCGGAAAACGCGCCTTTGGAGGGCTGATCGGCTTAGTCACCCGAGTCAACTGTGCTGTGTATTTTGATGGTCAACGTTTAGCCACACGTTTAGTGTACCACTCTAGTTCCTTTTCGACTAGCATCTTATATGAGAGAACTTTATCAGCTTGACTTGGAGCTATCTTTCTGTTTGCGAGGGCCTCATCACACATCTCTATGAATTCCTTGAACCTCTGAACAGTACCATCATCGTATTTTTCACGTGGGATCACTGAGAGGTTCGCGGTGTACTCGACTTCAACCATCCTTACTAGCTGACCAATAGTTGAAGCCCTTTTCACAATACATTGAAGCATGTCCCCAGATATTACCCTTACCTTAGATGGGTGGTCAGATAGTAGAACACTGAAGATGAAGGGACGCGTTTTGAAGTGTTCGAATCTCTTGCATAAAGGTTAAAACACCACTTGGATTTATTTGTGCTGATAGAGTTGCGAGTGGTTATCGGTGGTATAGATGGGTATATTGGGTGGGCTTTGGCGCTACACCTCGTTTCAAGAGGGCACAATGTGATAGGTGTTGACAACTTCGTAACGAGGCGTAGAGTCGAGGAAGTGGGGTCATGGTCGGCCACGCCCATTTTGGATATGTATGAAAGATTAAAGGCAGTTGAGGAGCTCACAGGTCAGAGGATAGAGTTCGTGGAGGGTGACCTCACGGATTATGCTGTTGTGCGCGGGGTTTTCAACAAGTACAAGCCCGACGCATTCGTGCACCTGGGTGAGCAGAGGTCTGCGCCTTACTCGATGATAGATGTCCACCACGCCGTTGAAACCCAGGTTTCTAACATTACGAGCTCTTTAAACATTGTGTACGCCATGAAGGATGTGTCGCCCCACACCCACCTTGTAAAGATGGGTACCATGGGTGAATACGGCACACCCAACATCGATATACCTGAGGGGTTCTTCGAGGTTGAGTACAACGGTAGAAGGGATTATCTACCCTTCCCCCGAATGGCTGGAAGCTGGTATCACTGGAGCAAGGTTCACGACAGTGGTAACATGATGTTCGCAAACAAGATTTGGGGGCTAACGATAACAGATGTTATGCAGGGTGTTGTCTACGGCACCAGGACCGATGAGATAGTGGATGAAAGGCTCCACACACGCTTCGACTTCGACGAGGTGTGGGGCACCGCACTCAACAGGTTCTGCGTTGAAACCGTGCTCGGCCTACCTATGACTGTGTATGGTAGGGGTGGACAGACGCGGGGGTTCATCAGCCTAACGGATAGTGTTCAGTGTTTAAGGATAGCCATAGAGAACCCGCCGGACAAATCCGAGTATAGGGTGCTTAACCAGTTCGACGAGGCCTACTCAGTTATTGAGCTCGCTAAGAAGGTGTATGAGGTGGCTAAGAGGAAGGGTCTTGAGCCAGCGATCGCCAATGTGCCCAACCCACGGGTGGAAGCTGAGCAACACTACTATAACCCGATACATGAGAAACTCAAGAGGCTTGGTTACAAACGCACCAGGATGCTTGAAGACGAGCTCAGCATAATACTCGATGACTTAGTCAAGTATAGGGATAGGCTCGAGGCTAAAAGGGAGGTCATATTCCCGAGGACCGATTGGCGTAAGCCAAGGAACCCTCTACACTGAGCCTTGTGATCTCCAACGCCTTCAAGTATCCCTCAGGTGTGCCCACACTCAGCCACTTATACTTTACCTCGTCGAGCTCCAAGGCGTAGACCCTACCATTTCTCCTAATTAGGTGCATTATACCATCTGTGAGCTCAACTTCTCCAGTTGGGCCAGCTAAGGTGGCTTGAAGCGCATCCATGATGGTGTGGTCGAACACGTAGACAGCCACAAGCGCCATGTTTGACGGGGGACTAGTGGGTTTCTCAACAACACCATCAACGTAGAAGACACGCGAGCCGTTGACGACCTCAAACCTACCCGAGACAACACCGTACTTCGTAGGGTTATTAACAAGCCTCGTAAGAAGCATACCAGAAGCTTGGGTTCTCAGGAAGGCATCAACTAGGCCAGCATACACTTGACGACCATTAAGGATAAGCCCGTCGCCAGCATGCAACACAAATGGGTCGTCGCCAACGAAGTCAGCCGCCTTCCTCACAGCGTCCCCGAACCCCTTTGGAAGGGGTTGGTACACGAATTCGAGGTTCACATCCGACAGTATTTGTCTTAGCGCCTCCAAATCCTCTGAGAGTTTACCCATTCTTTTGAGGTACTTTAAGTAGGTCTCTCTAAGCGTGAAGTAGTCTTTAATCATGTGTTCACCTCGCCTTACAACGAAGCAGAAACTTCTCAGACCCAACGCGTAGAGCTCCTCCAAGATGATCTGAACAAGCGGCTTAAGAGTAAGACCATCAGACCTACTCTTAGCGCACAACGGTAGCATCTCTTTCCTGATACCCCGCGTGAGCGGAAGCATCCTGGACCCCTCACCAGCAGCGGTTATTACCGCCTTTTCAATCTTCAAAACATACACCTTAGGTGAACACTATGAACCAAGCTATATACCTGTTTAGCAACATATTGGTTCGAAAAGCTTAGCATCCACCGAGAATTAAATCGGTGTGGTGTACCCTGTAAGCCCCTATATTAGGGGGGCAACCCTAGATGATAAGCCAAGGATACTCAAACTCGTAGAGCACACTTGGAGTTGGGGTGACTACATACCAAGTGTACTGGACGACTGGCTAACCCGAGATAACAGTAGGGTGTTCGTGTGTATAAGCGGGGACGAGCTTGTGGGAATGGTGCACTTGAGCGTTGAGGGGAGGGGGCTCGGATGGCTTGAAGGTGCAAGGGTTGCACTGCATCACCGGAACAAGGGTATAGCCACCATGCTCGCAACTCACGTGGTTGAGTATGCGTCTAATATGGGTTTGAGCAAGCTCAGACTCGCTGTATCTGTGAACAATAAGCCCTCAATAAGGCACGTTGAGAAAGTGGGGTTTAGAGCTGTCAAAACATTCAAAAGAGTATCGACCAACACATCGGTGATAAACCCCCTAGCATCCACTAGAAAACTCGTAGAGGATGAGGTTTCAACGGCTTTAACATCAAGGGTTTACGACCTATACGGTGGGCTCTACTACAAATCCTTCAGGTGGTTGGACCTCGATGCGGACACTCTCACTCGATTATCACTCATGGGTAGAGCCTTTTGGGTGAATAAAACACTTCTAATCCACTCTTCTGAGTATGACGACGATGACGGGAGGAGAGTAGCTGAGATAGGCTATACACAGCCAGACGGAAATTTCCCATTAGAGGATTTTTTGAGCATCTTTGCGCTCCGGGTTTTCTCCAAAGTGGATTTGATCCTGCCAGAGGAGCTAGAGCTCCCCGTGGATGGGTTTAATGAGGAAGGTGAGAGGTTCATTGTCTTCGAGCGAACCCTCTAAGCGTGGCTCCTAAAGTCCTCCCTAACCTTCTCAGCGAAATCCGGGTCACTCAGTAGCCTACTCGCCACGCGGGCCAACGCCTCTGAGACCATTAGAAGCGCCTCTTTTGCCTCATTCGAGACCGCTGCGCGAGCCGACGCCTCCGAATGCCAAGGTGTACCCTCTGGGGCTATCTTACAGGTTATTTCAAGCGCTGGTAGTAGTTGGGAGACATTCGCAAAATCGGTTGAACCACGGGGAATACTGTTCGTTGTCTCCCTATAGTCTTTCGGCATCACACCGAGCTCTTTGAGAACATTTTGGGCATACTCTATGAGTGGGTAGTTAAACTTGGTTGTCGAGTACATTGGTCCGATATTTCTTATTGAGTATGCAGCGTTCGTAGCCAGTGCGCATCCCTGAACTATAAGTCTGAAGCGCATTATGAGTTGCTTGAGATAATCTGTGTCTGAACTTCGAAGACCATATACTAGGATTGCTCTGTCTGGTGTAACATTGGAAGCCTTACCGCCCTCTCTGATCACACCGTGGATTACAACGTTTGCATCCCTTCTCACATGCTGTCTAAGCATGTTGACTGCGGTGTATGTGAGTATGGCTGCATCCAGCGCGCTGATCCCCTTCTCTGGAGAAGCCGCTTCGTGGGTGGCTACACCATTGAAGGTCACCTCTAAGTCTTGCACCGCTAGTGAAGGTGAACCGAGACTCCAGTTGTCTCCTGGGTGGGTCATCAAAACGAAGTCAATATCTGAAAAAGCCCCCCTTTCCGCCAACAGTATCTTTGAACCACTCCATTCACCACTACCCTCTTCGTCAGGTGTGCCTATAACAACAATTCTGCCAACCTTAAGCCGAGCCGCTGATTTGATGGCCGCGTAAACTGCGGCCGCAGCTATTATGTTGTGCCCACAGGCGTGGCCGACCCCTGGAAGAGCGTCATACTCGGCAAGGAAACCAACAGTTGGACCCTCACCGAGCTTCTTCTCAGCGCGGAACGCAGTGGGTATACCAGCATATTCACTCGTAACGCTGAATCCTTCGGCCCTAAGCGTTTCTATCAAAAGCTTCGAAGACTCATACTCTCTACTCCCAACTTCAGCGAGGCCATGTATTTTTAACGCGATAGACCAAGCGTCTTCTTCAGAAAACATGACCAAATAGAACCAAACAGAGATAAAGCTCTAACGGAAGGTGAGGCAGCGGGTGAACTTTAACCGGTCTTATGATAGCCAAACACCTAGCGAGGAAGAGTTTTTATCTGTTGATGCATACGTGCCTTTGTCTAACTACTGTTAACACTATTAAAACGATCATTAGACGTGTCGTCTATTTGTTATGATATACTTGTTTTTCACGTAAGATTTTAATTATGTGATAAACTCAACCCAAAAGGATGGTTGACACGCTTATAACCTATTTACCTTATAGTAGGCTGTATGAAATACGAAAAAATTACATCGAAAATATTAAACGAATAAAGCCTCTACACGCAATCGTTTATGTGGATGATGTATTCACAGAGGAACAAATCTCGTTTCTGTCAAGCTTCATGGCCAAGGAGTTCGAAGTGAGGACTGGGTTTTGGAGAAACAGGACTGCATGTTTCCTACAGATATTAATTGACCTAAAAAAGGAGAAAATACCTGATGCGTTAATAGTTGACAGCGATAACATTCTCGACAATGACTTTTCAATTATCGACCAAGAGTTGTTATCTGAGTATGATTTTTATACGGTGATGGACTGGGAAGGTTTAGCAAGAAGTTTTATTAAGAGGAGTATAAAGTTAAAGAACATCGAAGTTAACGGAAAGAGAAGAGAAGTCTACGGCTACAAGCTCACCGGCACTTGGAACGGGATTTTCTTTTTAGGTCCGAAACAAGCGGTGAGAGTTACACAGGCAGCTTTACGCAAATTGAATGACGCGACGTTAGAAGACATCTATAAGGCTATCCAATCACTTGACCCCTCACTGGCCAATAGAGTCGTAGATGAGACACCACTTGCTATACTATTTTATTACAGTGGTATAAAAATCACTCCTTGGGTGGTCTGTTCAAGACATTATTATAACCAAGTGAGAAAAAGTACCAAAAATTTGTACACCCGTAGATTACTCAAATCGACCGCCCATGTCGGGCTTGCATGAGGACTAGTAAAATGGAAGTATAAGCGTATATGGCTGTTTTACTTTAGATATAAAATAGCACAGCTTTTCTACAGCCTTCTAGTTCTGATCTTTGACCGCTGATTTTTCAACAATGGCAAAATCGTTTAAAGAAAAACCATATCAAAAATCACTCTACTATGTAAACCAGCTGGTGGGGGGTTGTAAATTGACTGGAGTTGGGCTTTAGGCCGCCAGTCGACATGAAAGCCCTCCTTATCCGGCAAACCCAAGTTACACACAACATACGATGAATACACAATGTATAGCCTACTAGCCTAAAGTTAGGTAAAACCCTAAGTGCGGTCGCCGGGATTTGAACCCGGGTTACCACCGTGGCAGGGTGATGTCCTGGACCAGGCTAGACGACGACCGCTATCACTGCAAAACTGAAAATCACGTATGATTAATAAACCTTGCTTTAAGCACTTGATACTCTCCGCATAAAACGCTTCAACACTTGGAATAAGCACCCACCCGTTATCAGGGAATGCTAGGTCGCTTAGCAGTCCCGAAATATGATTTATTCGAGCGATAATGGAGAGCCATACTCATGGATTATTTGCTAAACCATCGCCAGCTAATACGAGCCTTAGTAAAAGGTATAAGCGGTTGGTGCGCGAATCGTTAAGCTGAAAAGTATATCTCAGTTTTACATAGGAGAGGGGATTCTAACATGGTCTATGTGACTGAGATTGTTGCCTTGGTTGGCGGTTTGCTAGGACTAATCTATGCGGGTCTACTAGTACGTAGTGTTCTATCGCAAAGCCCAGGTAATCAGAAGATGAAAGAGTTGGCTGACTTTATCCGCGTTGGCGCCAACGCCTTCTTGAGAAGAGAGTACACAGCCATAATACCCATAGCGGTGGTGCTTACAGTGATAATCGGCGTTCTCATCCAGCCGCGCCCCATAGTTGCTCTGGGATTTGTGGTGGGTGGGTTACTATCAGCGTTGGCTGGCTATATAAGTATGGGAGTCACCGTTCGTTCGAGCTCTCGCGTAGCTGAGGCTGCAAAGAGTGGTTTGGGAAACGCTCTAGCAGTAGCCTTCAGAGGAGGGTCGGTGTTGGGTATGACTGTTCCAAGCCTCGCGCTCATCGGTCTAGGCGTATTCTATCACTTTTTCCCGCAACCCACGGCACTTGTAGGTTTCGGTTTCGGTGCAAGCTTGATAGCTCTTTTCATAAGGGTTGGTGGTGGAATATACACCAAGGCAGCCGACCTCGGTGCTGACATAGTGGGTAAATTGGAGGAGGGAATACCTGAAGATGATCCAAGGAACCCTGGAGTTATCGCTGACAACGTGGGCGACAACGTCGGTGACTGCGCTGGAATGGGTGCCGATGTCTACGAGTCATATATAGTTACGGCTCTGGCAGCGGTTCTACTTGGCACATTCGTGTTCTTAGGGGGCGCTTCAGCTCTACTCAACCAACCAAGACTAGTACCATACCCATTAACAATAGGTGGGATAGGCGTAGTAGCATCTATAATCGGGGGGCTATATGTTCGTCGATCAAGTAAGGGCGAACCCATGAGCATCCTGAGCGGTGCGCTGTACATTGCGGCCATCGTAGCGGTGATTCTCGACGCGGCCTTCACACTCTACACCTTTAGGGCACACCCACTCTTAGGGTATGCTCTAACGGGAGCAGTGATACTCGGAGTAGCAGTAGTGGTGATAATCGAAAAAATAACAGACTACTTTACATCCTATACCTACAAACCAGTGAAAGAGGTCGCTGAAGCATCGCAGACAGGTCCAGCTATAAACTTCCTATCAGGATTCGCGCTTGGACTCAGAAGCGCCGCCCCAACAGCCCTCCTACTCGTGGTCGCCATAATAGCCTCATTTATCGCTGGAACCTATGCGAGCGGAGGAAACTACTACTTTGGCGTGTACACAACTGCAATAACAACCATGAGCATGCTTTCACTTACAGGTATCATACTATCAATAGACGCTTTCGGCCCGATAACCGACAACGCCAATGGAATAGTTGAGATGACTGGTGTTGAAGGTGTCAGAGAGGTGACAGATAAACTCGACGCGGTGGGTAATACCACTAAGGCAACCACAAAGGGTTTCGCCATAGGCTCAGCAGCACTAGCAGCGTTCTCACTTTTCATAGCCTTCCAAGGTGAAGTGCAACGTTACTATTTGGCGAAGGGCCTCAACCCCCCAGTGTTCAACTTAACAAGCCCCTACCTACTGATAGGACTACTCATCGGTGGCCTGTTGCCTTTCTACTACTCATCGTTCCTTATAGGCGCTGTGAGCAAGGCTGGCTATCAGATGGTCAACGAGATAAGAAGACAGTTCAGAGAGATACCTGGACTGATTGAGGGAAAGGCTAAGCCCGACTATTATAGGTGTGTTGATATAAGCACGAGGGCAGCCCTCAGAGAGCTCGTCAAACCAGCGTTACTATCAATACTCACACCCATCGCTGTGGGCGTAATACTCGGACCGATAGCCCTTGGCGGAGTACTCATAGGTAGTGTGGTCTCTGGGGTCTTCCTTGCTTTACTTATGGCCAACGCGGGCGCCGCATGGGACAACGCAAAGAAGTATATAGAGGCGGGGAACTTTGGTGGCAAGGGCACACCCACACACGCAGCCGCTGTGAGCGGAGACACTGTGGGCGACCCATTCAAGGATACCGCTGGACCCAGCATAAATTCGCTCATAAAGGTTTTGAACACAATATCCATAGTGTTTGTAGCAATCTTCGTGCTCCTCCACCTCTAATTTTTTAGACTTTACGTAAAACCTCGATAAGGATTAAATTGATTTAGTGCCCACATGGTTTTAGGTCTATGCTTAAGCAGAGGGCAGCTAGCGGCGCTGGGCATTTATTCGTGGGCAACACGCTATCACAGATAATCCAAGGAATAGGAATAATATTAGTAGCCAGATTACTAGGCGCCACAAACTATGGGCTTTATACCCTACTCTTAGTTCCCTCAGCAACATTCTTAGTGTTCACACAGGTAGGGTTCGGGGGAGCTGCGACGAGATATGTGGCGTACTACAATGCCTTGGGTAAAAGAGCTGAAGCCGACAGTATAGCCACATCCACGTTCCTATACGCTACTATGCTGTACGCGTTTATATCATTTATCTCCGCGGTTGTTGCTCCAGCCTACGCGTCCTATGTACTTCATCAACCAACAATAGCCTACTTAGCCCAGCTTGCGAGCGTGATGATATTTTTTCAGGGCTTGATGAACTATACCACAGCTGTCCTCAACGGTTACTACAAGACTAAACAGGTTTCAGCCATTATGCTCATCCAATCGGTCGCCAAGACCTCCCTATCCATAGGCCTTATACTTATAGGTCTACGCATATATGGTGCGCTGATTGGGACAATAATTAGCTTTGTCATTCCAGCCATAGTCGGCACGATTTGGATGTTTAATGCTACCCAAACCAAGAAAATTAATTTCGACGCGAAGACTTTCAAAACAATAACATCCTTCGGGTTACCGCTGTACGCTGCAAACATTCTCAATGGCATCTCGCGACAAATCCAATTGGTGATATTGGCGAGCTTCGCTAGTGCAGCCGCTGTTGGCGCCTTCACGGCAACTCAGAATTTGGCCACACTGATCAGCGTAGTGGTCTACCCTGTGAGCACAATGGCTGGAGTCGCATTCTCAGAAGTCTCAGCCCAAAACAACAAAGCCAGAATCAACTCATCCTATGTAAGTGCTACAAAGATAGCGACAATACTTGTTGTGCCAATAAGCATCTTCATGATGCTTACAGCAAAACCCATTGTCACAATTCTGTATAGCTCAGCTTACTCTCGATTCTACCTTTTATTATCCATATTCGCAGCTGGATACCTATCCGTGGGTCTGGGAGGGCAAACTCAAACTCCTCTATTTGCAGGGTTAAACAACACGAAACTTAACACATACTCGGCCGCAATCTCGGCGGTCTCACTCCTATCGCTCTCATATGGGTTGGCTATGGGGCTTAACGTTTTCGGTGTGGCACTCGCGACAACCATTTCTACCATAACTACAGCGGCAGTTATACACATTGTTATCGTGAGGGGATTAGGTGTCAAACTTCCCAAAGCTAAGTTAGTAGCAGTGTATCTAGCAGGTGCACTATCAGCCGCACCTCTTATACTCATACCGCAAAAGATCTTCCGCCATGGTTTAATCGGCCTATTGGAACTAGCGCTAATCCTAAGCGTATATATTATTATTTACTCCACAGTACTACCCCTAGTAAGAGGTGTTAACAAAGACGAACTAGCCCTCATATCACACTCCTTAAAAGGAGTACCAATACTAGGAGATATATTGGCCGCCCTAACGAAGTACTCAAAAATGTTTATTCACGAACACACCGAAAAACCAAGTTAGAGTCAGAAATGAGTCACCCTCACCTTGAACAAGAGGCCAAAAATCTATTCTTAAGACGGTGGTAGACCTGCGCATGTTTTGCATCGATGGTAAAGTGTGGGGCTTTGCAAAGTTTATAAAACTAAAACATAAATTCATACTGAGGGTTACCGATGAACCGTTTACAGCTCTTGGCGTTAGGGTTGAGCGTGCTCGGCTTGGGCGTTTCAGCCTATCTAACGGCGCAGTCGTTTAACACCAGTATACCTCTCACCTGCCCCTCCACGGGTATCATCAACTGCACGAGGGTGACGACGAGCACATACAGCCACATCTTAGGCGTCCCAGTCGCACTCCTCGGAGCGCTGTGGTTCACAGTTATAATAACACTTGTCTACTTCGATTTAAAGTCAGCCTTACTACCCTTCTGGACGCTTGGCTTGGTGTTCGTGGCCTACCTGATATTTACAGAGGTCTTCCTTATCCATTCTATCTGCGTGTACTGCACGGCAGTCCACGTAACCGTGCTCGCGCTGGGATACCCAGTCGCGAAGCTTTCACTGAGTGGCGAATGAGCGCCACCACCAAGCTCACTTTCTAATGTGGGGATTGGCTGCTGTCCACACACGCTTAGAGGTTTATTACCATCCACTTTACATATCACCGCAGTTATAGCATTAGTATACTCTCTTATACCCACCCCTATTGATGTATTAGAACTTATGAATCCAGCTATTTGGGTCCAATTATAGTTATGCCAAGTCTGAGGTATAAGTGGCGACGAAGCAAGTACAAATGAGTTACCAAAATCGATGAAAGGGTAACCACCACCAAATAGATTCCACACCTGCGAATAGTTTGATGGGGGCTCCGCGATTAAACCGTAATCTCTATTTTGAACTTCATACCCTTGAAAGACGATGTAAGGGCTAGTATAAGAGGCATGCCGAAAAGTGAACGTGGGAACATTATAGTAAGATTCGTTAACAGGCGGAGCGGAAACCATATACTGCAACCCCGTAAAGTTCCCGAAGCGAAGAAGCGCCAAAATAAGTGGCCATCTAGTTGCGGCGCAAAACGGGCAGTATTCTGCCCCTATAAACACTATTATTGGTTTACCCCCACTAATCCAAGGAGTACCATTATAAGGTTGGAACAATGACATACTCGCAAGCGGACCCCCATATGTGCTCTGCGCTAGCGAATTCAACTCAGAGTAGAAACCTGTGCTAACAGGCTGTCCAATATACGCTGTTATATTTTGTGTCGAACCAGAAAGATAATTCACGCCGTAGTAAACACCTATAATCAAAACAAGCGAAACAGCTATACCCACACTTAAATAAACAGTTCTCCTCTTCTTGGCCTTCACAGACTGTTTCTGCTTCTTCTTCTCAAGCTTCTTACCAGGCATACAACTAAGAGAAACTTGGTACAACCACAATTAAACCTATCGTGGAGAAGAACAATTAGCTGGAACTAAGGAACACCTCAGTGAGGGTAAACTACACCCTAAAAACAATTGCACGCCTGAGGTTTTTACACACCGCATCGATAAGAGGCAACACAGTTCCAACTCAATCCAACCTAGCACCAGCAAACCTTTTCCCTAAGCCCACTACAAGTTATCATATTGGAGGTTAGAGCGCGGTTTGAATATTCTCGTCGCGGGCGGTGCGGGGTTTATTGGAAGCAACCTTGTCGACGAACTCCTGAGGCGAGGTTTCGGAGTAAGGGTTCTTGACGATCTCTCCTCAGGAAAGCTGGATAATCTAAGACACCATATAGATGAGAAGGGCTTCGAGTTTCTCCAAGGTTCCATAATCGACTACCCCACCGTTCTACGGGCTGTGAGCGGAACCGACGCGGTCGTCGACTTGGCAGCCAAGGGAAACTTGGCCAAATCGGTCGAAGACCCAGTGAGCTACCATAATGTTAACACAAGTGGAGCCTTATACTTACTCGACGCATGTGTGCGAAAAGGTGTAAAAAAGTTTGTGTTCACTTCTTCTGGCTCCGTGTACTCATCGGAAGCTACAGGCACGATAGATGAGAGCACACCCTACGACCCAGCGTCACCCTACGCGGCTACAAAGGTTTGCGCGGAAATATATTGCAAGAACTTTAGAAAAGTGTACGGATTGAGAACAGTGATCCTGCGACTTTTTAACGTGTATGGGCCACGCCGCGAGAACAGCAGTTATATGGGGGCGGTGACCAACTTTATGCTAAAAATAATGAAGGGCGAACCAGTCGAAGTATTTGGAGACGGCTCAGATATAAGAGACTACGTGTATGTTGGGGACGTGGTTAAAGCAATCATCTTAAGCCTAGAGAAGGATGTCTCAGGCGAGTACAACATCGGCACAGGCGTAGGTACATCCACAAATAGTCTGATACAAACAATAGGCAAAGTCGTCGGCGTTCAACCATCCATTATTAACAAACCCAAAAGACAAGGCGACACGCCAAGCAGGGTAGCCGATATCACAAAAAGTGTAAGGGAACTTGGCTATACACCAGACTACGACTTACACTCTGGGCTCATAAAACTCAAAGACTACTTTTCAAAAGCGATGTAGGCGCTTCGCTCTATTTTGGTTCATTCATACACCTGTAGGCTAGTTTTGGTACACTAATACCTGTTTGTCACTCTATCCAAAACACCAAGCCCGTGGGGAGGTTCGATGGGTACGCATTTTGCTCGGAGGAAATATTAGGTTTCAATTGTATAAGCAGGGAGGTGTGATATCCGCTTTCAAGCCGAATTGGCTGTTTGTTAATGGATTAAAGACCACAATTAAGACTTGAGGACTTCAAGCACCATGTAAGCCGCTAGTTTTTAATAAACCAAGTGGTAGCATAGTATAACTGTGCGACTTTATAACGCAAATATAGCCAAGTGGCCCTAGGATATTTACGCTTAGGAAGGCGGCGAGCGAACCCACAAATTGCAGTAGACGATAAAAGCCTCCTAAAATCTTTATCAATACTAGGAGTCGAACCATGATGTCTGTGATGGGAGGAAATAATCCAAGGAACCCGACTAATGCCGCTATAATAGTAAATGAAACCAAGCGTTATTTCGTCGCTCATATAGTTTCTAAGCTGTGCGGGTATACGCAACAGGGACTTTTCCACGTCGTTAATAACTGTTCTATCAAGCCTCTTTAAGAGGGTAGCGTCCAACTTTACAGCTTGCTTTCTACCTATGTAGAAGATCCCATTCCAAGTACCCTTAACCCTATACCCGTACACGCTAATACTCCTTTGGCCGTTCACCGATACTTGCCCGAGCAGTTTGCTTCTTGCAAGGTACTTGGTCAAATCCGGGTTATCCTCCTCCATGACAGTATAGAAACTAAAACCTGCCTCACAAAGGGCCGCATCTATTCTTCCAAAACTGCTACTCAGATTGTTGTCGCTGTCAACAACAATACTCTCTATGCCTTCAGAAATACAGTCCTTGATTATTGTCAGGAAAGTCGCGTTACGATCACCCCAGTTACCGGTTCTGATCTCAAGCTCTTCTAAATCAGGTGATAATATCTTAGTTAGTAAAGCTTTTTGACTATCGTTATAAACATTATCTACATATGCTATTGCCCTTTTAGACCCTAGTTGAATCCAGTTATCGACAAACACATCCTTGAGCTCATGAACCCGATAAAAGGGTAAGTATGTTATTATGGCATCAATCATTGTAGTATCCGATAAAACACTTCGATGTATGAGTTTTATAAATATCTCTTAGAGTGCATTATACTGAAAAAAGCTAACGGCAAGAGAGCGGTAATTTTCTACATGAGCTACCCTTATTTTTAAACAGAAGCTTTCCACATTAACACCTTATTACACAACCCCCCATTAGTTACATGGAAAAGTAAGAGAGCATAGGGTTAAGTTCCGCCGAAATCAGACACACCTCGTAGGAGGGGTGGCACCTACCCGCTTTTTTAAAAGAATCGTGCAAGCCGCCAAGTACACTCTGACACACTCTTCGTCTCAAAGCACAAGAGGCTCTTTTTTGTTTCCTATTACTCCCTTACACTTCGCTGCCGGGGAGTCTTCCGTGCGGCCACCACCCATGAGCTTCTGGAGTCGTACCCACCGAAACGTTACGCCTCTCTACCTGTTCTGGTCTGGGGGTGTCAGCACCCCCTCATGCACCCACATCTGCCTACACACAATCTAGACACGCCTCCACCCACAACACATAGCGCGGGTTGCGGAGGCACTTCAAAACCAGTCATCCACTTATTACTGTGTGTGAGTATTCTACACGCCCTCCACGAAGGACTTATCCTCAGAACTTTCCACGTACACATTGCACCCTTCGGAATTCATATACCCTTCACAATTCAACTCTGAAGGTCGGAAATTTCTTACTTATCAATGTTGTAAAGTTTGCAGACTATTTCCAAGCTGGTTTTCAACTCCCTCAGCCACCGTGGTCATCGAAGCGCACGACATTTCCCAGCAGGCACTAGTAAGAACCCCGATTCTAACCTAACACATATTTATACCTTCGTTACTCCGTCGCCTGTGAGGGTAAGCGCTTGGAATGTTGATCGAGTGAGCTACCCCCGCCTGAAGGCGGGAGCTTCCTGAATCATCACCCCACCTTGCCTCACCAACCCTAAGGAGCGTAGAGGAGGTATTGGGTGGAGCTCAACTGCAGGCACACCAGAAGGGTGGCACCCACCCTGCACGTTTTAGGAGAACCAGGCAAGCGTTAAGGTCGCGGTCCAAGGAGAAACCACAGTGGGGGCAGAGAAACACCCTGTCTTCCAGTGTCAAACCCTCGTTGATCCCACCACAACGGAAACACTCACGTGAAGTGTTGAACGCTGGGAGAGGTAAAACAAGCTTCCCTCTTTTTCGAAACCCCCACTCCAACACCGCTCTGAGCTCCGAGAACGAGGAGTCGTGGAGCCGAAGCCTCCTCCTCTTTTTGGTTTCGCCTTTTTGAACCAAATTTCGGACACCCAAATCCTCCAGCACCAGCACATCGTACCCCCCTGCAAGAAGAGCCCCAAGCTTAAAGA
>Ga0208006_100088_pt1 | contig 41501 bp, 43 predicted proteins | sample ECH_Bnyco_MetaG_FD_187131 | JGI IMG/M metagenome (GOLD analysis project Ga0208006, IMG submission 187131) | Hot spring microbial mat communities from Yellowstone National Park, Wyoming, USA - ECH_B nyco_MetaG (SPAdes) (version 2) | ecosystem: Environmental > Aquatic > Thermal springs > Hot...
CTCCTTTTGCGAGTTTTTCTAACCTTTCCTTGCTTATCTTGTTGTTGTCGCTTACTAGGAATAGTGTTCTCTCTAACCTGTTCTTGTACTTTACTTCTATGTCCTTGAGGAAGAGGTAAAGTGTTACCATTTCCCTCAAGGGGTTATACTCGTACTCCTTTGCCTTATCAACCATGTTTTCTAATTTTTCAGCATCGTAAAAATCCGTTTTCTTTCCCCTAAACTCTTTTCTCTTGATAACATGTTTGGGCTTACTTGTAATACTTTTATTCCTTTCTCCTTGAAGTATTGTGAAGGCCTTATTGCGTAAACTCCCGTAGGTTCTAGGACTATTGTACAAGGTTTCATTTCAAGTATCTCTTCATATCCCTCTTTGTTGTTCTTGTATTTTCTCACCTCCCCCTACTAGTTATTAAATAATCTTTTGATACGTCTATTCCTATTACCCCTACCCCTTTTTCACACCTACATGCGTGAATTTTATCATAATGTTCAGTCCGACGGTAGGGGTTGGTCACGCCCTCACCCGAAGACTTTGCTTCAGATAGTGTCTCGACCATGTTTCCCCAGCCGAGGAGAGTATTACTCTCCCCGACTAATAAAACCTATATAGGACATAGTGTCGTCATTAAGCTATTTATATTTGTATAACGAGTATTACTTATGGGTAGGAAGGCTGTAGTTAGGCAAGACGTTTCTTGCCCCTCTTGTGGTAGTCATAATGTTGTTAAGTGCGGTAGGCCTTTGGGTAGGCAGAGGTATTTGTGTAGGGATTGCGGTAAGTACTTCTTGGGTGACGCTACTTACCATTCCAAGAAGTTGAGGGAGGAGGCTTTGAGGTTGTATGCTAATGGTATGAGTATGAGGGCCATATCCAGGGTGCTTAACGTACCTCTAGGTACTGTGTTCACTTGGATTAAGCGTTATGGTGGGCAGAAGTACGAGAAGCTTGTTGAGTTGTGGGGGAAGACTAAAGGCTTAGTTAAGGGTAGTGTTGTTACTAAGGTTGTGGATGAGATGTGGGCTTACTTGTACAAGAACACTAGAACATTCTATAAATGGATTTTTACCTGTTATGTGTACACGAGATTGGAGTTTACCTCATTTACTCTGTGGGCGATAGGGATGAGAATACTTTTCGCAAGGTTAAAAAGTATTTGTTGGATGAGGGTAGATGGGTGAGCGATGATTATAACTTGTACTTCTGGTTGAAAGACCACACGGTTATCTCACCAGTTAACCCGAACGAGTCCTTTCATTCCTCACTAAGGGATAGCTTGTACGTTTTAAGAGGGCTACTAAGGCAGTAAATAGGAGCATTAGTACCATGATGTACTTCATAGCCCTAGTCTTATGGGAGAAAAAGCTAATACCAGAATTTGTAGCTTAATGACGACCCTATGTCACACTCAAGCACTTTGGAAGAAACATTTATATAGAACTATTAGTTAGATTATATTAGGTATGAACATGATTATTAGGAGAAAGAACGCGAAAGCATTGTCCGGTGCTGTAACTGCATTAATATTAGTAATAGCATCAGTAATAATAGCATTAGTAGTTGTGGCATTTGCCTTTGGATTATTTGGAGCATTTACAGGACAAGGGACAGTAACACAAGTCGGAACAGCAACACTAAGTGCTAGTGGAACTCTGACAGTCACTCTGAAGAATACTGGAGCAACTACACAAGTTACTGGAGTGATTATAAATGGAAACTTAGCTAGTGTATCAGGCCAAGTTACCATAAGTGCTGGTCAAAATACATATTCAATCTCACTAGGTAGCATTAGTTCTACTACATTACAAAATCTAGTTGGTTCTACTATTTCGCTGACATTACAACTTTCTAATGGACAAACAGTAACAGTGAGTGCAATAATAACGAGCTGAAAAAGAGGAGCCGGCAAGATGAAAAGTTTTTTTTTTTAATATTTTTCCTGTCTATTCTTCTTTTTCCATTAGCCCTTTCCTTAACTTTAATAACGTCCTCTCAATCCTCTAGTTTCTGGCACATTCGCAATTTATAACGGCACCTCAACTTATTATCTCCAAGATGGATCTATGTTATTTCAGAAATTTTCTATAATTCAAATGATAAACAAGACCTTTAACAACGGGACAGTTCTAGTTGGTATAAGTATAATATCATGGAATACATCAATGCAAAGTAAGTTTTCATATTCATTAGTTAACTCTACTCTTCCATTACCATTTTATTATGTTTCACCCTTATTATTAGGAGAAAAAAACATAAGTGTAAGTAGAGTAAACCTTTTTTATGTTAATCATACTAACTCCTGTTACGTTTATCTCAGAAAAAGTAATGTAGAAGGCGTAGCTATAGAAACTTACTTTTATTTTAAGTCTGATGGTTTGGCGGATAAGATAATTAACTTACAGATAGGTGCAAATGGTAAGATATCTAGTGAAACTACATTAGTTTTATGGATGACGAACTTCAATAATACGCATATTGGAATACCTTACTTTGAGGGAATTACGACTGCAAGTAGTGAAGTAATTGTCAGTCTATTCCCGCAATATTCTAAAATTATGGAGTACATTATAATAGTTGGGGCACTTCTCGTTATGGTAATTCTTTTATTTAGGGGGACTAAATGGGTAAGATAGTCATGTCTTCTCCTCTTCTATTTCTCCTAATAATAGCCTTATTTCCTAACGCCTTTGTAGAGTACTCGCTTCATATTCAAATAAATTATGACAACCAAGTTTACCATCTATCAGAGCTTCTTTTTGAAAATGTTACAAGAGTTTGTTATAATAATGCAACCTTCGCTTATAATCTGACTGTTTATGTTCTCAATTTCTCTCAGATTCTAACTTCTTCCACAATTCTAGATAATGTCTCTCTTCCGGAAACTTTTTTCTATATTCCTAATGTTGGAGAACCAGTAATTGAAAGAGGTGTTATCTTGTCTTTACTATCCTCAAATAATTCCAACTATGTATATTATGGCAAGACTTTTATAGGTTATATTGAGCTTGAGTATTTTTATTACGTTAATTCCACTGGGGTTCCATATAAGATCGTTATCCTTCAAATAGGGGAGAGTGGACAGATAGTCAGTAATACAACTTATACTTTAGTGAGCTCAAATCTTGTAAATCCTAACGAACAACCAATACTTCCAGATGGCTTTAAATTCACAAATAATAGCAAGATCATTAATTTACCTATTTCTTTAGATTTAAACTCTGATCTAGATCAAGTAGTTGGTAAATATATAAGTTTTGTAACTCTTTTGCTCATTTTTGTACTCGTGATGGTGAAAATTTATGCGTCGAGAAAGAAGACTTCAAGTAGTTGAGATAATTGTTGTAATACTCCTTTCCATACTAACTCCCATGATAGCCTTATGGAAGGTTTTCTTCCATGTTGGATACATTTATCAAAGGGATTCTTACCCGACTTTTTATTTAGACTCTAGGCAGGCAGCGCTATCTTATCTTAATTTTCCCATGATTATAGATAATGTTTGGATGCCTTTAGTGGTTATACTGTATTTTAATTTCATCTCACCAGTGATAGCATACTGGATAACGTATCTTTTATTTCCCTATGCCATCTCAGTCCCATCTATGTATTTCTCTTCTAGATACTTTTTAAATAAATATGCAAAAGAAACTAAATTATGGGTTAAAATTTCAGTATCTTCTACTATTGCTTTCCTCTACGCTATAACACCTACAGCTTACTATTTCAGTCATTGGTCCAATTACGCAGCCTTTTATGCGCTTTTACCGGCGTTGATTGCCGGTACTTTTTACTCGCTAGAGAAAGGAGGTCTTTCTGGTGCTATACTTCTCTCACTTTTCGCCTCTCTAACTACAACTGACCCTAGGGGTTTCGTTTACACGTTATTTATAATACTTTCAATTCTTATTTATAGACATAAATTAAATGATCTAAAGGTCTTCCTATACTCAATACCTTTTTATCTCTTATTAAATTCTAGACTGTTTGTGGTATTATTTTACAACTTTCACTCTTACTCCTCAATAAGTTTCACAATATCTAATCAACAGTTATGGTTAAATTACTTTACGTTTCCCCTATTAGATTCATTGAGGGGATTGTCACTATTTAGGCCATTAGTATCTTACTTGTCGTTTGGAAATCCCCTCCTGATTTATGTGATGTCCTTTGCGTTTGTCGAAACTGGAATTTTAGGCTATATCTTTCTAAAGAAAAAGGGCTCACCAGCTAACTATTTCTTAGCGCTTTACTTATTTTTAGTATTTCTAGTCTCGTCTTATGTAAACGTTTTAGGGTATAACATAATGTTGAACTTAACATATCCCTTACTGGATTTCTTAGCCCAAACTTTCGTGTATAGTTACCTATGGCTCTTTTTGCCAACTTATTTAACTGAGATGATATTAGCACCACTATTTCTTTTAGTATCCTTGGTAATGGCTAAGATTCTTTCAAAACACTACTTAATTCCTTTATTTATTCTCATAGTTTTATCTCAATTTACCTTTTCCTCCTCAATGGTAATTAGCGGAGACTACCTTGGATATTATAACCCTGTAAATCCTCCTCCCCTACTAGTAAATTTAGCAAAATTTTTAGAGAATAACACTATAGGCAACGTTCTCGTTGATGCTATAGTTCCATCAAATTGGAGTACATTTATTGAAGTATTACCGAATGTAACTTCTGCCTTCTTAGTTAATACCTCTAGTGTAGGGACTATTTTAAACGAGTATGGTATACAATACGTTGTTAGTACTGTTAATGATAATTACACCTTGAGCATAATTAACTCTCACAAAAACGTCTTCACTCTAGTTTATAACGACTCTTACTTTTTAGTATACAAAAACAACGATTTTACGTATAATATTAATTCCCCAATTTTCATAAATTTTGAATATCCAAAGATTCCTAATACTAATAGTTCACTTAACGTTGTCCCCTCTTATCTCATGTTTGATATTCCTCCAAAGTATATAGGTGGTTATTTTGGAAATGTGACATATGCTGAACTTCTAGCACTGTCTGCATATAAACAAGGTATCTTACCGGTTAAACTAAACGTTAAGCACTTACCATATCCTAATAATTTCACAGATACAATAAACGTAAATGTATATGATGAGGAAATTTTGTCAGAATTCCCAAGCATTTCATTTATTTCTGTTAGTAATACTTCATTTCTTAATTTAGGAGTGAAACCAGGATTTTACAAGGTTGTGCTAGTTTATGTCTCTTTACCTGGAGGAGGTGTTTTCGGTGTTACTAATGGTTCTTATTCGCTTTCTGTTTCAACTTCCTCTCCAAACATTTCTATTGTGTTTTCGTATTTAGGTAATATTTCTGTCTCTAGTAGCGTGAAGCTGTTCTTTATTGGAAATTCTCTATCATATCTAATAGGTGTAATGTTTATCCCTTATAACATTTCTATACAAAATGAACTTAATGGCAATAACATTTCCTCTTATCCTTATCCACAATTGGGTAGGGCTTTTGGGTATCCCTATAATGATAATAATGTTATCTCTTTTTCAATAATGATCAATTTAATTACTCTCTTAATCACTGTAATTTTATTTATATCTCTACTATATGCCCGAACATATTTTCGTAAGATAACTTTAAAAATATTTCATCATAATTGAGATTATGGCTAAGCTGTTTGTTAGGGAAACTTCTGGTCTTACCAAAAACGTCTCTTTGCTGGATGCAACAATGTTAAATGTAGCTAATATGGGTGCTGGGTTAGCAATTTTTATCGGGATAAGTCCTTACATAGTCAAGGGTGCGGTATTATGGATTGCTTCATTGCTCACTTTCCTATTCACTTTACCCCTTGTATTTCTTTATACTTACTTTATTTCTAGAATTCCTAGGACTGGAGGTGATTATATTTGGCTATCTAGAAAGCTTAACGGTCCTTTAGGTGCTATAATGGGTGTTGCATTAGCTTTTAATATGCCTCCGTTTTTTGCACTATCAGCATTCTTTTCTGTTTCAGCAATAAATATTGTATTGTTAATTATTGGTACTTTGAATTCCCAGCCCTATCTGGTTAATCTAGCTAATAATGTGTTTACAACTAGTAATGCTATTCTAGCCTATAGTTTAGCAGCGCTTGCATTTCTGATAATAATTCTTATTAACATCCTCAGACCAAGATGGGGTTATACTTTAACGTCAGCACTAGGGATACTTTCGCTTTTAGGTACTCTAGTTGCAATTCTTGTATTAGCACTTAACGTTTCAGATTTTCATACTGCAATTCAGCCTTTTCTAAAGGACTTTAATTTAACTGTTCAACCCTATAAGGGACCAACATTTAGTTTGTCTTCAACGTTTTATATGATTCCTTACTTTGCATCATTTGCTTACATTTGGTTATATGCAGGGCCAGCTGTCGCTTCTGAGATAAAGAATACGAGTGGGATAAGATACAATTTAATTTTAGGTAGTTTGTTAACGCTTATCTTTATAACTGTCCCATTCCTGCTAATGGATATTGCTGCAGGGTATGGGTTTAATTACTCTTTATATTTATCAGGTACTTATAACTTCTGGACTGTCGCTATTGCTTTATCTCATAGCTACGCTTTAGAGTGGTTTATAGGGATTAGTTTGATAGCCTGGGAGTTTTTTGTAATGGCTTTCGGTGTCGTTGTTTTCGCTAGGTACGTATTTGCATTCTCCTTTGATAGGTTATTCCCAGAGGTGTTTTCAAGGTTAAATAGGCAAGGCTCTCCAGCTTATGCTCATCTCTTAGACTTTGCGGTAACTTTAGTGTTCTTAGCAGTACCAATAATAAGTCCTAACGGATACGAGGCCTTATACAGTTATACTCCTTTGGCTATTGCCTACTTAGTTTTAGTCTCAATAGCTGGTATTAGGCAGGCTTTAAGTGAGGGAAATATGGGTATGCTAATATCAGCTTTACTTTCTATTGTGTTTTTGGGTTTTATGGGATACGAGGCCTTTACTAATCCTTACTTCGGTGTTATATCTGATAACGGTGCACCTTACTGGCCGGGAATAGCCTATATAGTTAGCTTAATAGGATTAGGCGTCATTACTTTTGTATCATCATACTATTATAGGAAGAAGAGTGGTATAGATTTAAGGTTAGTGTATAAGGAGATACCACCAGATTAATTCCTTATACTTAATTTATGCTCTCTGAAAACGTGAGTGTAAAAGTCATATGCTGACGGGAATGTTCTTCCACATACGCAATAGTATTTATCCTTAGCGTATTTTAATAAGTATTTTTTGCTTTCACTATACAATTTGTCTAAGTAATAGTTTAGTTCTCTTTTTCTTTTTAGCATTATGTCTAGTTCTGGTACGTTATCCTTTACTGCCAGCAGGAAGGGGTAATAGGATAGTTTTAAAGTGGTTGTTCTGTTTTTCATGATCTTGTTTAGTGCTTCAGCCATTGTCATAGTTTTCACTAGCTAAAGTGTTTTTCTTATGACTTATATTTTTTTCTACAAAATGACACGTAATGTTTTTCTTATGACTTAATGTTTTAATTATAGGTAATATAAATGATATCAGTATAAAACAATAAGTAAATATATTATGTTGACGCAATGTGTTTTTGCCCTTCTAGGCATCTTTATTTTTATTATGGGCTAAGGTAATAACTTTAGTTTGCGCTAAGGATTTCCTTTAAGTCGTACTCTTGTTAATAGCGTAAAGCTTATTTATGTGAAACCTTCAAGAATAACTTGAAGAAACATGGTAACAGTAAAGTTCAAGTACAAGGGAGAAGAGAAGGAAGTAGATACAAGCAAGATAAAGAAGGTATGGAGAGTCGGAAAGATGATAAGCTTCACCTATGATGAGGGTGGAGGAAAGACTGGTAGAGGAGCAGTAAGCGAGAAAGATGCTCCAAAAGAGCTATTACAAATGTTAGAGAAACAAAAGAAATAAATGAATAAGATTTAAATATAAAGTGAGAAGTTTTTATTTTTATTTTTCACTTAATAGGATAATCTCTTTTTTATGAAGGAATCTTGTGATGATTTGATTTTAAAGTAATCTTTTTATACGTGTGAAAGTTTATTAATTATATGGAAAGTAGAATAATACAAGTTATAGTTATATCTACTTTTTTATCGATATCCACTTTATTCCCCTTACTATCTTTAGCCTATTCCACAACCTTTATAAACCCTAGCTATCCTCAGTCTAACATTATCTCATCTCTACCCACAAATACTAACATTATTCTTTCCTTTTTCATCCCCCCAAAGAATCTTAATGAGCTTTATCTAGTAGCACAAGAAGTAGCTAACCATCAAATTAAGCCACTAAGTAACACTCAGCTTATCTCGATGTTTAGTAATCAAGAGAAGGTTAACGAGACTATAGAGTACCTTGAGAGTAAGGGTTTCACAATAGTATATAGGAGTCCCTTCGAAGTCATGGCTGAAGCACCAGTTTCCCTTGTTTCATCAGTTTTTGGGACTGATTTTGTAGTAGCCAAATCGGCTAGTGGTCAGATATATTACAAGCCTGGTGGTAACGTTAAAATACCGTCTGTTCTTGATAACGTACTAATAGGTGGTTTAACAAACTTTACCAACGTATCGTTACCTTTAATTCAGTTAGGTAAATTGGAAAATGGGAATTTAATACCTAGTAAACAAGTTTATTCCTCATTTGTCTATACTTTCCAATTCTCAGCAACTTGGTATACTCCTAAAGTTATCCAAGGTGTTTACAATATAACTCCACTGCTAAATTCAACTGCCGATAAAAAGGTTACAATTGCAATAATAGATGCCTATGGCGATCCAGAGATATATCAAGATGTAAATCTGTTTGACGCTAAGTTCGGTTTACCATCAATAAACTTAACCGTATTACCAGTTGGTCCTTACAATCCAGAAAATGGGTTGTTTACTGGTTGGTTCGAAGAAGTTGCGTTAGATGTTGAGGCAGCTCATACAGCTGCTCCATATTCCAATATTTTATTAGTTGTTGCGCCATCAGCAACCTTAGAAGGATTATTTTCAGCAATTGATATTGTTGTAAGCGAGGATTTAGCACAAGTAGTTTCCATGAGCTGGGGTCTTCCCGGGATACTATTTGGTGCTTCAGGCTTCTATGCCGTATTCAATGGTATAGCATTTCCTAACTACCCCTATTACGATTATTACTTTGAGCTAGGTTCGGCTGAGGGTATTACGTTTTTAGCGTCATCTGGAGATTTAGGTGCTTATAATGATTTACCAACCGTTTACGGCTCAGCGAATTATCCTGCATCATCTCCTTTCGTTACAGCTGTAGGTGGTACTTCCCTATTTGCTAATATTACTAGCGGTTACATTTCAACTTATAATGCTACAGGGAATTATGGTGCTGAGATTGCGTGGAGTGTTAATCCATTGTATTTTGGTGTTATTCAAGGTGGTGTGAGTTCTGGGGGTGGATATGGTCAGTTGTTCCCAGCTCCTTGGTATCAGCGTTATGTTACTCATTCGAATTATAGGGCTATTCCAGATGTTGCGGCAGACGCTAATCCATTTACTGGGTTTGTAATTTATGCTTTAGGTCAAGAGGGGGTAATTGGTGGAACTAGTCTTTCTGCTCCATTGTGGGCTGGAATTATTGCTGATATAGATGGAATTGTTGGCCATCCATTAGGTTTGGTAAATCCAATACTTTATGAAATTTACCAAAATACTACTTTGTATCATAAGGCCTTCCATCCAATAAGTTTAGGGTATAATGGTTATTATTATGCTAATTCCTCTTACAATCTAGTTACTGGTTTAGGAAGTCCTAATGCTGGTATGTTAGGAATTATCATAAAGCATTTACTATCCAAGAGTTTAGCAATATCTGTAAGTACTTTTGAGCCTGGAGTTTTTCAACCTTGGTATTTCTATCGTTCTACTTTTACAATAGCTGCGTACGTAACTTATCCCAACAACACAATTGTTAGTAAAGGTAGTTTTAATGCTTATATATACACTAGCGAGGGATATTTGGCAACAGTCCCCTTATCCTTTAACGGTACTTATTGGGTTGGTAATTATACTATAACTCCTAATGATCCGCCAAATATCTGGGAAATAGTAGTTAACGGTAGTTCTGGTCAGTTTACTGGAGTTGGAACTGCAGAAGTTGATATTGGTGAATCAATCAATATTGTATCTCCCATTCCTTATCCCTTTAACTTTCCTATTCCATATAACTCACCATTTGGCATTGAGGCTTGGATATACTATCCTAATGGTACTCCAGTCGTTAATCAAAGCGTTACGGCATATTTAGTTAGTAATAGCGGTAAGCTATTGGCTTCTATACCCTTATTGATGATGGCTCCAGGGTTATATGAGGGTAGTTACGCCCTACTTCCTCCATTACCACAAGGCACTTATTTATTAATAATAAACGATTCATACGGTAGCGCTTTCTCTTATGTATATTTTGGTGAGTATAATTTTGGCGCAATTTTAACTCCAATAAATGATGGATTTCCAGCTGCTTCTCCTGGACAAAACATAACTATAATTGACGAAGTACTTACGCCAGAACTTACTGGCATATTTACGTCTAACGTCACTGCATACATTTATAATCAGAATGGTAACCTTATAGGGCAAGTTAAACTTACTCCAGCTCCAGATATAATACAATTCGGCGTTTACTTGCTCTTCTTCCTCTATTACGCTAACTTCACAATACCTTTCGATGCTTCCCCTGGATTCTATAATGTTGTAATACAATCTGTGAGTAATACTTCTACTGGATTAGTTAAAGCCAACTTCGTCACATCGTTTTACGTTTCCCCAGCTAACTTGAGATTAAATGTAAAGGTGAATAGTGTAGTCTATGAGGGTGAGGTTCTGAAGATTTACGCTAACATAACTTATCCTAATGGTACTCCAGTTAAGTATGGGATGTTCACTGCAACAGTATTACCGACTTCCCTTAATTATGAACAGTTAATCATAGGATTCCAAGCTGGAATACCACTACAGTATAACTCTACTTTGGGAGAATGGGTTGGTATTTATAAGGTTCCATCCATATTTTACGGCTCCATATTCCAAGGGTCCTCTGTATATTCCTTAGCTGGTCCTTGGAATGTTATAGTTTCTGGTGTTTCCTGGAATGGTTATAATTTATATTCTACTCCAGCTTCCTTTAGCTTCGTTAATGTTATGCCTTATACTTTCATCAATAATATTATAGTAAGCAGTAAATCTCTAGATTCACCCCTATTATCAAAAATCAACTCTACAACATATATGTTATCTAATGTTAAGGCAAATAATATTACGGTTGAGGGAATAAACGTTATTTTGGATAACGTTATAGCTAATACGATAACTCTTAAGAACTCTAATGTGATGATAAGGTCATCGAGTATTAACCAGTTAGTATTAGAGAATTCTTCAGTCTCAATTATAGGATCTAAAATAGGAGGTAATAATATTGCTGTAGTTGCTAATGATTCCAATTTGACTATAACCTCATCGGTAATACAAAATTCAAGATATGCGTTTCTACAACCCAATTCAGTAATTAGCATAAGTGGTATTAGTATGTATAACGTAACTGACTTGTCTGTAATACCTGCTCCTAAGATAATTTACTTATCAACAACTAATGTTACTGTATCTAAAGAATCAATAATTGTTAACATAACTGGGGAATACCTAAGACTTCTAGGAGTTTCAATGAACAATAAGCCAGTAAGTTATAGTGTAATTTCATCTTCACCTTCCTCAATAAGTCTAAGTATACCGTTTAATGCTTCTCAATTCTCTGATGGCCAATACGTATTCACAGTAAGCGTATCTGATGGGTTGCCATACAACTTGACATTTAACATTTTAAATAATTATCATCTCGTAACTGTACAAGGTCGTATTATAACACTACAAGGATCAGTGAATTTATTAACTGTAATAGCAATAATTTCCTTAATAATAGCAATAATAGCTATTATTCTATTGTTAGTATTAATGAGAAGGAGGTGATAAAGAATGAGGAAGAGTATCACCTTCATTCTATTATTTTCAATTTTAGCTGGAATTATTATGGTGCCTATAGGCAGCTCACAGCCCGTCTCCATTATCTCACGTCCACTAGTATTAGGGAATGTTTCTGTCTTAAACAGCGGAAAAATACAGTATGACCCTACATATTATTCCTTCGAAGCTTATCAGATTCATCCTCCCAACGTTACTCCAGTAGTGGTAAGAATAGCTAATAATGCTGTTTTTAACAATAGTGGTTTAACTCCTTATATCGTCCATGTGAATATACCGAAGGGTAATTATAGCATGTTGATTTTAAACGTTAGCATAAACGAGTCTAATGGAGCTCAATATGATAGGCCAGTTTACATATTCGCAAACGATGTTCCAATATTCTGGGGCTCAACTCAAGAGTTTCTAAATTCAACAGCAGAGACTGATCTTACGATGTTTGAAAACTTATTAAGTGGTAATGTTACTTTCCAATTAGTCTTAGAGAACTTCTATGATGCTAAGATTGGTATAACTGGAATATATAAGATGAATGTAACACTTTACTTATATCCCGGTACTCCGCCTAAAGGGTTACCTAATTACTTTATACCATTATTCCTAAATAAGTACAATTACTCTTACGTAATATTGAATCCATTGAACGATTACATATCACAAAATTTAACAATACCCCATGGTACTTATAGAATGACCTTACTATTATATGAAGAGGGTGGAGGGCTGGATGAGTTCTGGTACGCCAATGAGCCTGCGACTAGGGAGATTCAAGTGTTTTACGATAATAAGCTAGTTGGCATTGTTAACCCTTATCAGACAATATACACTGGTGGTATAGATTTGTTCTGGTGGAAGCCATTAACATCAATAAATACCTTATCTTTCCATAGTCCTTATATTATAGACCTAACACCACTATTGGCAATGAGTTCGCCAAATAATATTATAGCAGTTACGGTAACTAACCTAGAAACAGCTTTACAATTAACTGGTAGTGCAGCTTATGATTGGGATATAGCTGGAGTATTAATGTTATGGGTTAACGGGTCAAATCCACTAATTTCAGCTAAATTGCTAACGGCTTATAGTAAATTTATGGATTCTTCACCAATTTTCAATCCTGGTCTAGTCGGGGAATATTATCAAGAAGGAGGATCGTATATACTTAACTACTCTGCAGTTTTACAGTTCAAGAACGGGTTTGAATACTCTGATGTTGTTCAAGAAGGAAGATTTTACGCTTATCAAACATTCAATCAACTATACGAAAAGGCATATTTAGGGGAGAACTTCATGGAATATGCAATTGAGAAGGGCTCACTTTATAACTCCACACTATATTACAACGTATATTACCCTATATCTATGCAATTCTCCGTATTTGCCTCCCCTATATCTAATCCTCACGTTGTACCTTACAACTTATCATATGCTCAAAATGGCACTTTAAACCTAGGACTATACTATTATTATACTAACATATTTGACAACCAAAATTTGACTATTAAGACTACTGAAAACGTTACTACGGTTGGTGGGTTTAGTGGTATTATAGAAGTTATAAATCGTTATGGTGGTGCAGTACTTGTCTCGATAATTTCAAATAACGCTTTAACTACTAAGAGCTTAGTTAATTATATACTGCTTAATGGAGCTGGTTATAAGGAGATATTCTTGGCCCAAGGTTTACAGAATTCCACTACTAACTTTATTGGGTATTATGTTTATCAAAAAATCCAATTCATTCCAATTAACAATAGTGATCCTCCTAATGTAGATGGTATGTTTCTAGTCAAACCCATACATTTCCTTAGAATTATAGTATAAGAACCTCTCAACCAGTTCTTTAGCATCTTTTTCATCTAATATATTTTTTTCAATCATCATTTCTGTAGTTTTATGTATAGCTTTTTTAGCTAACTTAGCTGCAAGCCAAGCTATTTCTGGAATGTGAAACGCATCAGAACCGTGCATCACCTTATTTAATGGGGCTACCTCAAAAATCTCGTTTAGTATAGTATAAGCTGCTAAAGGTGCAAATGGTATTACTTGTGAGGTGTCTAAGTAAACTGAGGGATAGAGGTAGGACATCCAAGATGTCTCCCTATGATAAGGATAACCAGCGTGCACGAAAATTACCTTTCCTTCATACTTTCTAACAACATTAGTTAGGTATGAAGGTCTTGATAGTTCTAGCTTAATATCTCTATCTCCAGCCCCGGTGTGAATTTGTACGGGAACTTTTAACTCTTTAGCTATTCTTAAGGTTTCGCAAAGTAGATAATCTCTAAAACCCTTTACAACTTTGCCAAACCAATCTGTCTCATTACTGTAAAAATCTCTTCTAGCTTGTTCTATGTCACAGTTCACTTTTAATCCAGTTCTATATGCTATTATACTCTTAAAACCAGTATACCCTTCTTTTCTTATTTTTCCCCTTAAGGTTTCCTCAAAGTACTCTAAGACCTTATCGAAAGGCATTTGAAAAATACTATCATTAATAATGCTCTCTATTCTAAATAGTAACTTTAGTTTTGCTGGTATTTCCATCTCCTTATTTCCAAATCCAGTATCTATTACAAATCCCTCTATTCCAGCGTCATTAAATAGGAATTGCATATACTTTACTGGATCGTCTTTGATTAACTTATTTCTTTCTTCTATGAAATTGTCACCTAATAATCTTCTAAGTTCATTCCTTAGATATAGATAGAATGGCCTCAATTGATTCATTGTAAATGTATCTGCACTTATTTCGTTTTCAAGCCAAGATTCAGCTGAAGCTATTATAAATTCCTTCTCACTCATTATCTTAGCAGAGAACCAATGGGCATGAGAATCTATTATAATCGCCTATACACCTCATATTCCCAATCTGTTACTAGGCTTTCATATTCCTCTACCTCAGCTAACTTGACCTTTATGAATTCATCGATAATTTCTTTACCAATTTTTTCCACTAATCTGGTATCTTTTCTTAGTTCATTTAGCGCTTCTCTGAGACTTCTTGGTATGTCCTCAATATCTTTTCTATTATATGCATTTTCATTTAAAGCTTCTGGAGGCTTCAATCCTTTTTCTATTCCATCCAACCCTGCCTCTATTACTGCTGTTAAGAGAAGATATGGATTTGTTGAGGGATCGGAAACTCTATATTCTATTCTCCTATCTAATTGTGACATTCCGGGATATGGTGTTGGTATTCTTATCATTGCAGACTTATTGTTATATCCGTAGGCTATTTTAGTTGGTGCCCAAGAGCCTGGAACTAGTCTCTTATAGGAGTTAATAGTGGGTGCGGCTATTGCAGTTAACGCTTTAGCATGTTCTAATAAACCAGCTATGAAGTTATAAGCTAAGTTACTAAGTCCATACTTATCGTTCTGGTTATAGAACAAATTCCGATTATCTTTCCATACGCTAATGTTCAAATGTAGTCCAGATCCAGCCATTTTATTAAAAGGCTTTGGCATGAAATTTGCCTCAACACCATGTTTACTCGCTACTTGTCTAGCGACTTCCTTAAATATAATAACTTCATCGGCACTTCTCAACGTATCTTTGTGCATTATGTCAAATTCGTACTGTCCTGGTCCATATTCCTTTATTATCCTTATCGGTTCTATGTTGATTTGCCTTACTGTTTTGGCAATTTCCGGAACGATTTGATTAGTATAAAATGCAGAAGGATCGAAACACCTAGCCTCATCAAATGGTTTTCTATCCTTTGTTAAGTAGAACTCTATTTCGAAGGCTGATTTGAAGTCGAAATCGTATCTTTCTTTCACCTTTTCTATTGTTTTAATTAGCGTACTTCTAGGATCATAATTCCACGGATTTCCTTGCTTATACAAATTACATAATACCATGGCTGATGGTGGAAAAATTGAGAGTGTGCTAAGGTCTGGAGTAAGGAATACATCTTCATCTTGTGGTCCAAATGTCCCATAGGGACTTATATAATTCATTGGGGTAAAGCTCATCATTGCCATTGTTAAGCCTATGCCCGTTTTTAATAATCCATCTATGTGGTCAATATACGCTCCCTTTGATCTAATATATCCATCTAACCCAACCCAAGTGAACCTTAAAATTTCTACACCCTTTTCTCTAAGCTCTTTCTCTACATTCATTAATAATAAAATAAACTCGCTAGTTTATTAATAATTATTATTGAGTGAAGTTAGTATTTACTTCTTCCGGTTCTTCATACCACTTTACTTTTTCCCCAATTTTTGCCCTCATTTTCCACTTAATGCTCTTAGGATGTTTCTCAATTATTTCTCTTAATTTTAATAGTTTAGGTTCAATTATTTCTCTATTTTTATCATTTATTAAGAATTTTAATATTTTCTCATGATTTATTGTATAAGTCTTATAAAACCCCCAGTCTTCAGATAGGATTTTCGCAATATAGTTATAGTCCATAGTCTTCTCGTCATCCCTCTCTCCTAATTCAACGTCATAAAGTAGTGCAGCTATATCCTTTTCGTCATTTTCAGTAAGTTGTATTATCTGCATTTTTGTTAGAAATAAGTCTGAAGTTGGGATGGTGTATTTCATTATTCTTAATCTATCTTTTAATACAAGTTTGTGACACATTATGAACTCGTCTAAAAAGACATCAACCGTTGAGTTTATTATAGGGTCAAAGAACATCAATCTAGTATGTCCATGCAGAGCGTTGAATCTCTTATTTGGGATTAATCCTATGCCTTCTAAGAATTTAGATATCTTACTACTTTGAGATGAAAGTCCAAAATAGTCTATATCCTTGTATACTCGTGGATATAACTCTGATCCTTTTTTGGCTATTAGTGCTATTGCTGCACCTCCAATTGCTCTTAGAGTTATTCCCTCATTATTAGCCTTATCTATTACTTCTATTGCCCTATTCAGCAGTTGTTCCTTAGTTACTGTCATAATAAATTATTTAGTTTAACCTCAATATAAATCCTGACATCAAAAATATTTAGGACTTTTTTGACTAAAATTAATAAAAGATCGTTAGGGTGAGTAGGCAAAAAGTTTATAAGCATAGTTAAAAGTGTGTGACTATGGAACCTCTAATAGCCATAGATCTAAATTCCAATATGAGTATTTCTCAACTAGAGAGCTCAGTTAAGAAGCTTTTTGAGACATTTGGTGCTTTAGAAGTAGTTTTCATTATAGATGATGACAGTATAGTGGAATTAGATGGGAATTTAGTTTTAACATTCTATACTGTGGAGGATCTATTGGAAACCTATAAGGTGCTGAAAAGACTTTCAGAAGTTAAATCCAATAGGTTAAGGGTTACCAGTGTGATAAGATTAGAGAGAGACCTGAAGAGGTTCCCATTAGTTGTAATTACGGATAGGAAAATCATCGGCTTAAAAAAGAACTTAATCTTCGTATACAATGGAGAGAAAGTAAAAGCTAGATATTAAGTCCTTTTTAAAATACTTAATAATGACGTAGATTTATTCTTAGGGCTCTCTTAGAAGACATTAGTGGTGCATATTAAACTGTTTTCAAACATAACAGTTGGATTCAATAAAAATCTTTCTTGCAATACTGTTTATGTTTAGCTTCTTGTATTTTTAGGAGATAATTTTTTAGTACAAATTTAAGAGTTAGAGTCCATGAAAGCTGAAAATTGGAGTAATGTAGTTGGGGGTTACATTTCGTGGATAATGGATGGTTACGATTTAGGCGCTGTCGTTATTACGTCAACTATACTAGGTAAATTATTTTATCCCGGAATAGGTTTACTAGGTGCAGTTTTGCCCATAGTTTTTACTGTAATCTCAAGGCCCTTAGGTGGTTTCGTATTTGGTTTTGTTGGAGATAAATACGGCAGAAGAGTTAGCTTGTTAATTACAGTCTTAGGTTACTCTTTGTCTATAGGCTTAACTTCTATATTACCTACTTACGCTCAAATAGGAATCTTGGCAGCTATTATAATTTCAATCCTCAGATTCATACAAGGTATTTTTATTGGTGGAGACGTTGCTGGAAGTTTTACCATAGTTATGGAGAGTCTAAACAATTATAGAGGTATATTTTCTGGTATAATGCAATCTGGAGTGCTAGTAGGTTTTGTCGGAGTAGACTCCTTATTCACTTATTTAGCTTCTGTTACTGGGGCAGAGTTTATATCATTTTATTGGAGACTGATTTTCGCAATTGGAGTAATACCAGCAGTGTTAGCAGTATTAATCAGATTTAAGATGACAGAGCCAAGTATTTGGCTCAAGGTGAAGAATTCTACAAACCCCTTAAAAGGTTTAAGAGAACTTCCGCAACCTTTTCTAGTCATGGTAGGCTTCTGGTTAGCAATATATGCTGGACCTCAATTAGTACCTACACTATTTGGCCAAGTTATGAAGTTGCCTCCCTCATACTATGGTCCCCTAGTTCTCTATATGAATCTAATAGGAATACCATCGATGATAATTGCAGGATTACTCTCAGATTATATAGGGAGAAGAATGATGGGTATAATAGGTTCGATAATCGCTGCAATAGGCTCATTTACTTTTTACTACTTTATTCAAATACACAACATTAACTTATTATATCTTGTATTACTTTTTGGTTTTCTGATAAATTTGCCCTCCTCTATAACTCCTGCATTTCTATCAGAGAGATTTAAGACGTTTACAAGAGCTTTAGGAGTTGGTACTGCATACAATGGAGCGTATATAATAGCGGGCTTCGCACCAATTTACGTTTCAATTCTTTCGACTTTTATGAACCCATTTAACGCAGCTACGACTATAGCAGTCATTGGCTTTATTATAGCCATAATTGGACTTGTCGCTGGACCAGAGACATATAAGATAAGTCTAGAACAGTGATTTGCTTTTAAATGCCAAGTCAATTATTTTTCTTATGAAGGTTGCGGTTATAGGTTCGGGTCCCGCCGGAATAGATGCCTCATTAGAATTAGCTAAAAATAACAAGGTAATATTAGTGGAAAAAGAGGAAAGACTGGGAGGAACATGTGTGCTATACGGCTGTATTCCATCTAAGGCTATGTTGCATCCCATACATCTGGCTTCTGAGCTCGAAAAGTTAGGTAAAAGTATAGTTTTTGATTTGGGAGAGTTGAGAAAATTAGGCCAGGAGGCGTCATTTAGGTTATCCAAGGGAGTCGAATACATGCTGGAAGATAATGGAGTAGAAGTTATTTATGGGGTTGCGTCCCTTAGATCTGGGCAGTTGAACGTAAATAATGAGACTCTTCAAACAGATTATATTGTTTTAGCTACAGGTACTTATAGAGAAGTGGTTAAGGGTATAATATATTCAGAGGATTTGCCTTATCTAGATAAGGATTTCCAGAGCGTTGTTATCGTTGGAGGAGATGTGGGAGGTGTTGAATTTGGATGGATGCTAAGAAAACTTGGAAAGGAAGTAGTTATAATTGATAAACAGTCTTCGCTATTGCCATATCTGGATAAGGAGGTTAGTAATGCTATAACCAACTACTTCTCAAAGATAGGTATGAAATTGTATTTGAATCGTTCAGTTAAGGAGATGAAAGAAAGAGAGGTAGTATTAGAGAACGGGGAGAGGTTAACTGCAGATGTTGTATACATGACTTTTGGTAGAAAACCATCAATCCAAGGTTTTGAGGAGGTTAATCACAATCCCTTTGTGACTGTTGATGAATACTTAAGGACCAGTATAAGTAACGTTTTTGCAGCTGGTGATATAATTGGTACTCACACTGCTCATGAAGCAATGTACGCAGGGAAAGTAGCCGCAATTAACGTTATGGGTGGGAAGAAAGTATTTAATAAACAAGGTATACCTAAAGTCGTATATACTCATCCTACAATAGCTTATGTAGGAAACATGGAAGGAAAGTGTGCTAAAATTAATTTAGCTGAAATAGGTCGTGCGATTACTGAAAAAGAGACTGATGGATTCCTTAAGATTTGCGTTAAAGACGATAAGATTGTGGGAGCTCAAGCTTTTATGAAGGATGCTGAAGAAGTGATATCTTTAATTTCATTCTTAATTAGATATAATATTAAGGTTAGTGAGATTAAGGATTACGTAGCTCCACATCCCTCCTATATCGAGGCCATAACTGAACTTCTAAGCAGACTCTGAGATAGATATCTAGACACCATCACTCAGCAAGTAAGTATATATATCTGGATAGTCTATCCATAAGTATGAATGTATATGAAGCAATACGAAAAAGGAGGGATATAAGAAGTTATTATAAACCAGACCCTATCCCTGATGAGGTGTTAGCCAGAATCCTTTCTGCAGCTCATCTAGCTCCTTCAGTTGGCTATTCACAGCCTTGGAATTTCATTATAATTAAAAACATGGAAATTAGGAAGAAGATTAAGCAGTTAGTAGAGGAAGAAAGGAAGAGATTTGAGAACGTTTTAGATGAAGAACGCAAAGCAATATTTTCTAAGATAAAGGTAGAAGCCATATTAGATTCTCCCGTTAATATAGCAGTAACCTACGATCCTAATCGATTTGGCCCTAATATTTTAGGTAGGTCAACTATGCCAGAGACATCACTGTATAGTACTATATTGGCAATAGGCAATTTGTGGTTAGCTGCTACTGAAGAGGGAATAGGTGTTGGATTTGTATCGTTTTTCAATAAGGAAAAAGTCAAAGAGATATTAAAAATTCCAAAGGAGATAGAGCTGGTAGGTTATTTAACCTTAGGATATGTAAGGGAGTTCCCTAAAATACCAGAACTGGAGGAGAAGGGATGGAATAGAAGGCTAACGTTGTCAGATTTAGTATTTGAAGATGTTTTTGGTAAGAAACCTAATGATAAGTTTAGACTGTTATTAGATAGAACATTTGAGAAAATATTTAATAATTTCTGAGGTTTTCAAATTTAGCCTTAACTCTTAGGGCCCTACCCATTTTTATTACTTCGTAATTTATTTGTAAATTATTGCACGATCGTTTAATCTCAATTTGATCCTCTGATATGAACCTAATATTTGGCTTACTACAAAGACTTACGTCAAGATATTGTGATAGTATTTCGTCTATTTCATTCATATCATTTACTGTAAATTCTAATTCTATGGTATTTCTCATCATTCTTGCGAATGTACCGTGCCGGCTTGACATATATGCCGTTGCTATACATGTTATACTTCCAATTACATTGAATGCCAACACAAAATAATAAAATGGATATCCCAAAATAGTAATCTTCACTACATAAAATACATATGTTGTTATTGCAGATAGAAAAACTGAATATGCTATAGAAGAGATTATTGAAAGCCTATAATTTGTTTTGAAATGATAACTTAGTAGTAACCCAGTGAAAAATGGCCCTATAATTGGAACCCACCATAATAAAAATGGAAATAAAAATACTGCCTTGCTTAGAGTGAAATTTTTCAATGCGGATTAACTTCTCACTCTTACTTTATTAATTTTTATTTAAGTTCAATAACATTTCCTTCTGTATCCTCAAAGTACAGTATTCCATCCTCACCAATTACCACATATCCAACTCTCCCTCTGCACTTATATGGAAATGCTAGCAATCCTTTTGTCTTTAGTCCGGAAACTGCGTATATTGGCAATAAGGAGTCATCTAAGTTCAATGCTAGACAGTCCGGTATTAACTTAAATAGGTCGTTAAGTAGACTATTAAGGAAATTTTCATATTCATCTCCTAAACTTTTCAGCTTTTTCGCCTTTTCAAATATGTCCATGTTTTATATTCTCCTTTTTGGAGCTAAAAATTTCCCTTCTTAATTGAAGTAGCTATTAATTCATAATAACTATAAGTTAATCTTAAATTCTACTCTGTTATAGAATATTATAAAGAGTGGGAAAGTTGGAGAATATTATACTTAGGAGTTACGAAGAAGAGCTATTTGACCATGAGGTTTACAGTAAGTTAGCAGAAGCAGAGAGAGATCCAGAGTTGAAGAAGACACTCTTTAAGTTAGCAGAGATGGAGAAGAAACATTCGGAATTTTGGAGAGAGGTCGCAGAGAAGAGAGGACTTAGAGTTAAAGGAAAATTAACAACATTAAATAGAATCAGAGTAAACTTTTACACTTTGTTGCGAAAAATTTTAGGTTTAGATATTACTATTAAAGTTTTAGAGAGCAGTGAAGAAGATGACATAGAGAAGTATAGAAAATTGTCCGAAATGGAGATCTTCTCATCTGAGGAGAAACAAAGATTAAAGGATATTATGGTAGATGAGGCAGTACACGAAAAAGTTTTAGGGAATGTTGAAGCCAAGAGCGTAGGTGATTTTGTGTATGGTATAAGTGATGGTCTAGTAGAGGTTTTAGCTGCAGTATCGGGATTATCTGGGGCCATATCTTCACCACTATTTGTTGCCGTGGGAGGATTAATAGTTGGAGTATCTGGAACGCTTTCAATGGCAATAGGTGCATACCTATCTACTAAGTCAGAAAAAGATGTAAAGATCCAAGAAAGAAAGAGATTGGAGTTGGAAAAGAATGTTGACCAGCACTCAGTTCAATTAAGGCTAGTTAATTTCTTCACAGAACTTGGAGTAAATCTAAATCTAGCCAAGAAGGTTTCGTCAAGTTTAGTTAACGTTGCTGAAGATATTCTATACCCGGAGGTTAAAGAAAATCCGGTTAAGAGTGCCTTAATCACAGGTTTATCATACATTACTGGAGCTATAATACCCATTTTGCCATATTTAGTTGGATTATCTGGACTCACTGGCGTGATAACGTCTTATGTGGTAGCAGGATTATCTACATTTATAGTTGGTTCTATCATAGGGATATTAAGTGGAATAAACCCCTTTAGGAAAGGTGCTCAAATGGCTTCTTTAGCGCTGTTGGCAGCTTTAGGTACTCATGCTTTAGGATATTTAGCGTCAAGATTTCTAAATGGCAGCATTTAATATGAAAGGCTTTAAATTTTATTACTTCCATTATAAGACGTGCCTAGCTTATTTGGTAGGAAAGTCAAGGTAATACATCATATAGATCACTTACATCCAACAATGAAGTTAGCAATAAAGACTATACTAGATTCTTATCTCCCAGATATTATAAGAGGTTATGGTTTTAGGTATGCGGATCCTAAATGGGGAGAGCCTATTTTCATTCCCTATGGCTATCTAGATGGAGAGTATAAGGATACCATTGAGGCATTTAAAAAAATAATGGAGGAGATTAATGAAAGAAAGGAAGATGGTTTGGCAAAATTTAAGGAATGGTATCCAGAGGCAAAGTTTTTTGATATTTACAGATTTATTCAATATTCAATCCCTGGGACTGAAGAAGGTTACACTCCTGGTATTGCAGTAGATCCCTTAATTCCTTATAACTATTTCAAAGATGGTTTAAATGAGGTTAAGGATGAAATTAAAGGGAGCGTTATTGTTGCGTCCCCATCACTTTCGTCTTTTACTGAGTTTAAGTTTTACGACCCAATAATAGGGAGAAGAAATGAAATAGTTGATGCCTATATTTGGCTTAATGAGTTATTCCATGAACAATATGATAAGGATAAGATGTATGATGAGAAATTGGGAAGATATTATATGAATGTTATACTTGACTTTTTAGAAGAATATGGTAAAAACAAAAGAGTAAACGATATAGAAGGCGGTGATGTATTATTGGTCCCAATTTTTGTATGGGGTAAGGATAAGGTCTTCGATGATAATAGCAACATAGTTTCAGCTTGGAAGAACTCTAAGTTATTTACTAGTTCAGTGTTTCATGAGATTGAAGCATTACCAGTTATACTTAATAAACAGTATTTCGACTTCATACTGACTAGATATTCCCACATGTTCAATAAAATTATTCTATTAGGCAATAAGAAGCTCCCCCAAATTGATAAATGTAGCGAATGTCCATCCTCTTTAAGACTGCTAAAAGTACAAAAAGAGGGTAACTTCTCAAAAGTATTTATAGCAAAATGATTTTTAGGCTAAAGCCTCGTTTATAGCATTTGTTATTTCGCTTGAAGCATTTAGAATTTCATTGTAAGCCTGTAAGTACTGTCCTGAAGGCGTAACTTTGTTTAGTATCATATTGTATAATAATGTAGAATTTAATGCTGCTAATACGGTTGGAGAGATTGAATTAGGATACCCCAAATCAACCCAAGTGCCTCCAGGTCCAGTTATAATTAATATTGTGATTATGTGGGGATGGCTTCCAAAATATGCTGGGGCTATATTATTAAGTTTCGTGTATGTCTGATTTACTTCATAATATACTACTAGATTATATGCCCAACCTGGTAACTCACTTTTTAACTCTTTCAGTCCAAAAGTTACATCATCAGTATTTATTGGTGTACCATTTGTTGTCTGATTTAAATATTGGCCATAAATGTAAATTGGGTGGAAGTATACTCGAGAGTTTGGAAATGGCGTATAGTTTAGGAATAGTAAAGCTGGGATTTCCCCTCCAAATTCTTGCTCGTTTACTGAATAGTGTGTGACTATGCTTAGATTTCCATATTTTGAAAGTGCTAAATATAAGGGCCATGACGTCGTAGCACCGTTTGGACAACCATACCAACTTATGAAGTAAATTTCGACTGAATTGTTAGAAGCGTAATTGGTATTACTTACCTTATATAAGTTAAAGAGAGGAGTATTAGCATTGGCTGTAATTGGTGAAGACGAGGAAGGATGGCCAAGGTATGGCACTGCTACTAAGATTATAATTATCACAGCTAACACAACAAAAGGTATGTAAATCAATTTATTCTCATTTTGTTGCGATTTTTTCCTTTTAGCCATCATATATACAACTGAACATTAAGTTAAATTTGTTTTGCAAAGTGGAATATCTCTAACGTAAATTATCTTATTTCCAACTAATTTAAAAGTTTTTATATTTACATTTAACCCTTCATTTATCGAATTCCAGAATTCAATCGAGAATTTAGGATCGGTTTTCTCATTAGGTAAGAAGCATTTAGCATCATCTCTCATTACTAGAATTAATAGTATTGAGTTAAATCCCTTCTTCATTAACTCTCTCAATTCTTTAAGGTGTCTTCTCCCTCTTTCAGTTGGTGCGTCAGGAAAATAAGCTATCTCATTCTCCACTAATGTACATCCTTTTACTTCCAAGTAGGTATTATCGTATTTGAAGTCAATTCTACTGTTTCCTACCTTTATCTCTTTTTCGTATGCTTCCGGTAGAAACTTTGAGGCTATAATGTTGTGTAATCTACTATCTAGTACTACAAATCTTGAATTAGAGTAAGCTGCAGTTATTGAAAATTTTGTTTTATAACCCTTTGTTTCCCTAATCAATACTAAGTTTCCTGGATAAATTAAATCTTTTAATCTTCCAGGGTCATGCAGGTGGGCAAGGAATTCTTTCCCGTTAAAAGTCACTTTAACCAAGAATCTATTTATCCGTTCTACTACGTGTGCTTCATATAATTGTTCGATGAACTCGTATACGCTAAAGCCCTCCTTAACACGAAAGGGTAAGTCTCCAATTTGGTTTCGGGAATCTCTTTCATTCATGAAATCTACTCAACTATAATTTATTGTATTTGAGGATATAGAGCTTTCCTCAAGATATTGATTAATCTAACTCAGAGGAAGTTTACGACCTATGAACATATTAATGTCTTCTAATGTGTTTAGTAACTTTCTTTGCCTAGAAATTTTTATAATTATTCGGACATATTTATAAATACTTTAAATTTATTTATTTCTAATCTGTAACGTCTTCCTCCTACTTTTATGTCTACAAATAGGAGGATTTCTCTATTACGCAAAAAAGCATCTTTATTCCCTAACTTTCAGATTAAATTTTAGGAGTTAAAAGATAACGTATAACTATTCAGTATTACCACAAAGGGAAGCATAATCTTCCATTTATTATATTTAAGTTTTTTATCCATTTCTCCATGAATTAAGTGATGATGAGTTTGCCGAGTGTTGACGATGTGAAATGAACTCACTTTCTGATTAAGAAGGATTAAGACATATTCTGGTGTTATACTCCTCTTGTATTTCACTACATTCCATTCTATCTGAGTTTACAAATGATTTTTCTATTTTCTTTAATTGTGAATCTACAAATGCTACCTTATATCCCGTAACCACGTACCAAATATTATTCTTATTCTGAATGACTATTAGCCTAGGGGAGAGTTCGAGTAACATTTTTCTAATATGGTCTGTATTGCTACCAGTTCCGCTGACTCTGAACTCCTTAACTACTACATCTCCCTGATTCCCTTCTATCTCATATCCATCAACGTAAATAGTTAATAATGCTCCTAATCTCAGTACTGTTGAGAACTCTTTAGGTTCTAATTCCAGTTTATATTTTGAAATATATCTTAACCACCTTTCCCTTTTCCTTCCTCTGGTTTTCATCTTAATTAAACCTTGTAAACTCATGGAACTTAGTATGTCATTCACTGTAAAAGCGATAAAATCCGGATCTCTATAAATTTCCATACCTTTGCATTTCATGTCAGTTATTATCCCATTACATAAGTATGAGTATTCTTGAAGTAGTGGGATAAATAAATCTTCAATACTAGTAATCTTAAGTCTCACATAACTTCTATATGCACACTATCGGATTTAAGCGTTTAATATCCAAATGTGTCAAATAGCATCAGATCTTCTAATAACATCATATCTAAAAGTGACAAAGTGATTAATAATGGAAGAACATCAATGTACTCTTGAGGTAACTGAGAAGGATCAACATTACCACTTGTAAGTAATTCTTGTAATTGTCTCGATTTTTCTTGTAAAGATTCGTAAATCTTCTTCGCCTCCTCTAAACCGGATGCAGTAAGATCATAAACAGTCTTTTTAAATATAATGCCTTTACTTCTCTTTATAACTAATCCCTCTCGTTCTAAATACTTCAACGTCGCATCAATTTCATATTTATCTTCCTTAAGTCCCTCCGCTATTTCTTCCAAAGTGGAGTCCCTATTCTGATATAAATAAGCAAGAATTTTCTCTCTGAGATTCATCTAACTGTACTCTTATTTTCCTCAGATTTAAATATTTTGGCTAGCCTAATTTGCCTCATTATATACTGTAATGGGTTAGCTACCTTAATAAAGCAATATATAATATTAATAAGCAAAGATGGAAAAAGATTCCCGAACTCGTTAGGGATTATTTTAATTAATGATTCGGTAGAATAGGATAATGGTGAAAAAATGGGTATAGATCCTAACTACAGGACGAATTTTCCGGTATCTGGTGAGCATTCTGGGCATAAAATATATGGTACAGTAGAGCCACCGGCAAAGCTGGGTATACATGGAACCATTGTTGGCGTAGATTTCGATCTATGTATTGCAGATGGTTCATGTATAAATGCATGTCCAGTTAATGTTTTCCAATGGTATGACACACCGGGTCATCCTGCATCAGAAAAGAAAGCAGATCCAGTAAACGAGCAAGCTTGTATATTCTGCATGGCATGTGTTAACGTTTGTCCAGTGGCTGCAATTGATGTAAAGCCACCATAAAATTTTTTATTAACTTTTCTACTTGCTTTCTAAAATGAAATTTTATATAAATTCTCGGAATAAGTATATTGAGGTTTTTGGGGAAGGGAAAGAGGGTATAATCATTTTTCCAACATGGGTACCTGGTTCTTACGTTATTAGAGATACTGAGAGATATATCGTAGAAATGGAAGGAATTAGAATAGGGAAGAATAGATTCTTCGTTAAAGATAAGTTCAGATATTTGATTCAAGCGCTTAGTAAAGATCAGAGAGAAGCGATCTCAACTAGTGACTATTTATTCATTAATCCCCCATCAGTATTTCCGTTTCAGACAATTGAAGAGGAATATTGTGTAAAAATTAACACCACGTGGCCTATCCATACTACGCTAAAAAAGGTCGAAGATTGGTTTTGTGCCGATAACTATAATGAATTTGCGGATTCACCGATTCAAGCTTCACCTAAATTAAAGCTGATTGAGATTGATAAAAAGCATAAAATTTCTACTATTGATGAACTTGACAAATCGTTTATAGAATCACTAGGAAAATGTATATTTGAAATAGATCAGAAGATCTTCTCTAATTCCTCCACAGATGAATATATATTCTTCTTTAGGAGATCTGATACAGATTTCGGTGGAATTGAACATGAGAGATCTTCTTCCATTGTAGTCTCGTGGAATTACAAAGATCTTATCCGCTTGTTTATTCATGAGTATTTTCACAGGCATAATGTGAAGAAGATTAAGCCTAAAGATTTAAGGATTAATTACGAAGACGAAACTTATACTGAATTGCTGTGGGTTGCAGAGGGTCTTACAGAGTATATTGCAGTAATAGTACCTTTAAGAACAAGAGTAGTAAAAGTTGAGGAGACTCTGAATTACATTGCAAATACGTTAGCGTGGCTTACCTTTCCCGGGACAAAGAGAATGAGCCTAGCAGAATCTTCCTATACTACATGGATAAAGTATTACCGGCGTGATAATAATTTCTTAAACGTAGGCATTTCCTATTATCAGCTTGGTCTCATTGTTGGTCTTATAATGGATCTAGAGATGATTGAAAACGGTAACTCAATTTATGATTTCTTTAGAGAATTATACAAGTTAGGGGAATATACGTATGATAATGTTAGGGATATAGCAGAGAGATTAGGAGTTAGAAATTTAGACGAATTAGTATTTTCAAGAGATCCACCAATATTTAATAGGCTGTCAAGATATTTTGAACTGAGTTTCGTAGATAAAGGTTCTCCGTATTGCGGTTTAATGTTAGATAACAAGAAGGTAACTTTTGTTGAGGATGATTCACCGGCAGATAAAGCAGGAATTATTCAGAGTGACGAGATAATTGGAATAAATGGAGTCTCTTCCAATAATTTAAATTTAGAATGCCAAGTTACATTAGCACTGGTTATTAATCGAGAGGGAAGACTTATGGAGTTTACAATTACACCAAGTGAAAACCCTGGACACAACGTGGTTATAAAAGGAAATGGAGAGATTTTCAAGAAATGGTCAGAAGGTATAGAATATGGAGAAGGAAAGTCAAATATAAGAATTATTTAATATGTTTCCTATAATATTTTCTTCAAAAGTAAATCCCAAGTTCTAAGGAGAAAGAATCCACTAAGTCCTTAAAAGTTACTTAAATTAACGAAGATTCTCTATTACGATCCCAATTAATGATAGAGGTCTTTATCGAATTATAATAGAGTTAGCCAAATGAGGAGAACTCTAAAAGACGTTTAGGTATTTTCTAAGTATGGGGTTTGGGCTTCATTAAATTTTCATGAACTCATATCCAACTCTCAGCCCTTGGGCTTCACCGAAGTCACGGGAAAACCCATTCACCCTTCTCCATCTATCTAGCGGGATAACCCTACTCATCTGTCAGATAAGTAAATCCGCACATCTTATGAAATCTTATCATTCTGGAAAATCCATCCACATCTGGTGGTAAGATTTCTAAGAAATCTTTACGTATAAAGTGCATAAATTTCGTGGTTTATCGGAAACTGTTGGCAACGGCTCTGGCTAGTAGAATGAAGTTTTCCCTTGTTTTAAAACCACCTCTAGCCCTTCATATAATCTCTTTGGTATTACGCAAAAGTCCTTATAAACTCTTTCTGAGAGAATCTATGCTACATGGAACCATTCTATTTTAAGTCATATAACAGAACAGTAGGAATAGCTCATGATGTGAATGAGTTGGAGAAGGAAATCGAGAGACTAGGAAAAGAAGATCCAGCTTGTGTTGAATGGCATCTTGAGGAAGGGCATATTGTGGCTTGGTTGAACTATATTGGTGAGAGGGGTTTGGCTGAGATGTTAAGGGGAGTTAGTGATGTGAAAGAATCGTTGGCTAGAATTAGGGAGTTTAAGGCATTGAAGAGTAGGCAGAGAAAGAAGACAAGATACTATAACAAATAGTCCATTTTCCACGGTTAGTGGAACGTCCAGCTTTTTTACTTGGATATGGCCTCAGGGCCATAATGAAAAACTTGAATTAAAATCTAAAAATCTTAAGCATTCATCTTTACCTTAAAAAGGCTAAACTTTCAATGGTAAGGAATTAAGACTAGAAAAGAAAAAAATTATTAATTAAAGAAAAAGATTATTAATTGGAGATTATCCTTAAATTACATCTAAAATTGATTGTAAAATATGGGTTATGGGATTCTCCGCTCTAATATTAAGAAGTTAAACTTTATAGCTATTGAGTTAAACTATTATTTATGATGGTCACAAAGGTACACAAAAAGGGAATAGTGGTTATCACAAAGGAAATAAGGGAAAAGTTTAACATTAAGGAGGGGGATGAAGTGATCATTTACAGTGATGAATATGGGATTCACATATTACCAAAGAAGTCACCAGAGGAATTATTTGGAATAGATAGGGGAAAAGGTTTGGAAGAGCTAGCTAAGGAACATATTAAAGAAAGGGAAACTGAACGTGCGAAAGTACATCCTTGATGCTAATATTATATTTCAATTCTTCTCCGGTTCGCCTAATGTCAAGAAGTATCTATTAAATAATGACGAGAAGTTCATTAACGCCGTAAATCTTTCAGAATTCGCATATCATTATGCAAGGAAATTTGGCTTTAAGGCTTCGGGTGTCAAGTTGAACTATCTCTTGACCTTCATTAACCTTGTGGAAATTGATAAGACGCTTGCGGAAATAGCTTCAAAAATAAGATTAAAATATAATCTATCTCTAGGGGATTCTTTTCTCGTCGCTACAGCAGAGATGATTGGGGGAACAGTTGTCACATCGGATCACGAGTTTGCAGAAAGAACGGCAAAAGATTATGATGTTGAATTTATACCTATAGAATGATTTCAGTAAAATAAAGATATAACTTTATCCGTATAAAATGTCTTACAGTACCAATTTAAATTTAAAATCTAACTTTTTCCTAATAAAGGTGTCTCTGTACTATATACCTTTGCTTCAGTTTTCTGAGTAGAAAATAAGCCTAAACGCATCAAGTTGATCTATCATTGTCTTATTGTGATAATTAGGAAAAGAAGATCCAGCTTGTGTTGAATGGCATCTTGAGGAAGGGCATATTGTGGCTTGGTTGAACTATATTGGTGAGAGGGGTTTGGCTGAGATGTTAAGGGGAGTTAGTGATGTGAAAGAATCGTTGGCTAGAATTAGGGAGTTTAAGGCATTGAAGAGTAGGCAGAGAAAGAAGACAAGATACTATAACAAATACAATTTTATAAAAATTCATATTTTGTTGTTATCATTATTTCTACATCTTTGTCATATTCTCTCTTAAACTTTAATGCAAGGTCTCTAGCTTCATCCATACTATCGACTACATTTACAAATATTCCAGCCTTGTCATCCTCTATTTCAGTGAAAGCGTACTTTGCAAAGAATTTTTTCCCCTCTTCTAGTCTTGATGTAAATACTGCAAATATAGATATTTCAGCCTTATTTAAATCTATAATAGGCATCAATCTGATAAATTTTTTGCTATACAAATATCTTAGATGTCTTCTGATCGTTTTAGACGACACTCCTAATTCTTCTGCAAGTTCAATTGGTTTTATTAGGGGTTTCTCTTTAAGTATGCTTACTACTTTCAAGTCAAACTTAGAGGGGCTATAAGGCATCTGATTTGGGATATATATCATTTTTGGTTCTCCCAACTTCTCGCTCATTTTTCGTATTTTTTCATCAAGTTCAACTCTACTCTTGGAGTCAATTTCATAAACGTTAGTCTCTTCTAGACACTCGATTTTGGCTATGTAATCTCCATCCCAATCGTATAAATTGTTAAAGGCTACATAACCATGATATCTGCCTAGGAAATTTGGATTAACGTAAATTGTAAATCTTTTGATTATATCCCCAAACAACTTCTCCATTCTGTAACTTACTGCTGGTGGAGATATGCCTAGCAGCATTGCAATTCTTCTCTGTGGTGTTCTAGCATCTTTTAGAAGTATCTTTAATATTCCCTTATCTACTGAGTCCATAATTACCTATCTCATTTATGTTTTATATCCTTTTCTTACAATACTGTTTTAAAAGTTTTCACAATATTTCTTCTCTTTCACTTATCTTTTTGAGACCTTCGAATAAGGAGTTTATATTTCTTTCACTAAAAGGTAGTCTTATTATAGTATATTCCCCGGTATATATTCCATACATAAAAAGTATTACATCTCTCTCGTACAAATAAGTGTATATAAGTGCTTGCATTAAGTCGACCTTTTTAAGTTCTGGTTTACTTTTTATTTCTATCACTAAGTCGTCGGAGCAAATATCAGCTTGTCCAATTAGTTTAACATTTCCTATTTTCTCTATTTTCTTATCGCAATAATACAACTTCCTCTCATCAACTATCCCTGAAAGAAGCTCTAGAGCTTTATTCAAATTATAGTAAAATGGAAGATATTTCTCATTAATTTTGTTAATACCATTTATTAGATATTCTTGCAAATATTCATGCAGAAATTGACCTAATTTTCCATTGCTGGGCATTCTCAACTCTAACATATAATATTGGGAAAGGACTTCATATTCTATATCACTATAATTTATGAAATAGCCTAATTTCTTTTTTAGACTATTTTCCAACATACTAATTTTCTTATGAGGGTTTAAATAGATTTTTCCCAAAAATCGAGATACATCTAGTACGAATTTAGTTTGAATATTACCTTAATACGACAGTTTTACAGTTAAGAGTAATTCATGTTCTTCCTCTTCTCCAATCGGTTTTAGGCAGTATTACATGTTTAAACGATTCCAGCCTATTCTTGTAAGGAATTAAGTCCTCTATTATGTTTTTTATTTCTTTCTTCATATTCTTTTTAGGACTGAATCCCAATGATGGTAATATTCTAGTTTCAACTTTATAATAGTGCTCCTCTTTTTCTACTCTAGGATTCTTTACATTTTGTATAGTAACCCCCAATCCCATGGACTCAGCAACTTCTTTAACCATTTCGGCTATTTGACTAACACTATATACTTCATGAATTTGGTTAACTACTCTATACTCTCCTTGATTAGGAGGATGTTCAAGTAAAATGGTTAACGCTTGCATGCTATCCTCAAGTGAGATAAATCCTCTAGTTTGACCTCCTTTTCCATAAGGTGTTAACGGAAGACCCAATACTGCTTCGACACAATACCTATTAACAACCGTTCCCCAAACTTCATCAAAATCGAATCTCGTCCTTAACTTCTCATCTATAATCTCTTCAGTTCTCGTACCATATACTGGACCTTGCATAATATCGGTAATAGTTAAATTCCATACTTTATTCGCCCATAACAAATTATAGCTATCGTAAACTTTACTCCAATGATACCAACTGCTAGCCCATTTGGGAAATGGAATCTTATCTTTTTTGCCGTTTATTTCGACTTCTACGAATGGCGACTCTAGTATATCATAATTTGGTGTTCCGTACTCTCCCATCGTTCCCATCTTTAAAATATGTATACTTGGATCAACTTTAATGATTGAATAGATGAGATTTATCGTACTAGTAAGATTGTTTATGAAGGTGTAATTAGCGTGGTTTACATCAATCATCGAGTAGGGAGCTGATCTTTGTTCGGCGAAATGTACTATGGCATCTGGTTTATGTGTTTGAATAATCTCATGTAATTTATCAAAATCCTTCACATCAACTCTATGAAAGGTTATATTAACATCAAGTAGTTTCCTTGCTGCTACTATCCTTTCCTCTGGATCTGGTAATGGAAACGCAGAATCTGACCCTACTTCCCTTACGGCATTTCTTGTGTATAAGTTATCTACTCCAATAACTTCATGTCCTCTCTTAGCCAATCGTAATGCTAGTGACCATCCTAAATAACCATCAGCACCTAAGATAACTACTTTCATCAATAATCTAGAGATTAAGAGAATAAAAAAGCTTATGGTTAGGGTGACATCTATTTACGGGGATAAAGTTAAATCTGCATCTGCGAGATCAAGAAATCATTGTTTGATTACTTGTAGTAGATGATCTAAATTCTCCTTATAAACTTTGTAAAAATCCTCAACAGATTTATTTAACCTCTCCCTGTCACTCTCTGGTAATACGCCCTCTAAACTTGGTCCTATTTCAGCTCCTACAACTGTTGGAACACTTATATGTATTATTTCGCCTTGATAAGTTCTAGGAGTCGCTATGCTCATTACTCTTCCTTCATTTAAGACTACTGATCTAACTATGTCCTTTATTATAGTTGCAGGTCCCCACGTTGTTCCCCCCATCACTCTTATTATCTCCCCCGGTATTGACTTAACGTAATTTTCAACTTCCTCTTTAGTTAATCCTTTAGCTATTTCCTCAAAGGGTTTCCCGTTAACTTTAACCGTACTCCACAAAACTACTGCGTCTTCTCCATGCTCTCCCGCTACATACCCGGTTACCTTAGTCACTGGGACTTTGAGTTTCTTACTTATATATGATCTCATTCTCATTGTCTCTACCGTGTCTCCAGTGCTTATTGTGAATTGTTTAGAGAATCTCATGAATATTGACGCCATCATGTCAACGGGATTTGCTACCATTATGTATAATGCCCCTGGATTTTTAGGAGGAAGCTGTTTTGCAAGATCTATTTGTATTTTTGCATTATCAACAAATAGATCCCTTCTGCTCATCCCTGGTTTCCTTGGCTTACCCGCCATAATAAGTATGATATCGACATTGGCTACATCATCAAGAGAGTTAGTACCTATTACTTCAGTGGAAAGACCTCTAGTAGCCATTGCATGTCTTAACTCGTGTTCGAACTTTTCTGGTAATTCTGGAATAATATCGTATAATATAACTTCACTTGCTAAACCGTCAAAAATTACAGAATAAGCTATTGTCTGGCCTATTTTTCCTACTCCTATAAAAGCTATTTTTACCATATTATCACAAGTATAAATATGCATTCTAAAGTATATTAAGCTTTTTTCAATGTTCATTATAGTTCGACTTTTATACTCCATTTAACTTTACTCTATTATGGAAATAGCTGAAAAGATTGCTGAATTTATAAATTCAGTCAATTATCAAAAGTTAAGTGAAAAGATTATACATGAGGCAAAAAGGAGGATAATTGATGCAATAGCAGTGGCCCGTGGAGCATTAGATTCCCCACCTCATTTAGTTAACAAAAACGTGGTAATGTATTTCCAGGGTTCTGTTCCCCTACTTTTCGGAGGAAATGCGACTCCAGACTTCGCAGCATTCTACAACACTTTTTTGATTAGATATCTAGACTTCAATGATACTTACCTTTCAAAAGAGCCTCTTCATCCCAGTGATATGATAGGCGCTTTCTTGTCCTTAGGCTCACTATTCGATCTTAAAGGGAGGGATATAATAGAAGCAATTGCTATAGGCTATGAAGTTGGGATAAAACTATGTGACGCAACATCATTGAGAAAAAAAGGTTTTGATCACGTAACTTTTCTTCAAGTAGGAGCAGCTGCAGGTTTAGCTAAAATGTTGAAATTAGACGAGAAATCTACTATTAACGCTATTTCGTTAACAATAGTGCCAAACATTGCACTTAGGGAGACTAGGTCTGGGGAGTTATCGATGTGGAAAGCTGGTGCGGCAGCTGATGCTTCAAGGAAAGCGGCTTTCTCAGCACTTTTGGCGAAATTTGGTATGACTGGTCCTTCAAAGCCTTTTTCAGGTAGATTAGGTTTCATTAATGTTGTAGCTAAAGATTTTGACTCTTCGGTGTTTAATCACCTAGAGGCTGATGGTGTACTTAGGACTAGTCTAAAGAAATATCCAGTGGAGTATCACGCTGAAGCGGTTGTTGAGGCTGGAAAGAGTTTGAACGTTAACGTTGATGATATTGTTAAGATTGAAGTTGAAACCTATGAGGCAGCCAAGACGATAATAGCTGATGAAGAGAAATGGAATCCCACTAATAAGGAGACTGCAGATCACAGTTTGCCTTATATTCTGGCATATACCCTAATTAAGAAGGATTTCTGGCTCGACGCCTATGATCAAGAAATGATATTTAATGAAAAAATAAGGAGTTTGATGAAGAAGATTACTGTTATTGAAGACGAGAAATATACTAGTATATATCCTAAGGAGTTACCCGTTAAAGTAACAGTTTATACCAGTAAGGGTAGAGAGATGGTTGAGGTTAGGAATCCAAGAGGTTATTATAATAATCCAATGACTGATGAAGAAGTTGAGGAGAAGTACTTAAGGTTAAAAGGTAGGAAGGAAGAGTTAAATATTTTGTGGAATATGGAAGAATTAAAGGTGAAGGAAATTGTCTCAAGTATTAAAGGAATCTGACTTCTTAATAGTACCGGGAGTATTTAATCCATTTACTGCAATTCTGGCAAAAAAGGTAGGTTTTAAGGCAGTGTATTTATCGGGTGCAGCTCTTACCTCATCTTATGGTCTACCAGATATAGGTTTAATAACATTAGATGAGGTTGCTGAGATGATAAGAAGGATAAAGGAAGTTGCTGATATTCCGATAATAGTTGATTCAGATACTGGGTTTGGTGAGGCAATAAATGTCTATAGAACGGTAAGGGTTTTAGAAAAAGCCGGTGCTGACGCTATTCAAATAGAGGATCAGAGAATGCCAAAGAAGTGCGGCCATTTAGAGGGTAAAGAGGTTGTAGAGCCTTTAGAAATGGTTCAGAAGATAAAGGCGGCATTAAAGGCTAGAAGAGATGCCTTAATAATTGCAAGAGTCGATTCTCGCGGTGTAATAGGGTTAGACGATGCAATAGAAAGGGCCAAGATTTATTTAGAGGCAGGTGCTGATATAATATTTCCGGAGGCTCTCACTAGTAAGGAGGAGTTCGCCAAGTTCGCTAAAGAGGTAAAAGCTCCGTTACTGGCTAATATGACTGAGTTTGGTAAAACTCCTTACATTAAAGCCCAAGAGTTTAGGGAGATGGGTTATAAATACGTAATATTCCCCGTTACTATATTTAGAGTAGCGGCCAAGGCAATGAAAGATGCCTTAGAAGTACTATTGAAAGAGGGAACGCAAGTTAATTTATTAGATAAGATGATTACTAGGCAGCAACAGTATGAGATAATTGATTACTTCTTCTATGAGAGATTAGATAAGGAATTAGGTAGTATAAAACTCGTTAGAAAGCTTTAAATTTTTATATTCGAAATTTAAATTATGGCAGTAACTTCTAGAAGCTTAATTAAGAGATCCCCTGTGGTTGTTAAGGTAGGTACTAAAGCTATTGAGGCTTGTAAGATTATGTATCAAAATAATATAGGATCTGTAGTAATTGTTGACGAAAAAGGCTATCCAGTCGGAATATTTACGGAGAGAGACGTATTACGTGCTGTAGCGTGTGGAAAGAATTTAAATGACAATGTAGAGAACCTAGGAACTTTTGGGAAATTAATAACAGTTAAGCCTAATTCTCCTATTGGAGAAATAGCAGAGAAAATGGTTAAAAACAATATAAGGCATTTAGTTGTAGTGGATGAAGAAGGTAAGCTTGTTGGTGTTGTATCCATAAAGGATATAGTTAATGAGAAACATGTTCTAGATTTTTTAGTTAGGTCTGAGTTAAGTTGGGAAGGGGGTACTGACTAATGAGTGTTGTAAGTAAAGGTTTGGAGAATGTTATTATAAAGGTTACGAATTTAACATTTATAGATGGAGAAAAGGGAATATTGAGGTATAGGGGGTATAATATTGAAGACCTAGTTAATTACGGCACTTATGAAGAGACTATCTATTTAATGCTCTATGGAAAGTTACCTACGAAGAAAGAGTTAAACGATTTAAGGGAGAAACTTAATGAGGAGTACGAGGTACCTCAAGAAGTATTAGATTCAATATACCTGATGCCTAGAGATGCTGATGCTATAGGTCTTTTAGAAGTGGGAACAGCAGCGCTGGCTTCTATCGATAAGAACTTCAAATGGAAGGAGAATGATAAGGAAAAAGCAATTAGTATCATTGCTAAAATGGCTACTCTAGTATCAAATGTATATAGGAGAAAGGAGGGTAACAAACCAAGAATACCAGAACCTTCAGATAGTTTTGCTAAAAGCTTTCTGCTAGCTAGTTTAGCTAGGGAACCCACTGCAGAGGAAATTAACGCAATGGATAAGGCTCTAATACTCTATACAGACCATGAGGTACCAGCATCGACAACTGCAGCACTTGTAGCTGCATCTACTTTATCAGATATGTATTCCTCTCTTACTGCAGCATTAGCAGCGTTAAAAGGTCCGTTACATGGTGGAGCAGCTGAAGAGGCTTTTAAACAATTCGTTGAGATAGGAGATCCAAATAGAGTAGAAATGTGGTTTAATGATAAGATAATAAATCAAAAGAATAGACTAATGGGATTTGGTCATAGGGTTTACAAGACTTATGATCCTAGAGCAAAAATATTCAAAGAACTAGCCTCAACTCTGATTGAAAGAAATAGTGAGGCTAAGAAATATTTCGAGATAGCTCAAAAACTTGAGGAGTTAGGAATAAAGCAATTTTCTAGCAAGGAAATCTATCCTAATACCGATTTCTATTCCGGAATAGTCTTCTTCGCTTTAGGATTTCCAGTATACATGTTTACCGCATTATTTGCTTTATCGAGAACTTTAGGCTGGTTAGCACATATAATAGAATACGTAGAGGAGCAACACAGACTAATTAGGCCAAGAGCTTTGTATGTTGGACCAGAACATCAAGAGTATGTTCCTATAGACAGGAGATAAGCTTTTTTTTTAACTTTTTACCTAAGATATATACAGATGCCTTCAATATTAGGTTCGATAGGTGCTATTATCGCTTTTATAATAGCTTGGATAGTGATTTCCATACCTACATGGTTAGCTGGAAAAGTAGTTGCACCACGAACTACCACGTTTGGTAGGGCTATGTTAGCGACGTTGATTGGAGTAATAGTTTATGCAATTTTCACAGCGTTATTCTCACTCATTTCGCCAATAATTGGAGTAATAATAGGATTTATAGCATTTCTAGGAGTATACAAGGTGGTATTTAACACCGGCTGGATACAGGCTTTAGGTATAGCAATTTTGGCAATAATAGTTGCGATTATAATACTATTTATTCTAGGGCTAATAGGGATTACCTTACCTCATTTCTTTCAATTCTAGAATAGATTAGCTGATATTTTATTAATTTCTTCTAATATCCTTATTTTCTTTCTTTACTTATAAGCTTTACACGAACCTATTGAACGGGCATGGCTACTTCTACGTTCCACTCTTGCAGAGAGGAAATGAATCAACTAAACTAAATTTGCAATGGAGTCTTGAATTGTCTCTTGCCTCATTTAGGTCCTTTAAGATAAAACTCAAAGTAATTTTTCCTTTTTATCTCATAAGGAAATTTTGTTGATAGTAGGTAAATCGTACCATCATCAGCCTTTATTTCCTCAGCATACCCTGAATCGTAAGCCATCGCAGTCATGGCACATAATGCAGCATCAACGTAATCCTTAATCTCATGCAATTCTCTCCAATTCAAACCAATCAACTTCATGGAAGACGTTGGATGAGTCTCGATTACATTATTTAATCTGTCCTTCAATTGGATAGCTCTTTCTACAAGTTTTTTCATAAAGGATGGTGGTAATACTTTCAGCTTTCTCTTTATCAACTCCTTGTCAACGTTTCTGAAACCGTTATGATGAGAAAGAGGTGAATCTATCGCGGTAACTTTTGCTCTATTACAACTTTCTATAATTTCCTCATTTATTGTTAGTTCAATGATTTTTATCTCGTTGTTTATGAGGATACCCACTGCAGTCTTCCTTCTTACTGCTAGATCGATTCCACAATACATATTTATTTCCCCTATTATCTTCTTATTGTGAAACCCCCTATTATTGTGATAAACTTTAAGGCCTACGAAAACTCCTTTGGTAATAAGGCAATTGAGTTAGGTAAAAAGATAGAAAAAATAAGTAAGGAGCATTCAGTTGAAATAATATTATCAGTACCAGCTACTATGATCTACAGAATGGTCCAAGAGGTAGATTTACCAATTTATGCTGAACATGTAGATCCAGTTCCTCTAGGCGCTTATACGGGAGCCGTATTACCAGAAATGATAAAAGATGCAGATGCTAAAGGGACATTGATAAATCACAGTGAGAGACGTCTAAGGGCTGATGAAATAGATGATGTATTAAAAAGAACTAGGAAATTAGGTTTGAGTAGTATACTATGCGTTGACAGATATGAGTTAGTCTATCCCTTTAGTTTACTAAGGCCTGATGCAATTTTGATAGAGCCTCCAGAATTGATAGGAACCGGTATCTCAGTGTCTAAAGCCAAACCCGAGGTAATAACAAAAGCCGTGGATGAGATAAGAAAGTCTGAGGGGATCTATTTAATAGCGGGTGCTGGAATTACAACCGGTGAGGACGTTTATAAAGCGTTAAAGCTCGGAGCTCATGGAATAGGTGTAGCAAGTGCAGTCATGAAGGCTAAAGAACCTGAGAAAGTTGTTGAAGATTTTATCACAAGTGCATTGAAGGCTATCTCTTCTTAGCTACTTTTAATAAATATGTCTGGAGAACCATGCCTACATATGTTTTTATTTCATTCTCCTCAAAACACAATTAATGAGAAATATGTGTAAACATAGATTAATGCATAAAATAGAATATATTCTTTAATTTCCATACAAATTCTTCTATAGTTATTAAATTAATTATCAGAATTTTACTAATTAATCTTAGCAATCTATTACCATTGAAGCTTAAATAGTGTTTAATGGGGAAGGGGGAGGCGAATGTTTCCTTCTATGAGGGCAGTTCACTATTCAACTCTAATTCTCGACTATAATTTTCTTTTACAAATTGTCTAATTTTATTTAAATAATATCTCATAGAGTTTATATACGGGTGATTCTCTTCTGTACTCATTTTTAACTATTTCCTCCATTCTTTTTATTCCAACCAAAGAGTATAAGGATGATAAAATAAGAAATGCCGATACTATTTCACTTTCTCCTGAAACGTCATTTACTATTTCATCATACTTCAACACGTTAATGAATATTTTGTTATTCCTATAAATTGCAAGTTCATTTATATTTTCCAATGCTATTTCTGTAACATTTTTTCTAACACCATATTTGTTAAGGAGTCCATTCAGAGTATCTTTAACACAAGACGTATCTTTACAACCTATCATTATTTCTAACCAACATGTGATATCACTCTCTATGTTTATAGCTTTTTCCTTCCAACCAAATTAATGTCCTCTTAGTGACATAATAATTGCTATAGTGCTTAAGATGATACCTAAGATTGATAAGGAGATTGCGATATAAGAGACAAGTTGAACCTTGTTCACTAAGTATAAATCTGTAAACTCTACTTAAAAGTTCTCCCTTTTGGTGCTTTGTGGGTTACTTCAGAATTATACAAAAATTTATAAATAATTATACCGAGTATTACTCATGGGAAAGAGTAAGTACAAGAGGGATTGGAGCAAGTACGACGAGAACGTTATAACTAGATACG
>Ga0208006_100092_pt1 | contig 40862 bp, 41 predicted proteins | sample ECH_Bnyco_MetaG_FD_187131 | JGI IMG/M metagenome (GOLD analysis project Ga0208006, IMG submission 187131) | Hot spring microbial mat communities from Yellowstone National Park, Wyoming, USA - ECH_B nyco_MetaG (SPAdes) (version 2) | ecosystem: Environmental > Aquatic > Thermal springs > Hot...
AGGATCATACCTATATTATAAGAATGAAACACTTTCATTAAGCGGTTTAATTTCTAACGTTACTATAGAGATAGAAAATTCAAGTTTAGCAAAAATTATTGCATCTAACATGCATGATCTTATGTTTGCACAAGGCTATTATGTTGCAAGTCAAAGATTATTTGAAATGGAACTTTTTGCTTTAGTTTCTTCAGGCAACATAAGTTCTTGGATTGGGCCGCTTGGTATCGATTCGGATAAGGCAGTAGATTTGATAGGATTGCCTAAAAACGCTATGATGAATTTGAATTATCTTAAAAGCAACTATCCTACAATATATTCTTATTTGCAAGCTTATTCTGATGGAGTTAATGCATATATTAATTCTTTAAGTTATAGAGATTTGCCTTTGCAATTTAAGTTAATCAATAGACAACCCTTTTTATACAGTCCATATTATGTGCTAACTTTTGCACAATTCATGGCTTGGTCTCTTACTCATGGATTCAGGGATGAGCTGGAATCTGCAATACTTTATGCCAAAACAAACTTTACTATGGCTAACCTATTGAATCCGATATATCCTTATTTCACCAATGAAAACGTGACTGTTATGCCTGGTGATGGTTCAATAGGAAATTTCGGCTTGAGTAGCCAAGGAATATCTCCGCAATATCTTTTCAGCTTAAACTGGTATTCAAATTGGGCAACAGGTGTATCAGATTATAAAGCGCTTGTTGACATAATGAATAAGAGCCTTAATGCAATATCAGATCCTTACTTTAATCTTATCGACGAAGGAAGTAATTCATGGATAATTACAGCCAATTTTAGTTCTACACACAGTCCAATCTTAGCCAACGATCCTCACCTAACATTATACGCCCCGTCCCTTTGGATATACCTTCAATTAATAGGTGGAGGAATAAACGTAACAGGATGGTCACTAGTTGGAATACCTGGAGTATTGATAGGTCATACACAACATACTGCATGGGGGCTAACAACTTCCTTTGGTTCTTCTTCTAATGCTTATGTAGAGAAATTGAATGGAAACTATTATTATTACAATGGAAACTGGCTACCCTTGCAAAGCTATAATTATTCAATCTTGGGAAAAACTTACACTGTTTACTATACTAAGCATGGACCTTTAGTATATTCCAATGGAAGTTTGGGAATAAGCCTTTACTGGACTGCAAACAATTTTCCAATGACTACAATTTTGTCTGAATTCTACTTTGACAATTCTTCGAGCTTCATGGATCTAATTAATGCAGCTAAGCTATGGAATATTCCGCCTCAGAATATTGCAATAGCAAGTGATTAAGATGCTGGCATAATAGATGCTGGATTATATCCTTTGATAGAAGAGAAATTGCCAAATAATAAAACTGTTTATGTAATAGGATCTAGAGCTCCTTTAAACGGAAGTACAACAAGCTTTGACCCTGTAAAATTTGTTCCATTTGAATATCTTCCTAAAACAATTAATCCTAAAAGAGGGTTCGCATTTGCTCCAAACCAACCAGATGCATGGATAAACTATCCCTATCCTTTTATAGGAAGCTATTGGGTATCAAACGGCAGAGCTTATGATATTTACCTATATATGGAAAACAAGACTTCTGTTAGTATACAAGATATGGTTAAGCTTCAAACTAGTCTTTTCGATTCATGGTCTTACATGTTAATGCCCTATATCAAGGCTGCTTTAAATACTGAAAACATGAGCTCATTAGAAAAACAAGCAGCTGAAACTCTATTTAATTGGAATTATACCTTCTCTACAGAATTGGTTGGTCCTACAATATACAGTTACTTAATTTCTGAGATGGTTAATCTATCTTTAGCTAGAGTTCTTAAACCTTTAGGGCTTGAGTCTTACACAGAACAATCTGATAGTATAATACCATCATTGTTCTTGTACTTAGCAAAATATGAACCAAACTCCAGTTTGTTTAACGGTAGCTTCTCGAATTTTGTGAAAAAGGCATTTTCGGCTGCAGTAAGCTTTATCTCTTCAAAATTGGGTAATAATATAAGCAATTGGACTTGGGGTAAAGTACATTACATTGAATTCTACAGCCAACCTGGTATACCGGCGTTATCCTTAGGACCTTATCCTATGTACGGAGATTCTTACACTTTAGCTCCAGGTTATATTCCATACATAATTCGATTGCCTTTTCCTTACGTTACCTTAGGATCTTCGCTGAGAATGATTGCAGATATAAAGGATGGAAAGTATTATATGGTTTTCCCTGGAGGATCAACAGAAAACATACTTAGCCCATATTTCAGCGCGCAAGTAAAAATATGGCTTAACCTTCAATATCTAAACGACACGATGAATAGAATTATCGCTATATGGTATTTGAAACCATGAGAATTTCAAGAATACTTGCAATAATATCTTCTATTGTTCTTACTTTTATAATCTTAATATTTTATCCGCATATTTATGCCGCTATAATAGCAGGATTACCTTTATTTAGATTTAAGAACAGGCAGGCTATGATGATTGGGTTTTTGATAGGGATTGTAGCTAACTTCGCAGTGCTTTTCGCACTTTATTCACCAGAGGTCATAATGAATTTAGCAAATTTATTATCATACCTCAGTGGATTGCCAAGCATAGTTTTGTTAATTTTCTATCCAATTATATTTTCCATCGTATTAGGAATTTCTGCTACAATATTTGCTGAAATAAATAGAAGAATTAAGCGTGGTTAAGTGCGTATTCTTCCTAGTTCGGTAAGAAAGTATTCTCTTTTTTTGTATTGAATCAATCCAAGTTCTTGTAGCCTTTTAATTCTTCTCCAAACTGTAACCTGTGGAATTTTTAATTCAGATGAAATTATCTTCGAACTTGACTTGCCCCTATTATTTAGAAAATTCAAAATTTGTTTATCCATTTCATCAAGTTTCTCATTGAATAAAATGCTTGTTGGAAAGGTTGTATAGAAAGTCCCGCTTTCTGATTGAATTACCAACTCTCCCATTACACCTGTAGTTATTATAGCACAAATTAAGCAAAATATAAGAATTCGTTGACCTCCACTGATATTAAACACAATTCTATCTACATTTTGGGAAATCCCTTGCTTTATTATACTTTTCATTTCTAGTATAACAGTATATGGGTCGGTTATATCGAAATCCCTACGATCAACTTGAAAAGGTATCGTTTTTGATAGCTTAACTATAGTTGCATAGGCTTCCTCGGTCTTTTCTTCTTTACCTGAAGTAAAAATTATAAGCTTTGTATTTTCATCAACGCCTCTTCTTAAAAGTTCACGCGTAATGAATTTTTCGTCAAATCCAAGAGTTGCAATCATTAGCATATGTTTAGTATCTATTCAACATATTAAAATATTTTTGATTCGATGAAATAATTTTATGTAAATAAGACTATTTAAAAAATTCAGTAAGAAGAATATTTCATTTCCATGAAATAAAATCTTTAATTTTTAATTAATTACTAAATAATGATTTTATATAATAAAATTTAAATTAATATTGTGGAGAAAATCGGAATTGTTGCTACGAGATCATTTACAGAGAGGGTTGAGATTATATTGTTTGAGGGATACGAAACAAAGGTGAAAAGTGAAGAAATAGCTTTCATAGATAACTCTGGAGAGAAAGTTTTTGGAATTCTAAGGAATGGAAAAGGCATCAACGACTTACTTAATCCAAATTCCTTTAGACCCACTTTAAGTTATGCTAAAATAGGTGGGGAAGTTCCTAGTTCAAGGGAAGTTTATTCATTTGAATTCATAACAATAGGCGTAATTGAAAATGGAAAAATAAAGCAGAATAGAAAAATAATTAAGCCAGGATCTCCAGTCTATTTGCCTAAGGAAAATCCCTTTGACTCTTTAAAAGGCGAGACTTATTCTTATTTAGATGCATATTTAGAGGGCCATGATGAGTGGAAAATTTTAGTTGACAGTTCACATTTAAATCAACACATAGGAATATTTGGTACTACAGGTGCAGGGAAATCATGGCTTGCGAGGCATGTTTTAATTCCTTTCTATCTAAAAAATGATTATAACGTCCTTGTACTGGATTGGGATGGATCTGACTACGCAAAATATTTTGAATATGTTATACCTATATTTTCCATAAAGTTATCCAAAGAATCTATATACGAATATCTATTGAACAAGACTGATAAATTCTTTGGAAGTAGGACGTTACAGAATGTTGCGATGAAGTTTTTATTGGAAAACGACTTCATGAAATATAAAGATGCTAACAGTGCATTCAATAAATTCTTGAGTTATTTAGAAGAAAACAAATCGAAGGACCATAAAGGAGAAGACTACCATTTTGAACTAACAAAAATGAGACTAAAGCCTGAAGATTTTGATCCATTGATAGGTGGAAAATTTGAAATTTCAGAAATAATTGATAATTTGAAGCAGAATAAAATCGCGGTAATCGATTTATCTGAAGCAAATAACGAGAGTCTTAAGCTATCCTTGTTTTTGAGCGTAGCTGAAGAATTAAAAAGAAGAATGAGGAAAGAACAGAAGCTCAAAATAGCTCTTGTAATAGATGAAGCTCCTCAATATGCACCGTTTAATCCCTCAGGAATTCAAGAAAAGGTTGTTGAAGAACTTAGACAATTGGCAGCAACGGGCCGTAAGCATGATTTAAGCCTAACCTTAATAGCCCAAGGAGTTGCAGGTGAGATAGGAATACATGCATCAATAAGAAGAAACTTAAACACGAATTTCTACGGAAAAATTCATCCACTAGATGCAACGGGTCAAGGTGGAGCAAAGGAAATGCTGCAACCATTCGGTATAAACCCAGAGACATTGCTGAATTTGGAAGAGGGCCGTTTTTATATATCTGGCAATATGAACATATTTCCTGTTCCGCTTTTAATAACTTTTAAAGCCCAAAATGTCATTTGAGGAAATAAAGGAAGAATTAGAGTGGAGTAAAATATCCATTGATTTGCAAAACCAATTCATGGAATTAGCAGAGATGGATAGCAACAATATTTCAGTAAAAATTGAAACATTAAACAATAAATTGAATGTGATAAAGGAAGAAATTAAAAGATATTTTAAGGAATTTGCTGAGAACAAATCAGGCTTATTGATAGGAGCTGTAGATGGATGTAAATCTTTGACATCTAAAGAAAGTATAGGAGCTGGATGCGTGATTTATACTTACGGTTATGTAATAATAAAGGGTAAAAAGCTTCATAATGATGCTAAAGCTGGAAGAATTATATACAGAAATGTAGGAGAAGAGGTTGCCAAAAAAGCTTTGGGTCTAATCTTAACTTATCTTGAAAGAAAATGTGCTCTAAGCTTAGTTGAAAAGTGTGATTATGTTTTAATTGATGGAAGCTTTTTTGGCTTCATCTATAGTATGCTTAGGTTAAAGAAACTAGGCTTACTTAGCGAGAAATTGCAAGATATGCTCATTAAAACAGTTGAGATAACCAATAAACTAATCGAAAAGAAGAAAGTAATCGGTGTAGTTAAAAGAACTCATACTAGGGCAATTGGTGCTTGGTATTTCTTAAAGAACAAAGATAAAACGTACTGCGATATACCGGATAGGCTTATATTATCTTATTTAATGCAACCCAAAACGTTATTTGATTACAGAGAAATAACAGAAGGACACCCTGTTCAGGTATATAATGAAATTTCATTGCTAGTAAATAAAAACGAAGAAGAAAATATCTTAGAAAAAGCTATCAACAAATTTTATGAGCCTTTTAAAGCTCTTAACATAGATTCGAATTATGCTACAAATCTAAGAAGAATTCAGGTAAAAGCATTTAGGAATGCTCCTACATGCGAAATTGAGCACCCTGATTTAAGCTTAGATGAGCTGTTAAGAATCATTTCTTCAGAATCATTTTTTAACAATTTAACAGGCCTTCCAATAGCTATTGACATAATAGATGAGCTAGTAAGATTCCCGAATAAATTAACAGGTGAATACATTACCGAAGTTGAAGCCAAGACAGTATCTAAGCTTAAGAATAAAATACCTTTAGAGCTGGTAAAAACTTATTTCTCTAGTTTAAATCCACAAAAATAGCCAAATTGTAGAATAAATAACTGAAAAGTTCTATATCTAAGATAAATTAAAAAATTTTAGATGACGACTAATTGGAAAGCAAGCTTAGAAGTTGCTATAAAAAATAACATAAATAAGGTTTCAAAAATTCTGAATAATTATAGCTATATTGAAAATTTATCTTCAAAACTTACAGAAATTAAATTGAAAGTAATTGAAAATTTAGAATACTACTTAGATAAGTGCAAAGAATCAATTGAGAAAAATGGAGGAAACTTTTACTTTGTAAGGAATTCTCAAGAGGCACATAAAATATTGTTTAATCTTGTAGGTAAAAACAAGAAAATAATAATGAGCCAATCGATGACTGCCCATGAAATAGGAGTCATTGAATACTTAACAAGTTTAGGAAACGAAGTGATTGAAAGCGATCTAGGTGAATTTTTAGTTCAAATAGCTAACGAGAAGCCCTTCCATATACTTGCCCCCGCATTACATATGTCGAAGGAAAAAGTTGCAGAATTACTAAGAGAGAAATTAAATCTTCAAGTTGATAAGAATTCAAGCATTGAAGATCTTGTAAGGTTAGTAAGAGAATATATGAGAGACAAATTCACGCAGGCTGATATAGGTATTACAGGAGCTAATGCAATCGCTGCTGATACAGGTTCAATAATATTAGTTGAAAATGAGGGCAATGCAAGAATTACTTCCTCATTTCCTTCAACACACATAGTTGTGGCAGGTGTTGAGAAAATAGTTCCAACTTTTCAAGATGCTATAATTCAAGCTATTGTACAATCTGCTTATGCAGGGTTTTTCCCTCCTGCATATATAAGCGTTATATCAAGTCCAAGCTTTACTGGAGATATAGAATTAAGAAGAGTTTCTCCTTCTCATGGGCCAAAGCAACTTAACGTAATTTTAGTAGATAATGGAAGAATAAAGGCTAGTAAGGATGAAATACTTAAAGAAGCCTTACTTTGCATAAGATGCGGAAGATGTCATTTTCACTGCCCAGTTTATAAAGAGTATGGTGAAGATTGGGGACATTCGCCTTACAATGGACCAATGGGAGCGATGTGGTCTTATCTAGTATTTAATGATCTGCAACCGGCAAATTTTGTTAAGGATTCGTCTGAATGCTTGGAATGCATGGAAGTTTGTCCTTTAAAAATAAACATACCTAAAATCATCGATTATATTAAGAATAAAAAATCTTAAATCGTTCGAAGATTTCAATCTGAGCTTCATTTTAATTCTTAAGGTGGAGTCAATTTGCTCCATAACTTACCTTTTCTAATTTAATTTGGATTCCTAGCTTCATAATTTCCTTTATCGACTATCCAAATCTTTGACTCCTGTTAATGTATATACAATTTTAGTTTCCGAGAATTTATAGCGAGCCAGAAATTTATCTTTTTCTTAAAACTATTTTTATTTAATTCTAAAATGCTTATCATATAAATTAATGACTAGGTATCAAATTGGGATTGATATTGGAGGAACCTTTACGGATATCGTAGTTTACGATAATGTTGATAAAAAGATATTCATAATGAAGCTCTCCACAACCCCAAAGGATCCATCGATAGCGGTAATGGAGGCAATAGATAAATTAAGGCTGGATCCTAAAGATGTTCTTTTTATTAACCATGCAACAACAATAGCTACTAATGCTTTACTCACAAGGACTTCGCTACCAAAAACCGCGCTTATAACAAATCGTGGATTTAGAGATGTTTTAGAGATAGGGAGACAGAAAAGAGCTGAACTTTACAATTTAAGATATTCAAGACCTCCTCCACTGATACCAAGAAAATATAGATTTGGAATAAAATGCAGAGTGCTAAGCAATGGTTCAATACTAGAAGATTTGGATTTAAAAGAAATTGAAAAATTAAAAGAAATTATAAGAAGAGAGAAAATAGTTTCTTTAGCTGTTTGCTTTCTAAATTCTTATTTGAACCCAATACATGAAAGGAAAGTAAAGGAGTTTCTAGAAAAAGAGGTGAAGTATATTTCAATATCCAGTGAAGTAGATCCCAATTATAGAGAGTTTGAAAGAACGAGTACAACTGTGGTAAACGCGATACTAAGACCTTTAGTTTCAGATTATTTAAATAGGCTTAAAGGAGAGTTTATCAAAAGAGATATTACAGCGCCTTTATATGTTATGTGCTCCAATGGAGGCTTGGAAACTATCGAATATACCTCTCAGCTACCTATATCTATAATCGAATCAGGACCTGCTGCTGGTGTTCTTGCGAGCGCGTATCTCTCTAAGATTCTTAATAAGGATAAAGTCATCACGTTTGATATGGGAGGAACAACAGCCAAGGTTGGAAGTGTAATAAACAACAAGCCAGACATGGTTAATGAATATGAAGTTGCAGGGATAGTTCACAGCGGTAGAGTAATTAAAGGTAGTGGCTATCCCGTAAGGTACTCTTTTATTGATCTTTCTGAAGTAAGTGCAGGAGGAGGAACTATAGCATGGATAGATGAAGGAGGAGCTTTAAGGGTAGGACCTAAAAGTGCAGGTGCTGAACCTGGTCCTGTTGCATACAACAGAGGTGGTGAAGAACCAACAGTGACCGATGCTAACATTGTGCTCGGAAGGTTAAATAACGAATTTCTTTTAGGAGGCCAGATGAAAATTTATGGAGAATTATCAAAGAAAGCAATTGAAAATAGAATAGCAAATAGGCTTGGAATAAGTTATGTTGAAGCTTCTTTGGGAATAATTAGAATAATAAATAACATCATGTCAAAATCGATATCAATAGTTAGCATTGAAAAAGGTAGAGATCCAAGAGAATATTCAATGATAGCATTTGGTGGAGCAGGACCTATACATGCTTGTGATTTAGCTGAAGAAATGAACATAAATGAAATAATAGTTCCTCCTCATCCTGGACTTTTTTCAGCTTTTGGATTGCTAACTGTAGATATAATAAGAGTTTTTTCTGAATCAGTTTTCGAAAGAAATTTGGAGGAAGTATTTATTAAGCTAAAGAAAAAAGCTATGGAATCTTATATTAAAGAGGGTTTCAATAAGATAGAATTTGAAGATTTTGTAGATGTTAGATACAAAGGTCAATCCTTTGAATTGACTTTAAAATACAACGACGGAATGAACATAAAAGAAGAATTCGATAAAGAACATAAAAGAATCTACGGTTATAGTTCAAAAGACCCAATAGAAGTGGTAAGCGCTAAAGTTGTTGCAATAGCAAAGGTTAAAAAGATCGAACTCCTAGAAAATAAACAAGAAAATAAAGAGGTTCAGAAAATAGGATATAGAAAAGTGTTTATGAATGAAACCTTCATTGAAGTTCCTGTTTACGCAAGGGATACAATTGCTGTAGGATATGAAGATAAAGGTCCTGCTATAATTGAAGAATACGATTCAACCACGCTAATAAAGCCCGGCTGGAGATGGTACATTGATAAGTTTTCTAACCTTGTAATCTTAAAATGAACATAGATAAAATTACATCTCAAATAATTAGCAATTCCTTATTTTTTGCAAGTGAGGAAATGGGAATTGCTTTAAGAAATGCAGCATATTCACCAAATATTAAGGAAAGAATGGATCATTCTGCTGCAATTTTCGATGACGAAGGAAGATTGATTGCACAAGCTGAGCATATACCTGTTCATTTGGGATCTCTACCTTGGGGCATTAAGAAGACAATGGAATATCTAGAAAAGGAAGGAATAGAGTGGGAGGAAAAAAGCATGATTGTTCTCAATAATCCATACATAGCAGGCACACATTTGAACGATATTACAGTAATTAGACCTGTTTTTTATGGTAAGAAATTGGTAGCGTTTGTAGCTAATAAAGCACATCATTCAGATATCGGAGGTAAGGTTCCAGGAAGCATATCCTTCGATGCAAAATCAATATTTGAAGAAGGCTTAGTGTTAGATCCAGTATTCCTTATAAAAAATGATGAATTTCAACATGATATATTATCAATCATTTCATCAAATTCAAGGAATCCTTATGAAAGGCTGGGAGACATAAAGGCGCAAGTAGCTGCTAACTATACTGGTGAAAAAAGAATTCTAGAAGTTATCGATAAGTATGGTTTAGAAAAGTTCAAAGAATCTAATCTACTAGCGTTTGAATATGGAGAGAAAGTATTTTTAAGCAAAATTGAAAAGATTGAGAAAGGAACATACGAAGCTATAGATTACATAGAGAAACCTGACTATACAAATTTAAAGTTGCAGGTTAAAATAGAAATACTGAAAAATAGGATAAAAGTAGATTATGAAGGAACAGATAAGCAAGTTGATATTCCTCTAAATGCGGTATTAGGTGTTACAATTTCAGGCGTGCATTTTGTATTCAAGACATTGCTCGGAGAAGATTTACCTTTGAATTATGGTGCTTTTAAAAATATTGAAATAATTGTTCCTTCAGGAACAATTCTAAATCCTGAATTTCCATATCCTGTAGCTGGAGGCAATGTTGAAACAAGCCAAAGAAATGCTGATGTTCTTTATTTGGCAATGAGTAAAGCAATGCCTGAAATTGTGCCTGCAGCTTCAGGTGGATCTATGAATAATGTTATGATAGGAGGAATATACAAAGGGAAGACATGGGCCTTTTATGAAACAATAGGAGTAGGATTAGGAGGAAGATACGGTATGGATGGCACAGATGGAATTCAAGCAAATATGACAAATACAATGAATACCCCAATTGAGGATATTGAAAGAAACTTTCCTATTATTATAAGAAAATATGAATTCAGAGTAGATAGCTCAGGAGCAGGTAAATACAGGGGTGGTTCAGGAATCATTAGGTCTTATGTTGCTTTAGAAAACGGCATGTACTTTACAATATTAGCAGATAGAGGTAAGAATAAGCCATGGGGTCTTTTTGGAGGTAAAGAAGGAGAAAACACAGTAGTTTTGATGTGCAAAAACAAAAGAATTAGAAGAGTAAATACAAAATGCACTTTAATTTTAAACAAAGATGAATGGATAGAAATAAGAACTGCTGGAGGCGGGGGATATGGAAATCCTAATGAAAGAGATGTGGAAAAAATACATGAAGATCTTTTAAATGGTATAGTAACAAAATCATACATAAGAAAAAATTATCCTCAGTACAAGCTTTAAAAGTCTTTTTGGATTAATATTGTTATGTCCCAAAGTTCTGACGAGAATTTATGGGCTTTAATAGCTTGGGCTGCGACGATAGTTGGAGCAATTTTAGCTTTAATACTTAAACCAAATTCAAAATATGTGAAACATTGGTCCTATCTTTCGATATCTTTTTTTGTTATTTTCATTATAGGATATGCTGCAATATATATCATTAGCCTAATAATAAGACTTTTACCTATAATTGGACCTATTCTAAGTTCAATTATATACATTCTATATCTTTTGATTGTTTTTATAATTTGGGTTGTAGGTATAATTAGATCAATTTCAGGAATATTTTGGAAGCCTAGATTTATATATGATCTTGCAATAAGATTAGGCATTGAAAAAATATAAGAGTTAATTAAGATTAATTATTATTTATAATTTAATTTTACAATATCTAAATTTAAAACATTAAATATTTTCAATTGCTATTTTTATCCTACCAAACCCTAAAGATCTTGATTTACCCACGCCCAATGTTTCGGCCCATGTTAATAAGTTTGTTAACGCTTTAATATAACCCTCTTTTGTGCTTAAATAATAGCTTGCAGTTCCTATGAAACAAGGAACCTTTCTACCTTCCCCTATATCGACATATATTTTCCTGATGTTCACTTCATCTACATCTATTGCACTGAGAATTAATTTTTCAATTTGTTCTTTGAACTCCTGCTTCTCAAATCTTAATAAATCCTTAGAGATACCATAGATAAGTCTAATTGGAGATGGGAACGTTAGATTCTTTCCATGAAAAGCAAAATTTGTCGGGGTAAGATAATGAATTTTAATCTTAAATTCTGCCCAGTTATCCGAACTTCCGAACTCAATTTTTGGTAATTCTTTTTCTCGAAAAGATAACGAAGTGGAAATAAATATCCCTGACGGTTCTTCAAGTTTTTCTTCTTTTGTAAAAGCTTCTAAAAAGTATTGAAATACAGAGTAATCGAGAAATATCATGTTAAGATCAAAAGTGCTTGCATCTTTCATAACAAAAGGACATGAAATTGGTTGGAAATCTTCGTTTCTTCTTTGATAAAATCCTGTTAGTATATACTTGCCGTTGAATAAAAGAGGTTCTACAAAAAAGGGTTTGCTCTTCTTTTTTTCAAAGTCTAATCCAACTCTTTTAAAGTAATCGTATACGATTTTTAAAGAAAAAGATCCACTCCATGCGTTGATAATATGGGTATTACTGGAATGATATCTAAGCTTTACATTAACCTGATATACCTTCATTTTGATCCCGTGTGGGTAATTTAAAAATGTATTCGTAGTTTTTAAGCGTTGTTAAATTTGAATAAAATTATTTCATATATGAAAATAAAATTTCAATAATTGAAATTTTGCCAAATTAAGAATAATTACAACAAATTTTATTTTAACAAATTTTTTTGTTATTAAATTCAATTCTGTTCATGACCAACAATTATTGTGGTAGAATTCTTATTTCAACAACATCTCCCTCTTTTATCCCAAGTTCTTTTTTCAAATGATGTCTTGATATTACTTCAATTATATTCCTTGGATGAATTGTTCTTTCAAGCAAAATCACATGGCAATCAAGCTTATTATTTATTATTGCAGGAAAACATTTTACCCATCCGTACGTTCTTTTTCCATTACTGAAACCGTTTATGAAAATTCCAGTAAAATTGTTTAAAAATCCTCTACTCTTTGGTTCGATTAACTTTATATTTAAAGTTCCAGGATAAGGTCTGTAACCTAACTTTTCTTCAAATTGTTTCGCATAACCTTCTAAAGAAATATAATAACCCCCCTCACCAATTCCTTTTTGAACTATGCCCTTAACTACAATTTCTTTTTTTCCTTCTAACACGCCTTTTAATCCAGAATATACTTCCAAAATTAAATCTCTTCCTTTTTTAGTTAAAGCTATTTCCTGCCCTCTTCTAGAAGTTTTCCTTGTTATATATCCCTCCTCCTCCAACTTTATCAGCTTAATTGAAGCATTTTGTTGGGTAGTTTTTAATTCCTTTGCAAACATACTTGTCGATATTAAAATAGGTTTGTAGAAAGCCCCGAGTTGAGCCAGTTTAATTAGTTCGTAGACGTACTTTCTTTCCATAACAAATTTTATTGAAGCTAAAAATTTATTTTTAATGTTATTTACAAACTTATGGCCAAATTAAACAGTAAAGAAATATCTGCAATAGCAATGTTTGGCGCCCTTGCTGCAATTGTTACTTTAGCAACGGATTTACCAATATTCAGATTCCCAATTCTGCCTTTTTTAAGATTCGACTTAGCTGAGATAGTAGACTTCCTTGCTTTTCTTATTCTAGGTCCTATAGCAGCGCTCTTCACTGTACTTGTTCATTTCATTGTAATTAGTTTATTACCAGGAGCACAAGTACCTATTGCCAGCCAAGCTATGAAAGCAGCTTCAATTCTATCCACAATACTTGGATTTATGGCAATTACTAAGTTTAAGAGCATTAAATTTGCTCTATCCTCTGCGATAATCTCAAGAGTTTTAATCATGAGTTTAGCAAACTATCTATTCTTTCTTGTCTTCTTTCCTTTTACATTTGGACCTTCACTTTCTCTTATAGCTAAAACAACCGGTATTGTTGTTCAAGGATTTTTCGCACAGGTATTACTTTTATTGCTTATACTGGGCATATTCAATGCTTTGCATGCAATTATTACAACATTCATTCCAGTATTCATCTTAAGGTATAATCCACAGATAGTAAAGATGGCTTCATTGATAAAACCTGTCTGGTTTGTAAAGTACATTAATTTAGGAAAATAAATTTCTAAACTGCTGATTTTTTAAGAGATATTATAAAATTAAGTTTTTTTTAAAAAAAGGTTACTTCAAACCTAAATATAAACTTGCAAATTCTTTATGCTCCAATAATTCTTTAGGTGATCCTTGGAAAGCAACTCTTCCGCTAACCATAAGATATGCATTATCGGCTACTTCTAAAGCTCGAACTGCATATTGCTCTACTAAAATAACTGTTATTCCTTTTTCTTCACAAAGCTTTATTATCGAATCCAAAATTTGCTTAACGATAATTGGAGCTAAATTTGCTGTTGGTTCATCGAACATCATCAATTTTGGTTTTCTGATCAAATTTATTGCAATTGCCAGCATTTGCCTTTCTCCTCCGCTCATTATCTTTGCCTTTTCTTTGTATTTCTTTTTTAAAACAGGGAAAAAATCTAAAACCTCCTTTATTCTACTTTCAGCCTCATCTTTAGCTAAAGTATAGGCAGCCATTCTCAAGTTTTCTTCAACGGTTAATTCTGAAAAGACATTCTCAACTTGAGGGAGATAGGCTATTCCAAATCTTGCAGCTAAATGGGGCTTAACCCTTGTTATATCTTTTCCTTCAAAAATTATATTGCCTGAATAAACGTTTGTTAAACCAAAAATTGTCTTAAGAAGGGTTGATTTTCCACTACCGTTGGGACCAACTATAGCGGTTATCTTTTTTGGCTGTATTTCTAAGTTAACATCAAATAAAATATGTAACTTTCCATACCCTGCGTTTAAATTTTTAACACTTAACATTACTTGCCTATATAACTTTCAATTACCTTTGGGTCATTTATAACTTCTTTTGGATTTCCTTCAGAGATAACCTTACCATTAAACATTGCATAGGCATAATCTGCATAATCCAACGCGATATCCAGTCTATGTTCAACAATAACTATAGTAATGCCTAAATTGTTTACTAGTTTTTTAAGTTGCCCAAACAAATCATGGGCAAGTGTTGGAGAGATTCCTGCAGCGGGTTCATCCATAAGCACGAGCTTAGCGTTGCACATGAGCACTCTACCTACTTCTAAAAGCTTTATTTGACCTCCGCTTAGTTTATAAGCTTCTTGATCCTTAAGCTTAATTAAATTTAAATTTTCTAGAACGTTGATGGCAGCTTTATAAATTTCTTCTTCTTTATATTTCCAAATTCCTTTTAAAGGTGCATACAGAAAATGTTCACCAGGATTATCTCTTGCAGCTGCTAATAAATTTTCTAAAACTGTTAATTTTATAAAAGGTTTGGGTATTTGGAAAGTTCTTACAATTCCTAACTTAAACTTTTCATGAGGTTGAAGATAAGTGATATCCACATTCTCATAATATATTTTTCCTTCATCTGGTGTGTAAATTCCGGAAATTGTATTAATTAAAGTTGTTTTTCCACTCCCATTAGGACCTATAATTAAAGTCAATTTACCTCTTTGAAATTCAATATCTACGCCGTCTAAAGCAGCTAATCCCCCAAAGTATTTTTTTAAGTTTTTTGTCCTTAATATTATATCTTCCATTAAAATAAAAATAAAAAAATAAAAAATTTAAAACTATTTATGCGTATGACTGATATGCGGGGAAGTACGTTGCACTATCTGATACAGGGCTGTAAGTTCCTATAAGAACCCATGTATATGTTCCTCCTTGGCTTACTATAGTCCAAATACCGTAATCTCCTATTGCTCTGTCATGGTGAACATCAAGATAGATCCAACCTGAAGCTCCATAGAATGAATCTGCCACCTGTGGCAATATCTTTGCAACCTTAACTGAATCATATGCATTAACTTCAACTATAGCCTTTATAAGTACCCATGCGATATCATAAACAACGTAAGAGTATGAATCTGGTTCTCTACCAAGTGTTGATTTTATGTAGCTCTCTACCTTTTGGGTTATACTTGTAAATGCCGGTGTAAATATTGTATGAACAAATTTGGTTTGTATACTGAATTGTGCTACCGTAGGGTCTGAAACGAAAGCTGCTGAACCTGCAGTACCATCTGATCCAAACCATCTAACTTGCTTCAACGCAGGATAATTTGCAGCCACATCAAGCAATAATTGTCCTTCTTCAAAGGATATTAGATTTACACCTACATGTGCTGCACCATACTGTTGAATAGCTGCTTGAACTCTGTTATTAAGATCTGCTACAATTGCACTGAAATCTTTTGTTTCAGGAGGAAATGAAATTTGTTCAAATGTGCCACCTAATTGCTGGAATCTTTGTGAAACATAGCTTGCAAGTCCATCTCCCCAGCTATCGTGTCTGTTAACGATTATTGCATGCTTAATTCCTGCATCCCACATAATCTTTGCTATTGCAGGACCTTGATATTTATCAGGCGGTATGAATCTGAAGACAAAGGTCTTATTTATTGCTAGCTCCATTGAAGTTGAAGATTGACTTACAACTACTATTTGATTGCTTTCTGCATAGCTTAAAATATTCTTAAGCTCAGCACTTGATAGTGGACCTATTACGAACTTTATACCTTGTGCAGCTAAAACTTGTAGTTGACTTAAAGCTTGATCTGGTTTTGCAGCAGTATCTTCAACTACAAATTGAACCGTTGTGCCTGGTCTAACCGTTGCAAGCCAGGAATTTATTTCTTGTTGTGCTAAATTAAGTGTTGCCTGATGATCTTCTCCAAAGGATTTTAAATCTCCTGAAAGAGTTAATAGAGCGCCTATTTTTATCACTGAAGGTAATCCTGTTGGTGGTGCTGCTGCTGGAGCTGGATTTACTGCAGGGTATACAAAGTATCCTATCGCCACGCCTATTATTAAGCCAACAATTGCAAGTGCTATACCTCTGCCTATCCAAGATGCCTGTGTTGCCATAAATGTTATATAAAGGAATTTTATATATTTAAAATTAATTATTCATTATAATTACAAAATGGATCCTTTAACTGCAGCTGTGATAGTAGTTAGTGGAATTACAATATTAAGCAGTTTAGGTCTAACATTAACTTATTTAACTACAAAGGTTCCGAACTTTGCACATTCAAGCTTCATAGCCGTAGGAGCATACATGGGAGTTTATGCGCAGCAAGTAGCTAAAGTGAATCCATTGCTTTACTTGCCTTATGCTTTCTTAGCAGGAGCAGCTATTGGTTTCCTGCAATATAAAATACTTCTTAAGCCTTTGATAGATAAAGGAGCTAACATAGTTACTTTAATGATAGCTACTTTAGTTGTGACTATTTTCTTCTTCGGCGTAATAAACATAGTGGCAGATTGGATGGCGACAACATACAAGGTTAATTCAGTACTGATTAATTTTAAGAACAGCGATTTTACTATTTACGATATACCAATATCTGTAATCTCAGTCTTGATTTTTGTAGTTTTAGTTTCAATTTCACTGTATTATTTGCTTAATAAAACAAAGTTTGGGATAGCTATGCGTGCAGCTATAGAAAATCCATCTTTGGCTTCTGTTGTTGGAATAAATATTGATAGAGTCTATACTTTTTCATGGATATTAAGTGGAGGACTCGCAGGTATTGCAGGAGTATTTTTTGGTTTTCAATATACTATAAGCACAAATTCTGCAGACTTTTTCCTACCATATGTCTTTGCTTCATCTATATTAGGTGGACTTGGAAACATATATGGACCTATACCTGGAGGAATCATCATAGGTACGAGTTCAATTGTCATTCCTTATGCCATAGCACAACTAGGTTATCCAATAGCTTTGAATTTTGCTTTATTCGTTCCTTTAGCTATAATGGCTGCTACATTACTAATAATTCCTCAGGGAATTACAGGAATCAATTTTAGAAAGCTATTTGTAAGGAAGTTGAAAGTGCAATGACAACTGCGCTAGATCTTTTATCATTATTTATAAGAGACATTATACCATGGATTGCAGCATTCATAATAATAGCCTTAAGCTTAAACCTTGAATATGGATATTTAGGGATACCGAATTTTGGTAAGCTTTTAGCTGTATCTGGTGGAGGATTTGTTGCCGGTTTCCTACCAGGACTGATAATGTATTATGCTTATAATTTACAAAATTTAGGATACTACTATGGAACTAAGCATATATTGATTGTTTACACAATAAACAACATACTCATACATTCTCCGTTACTTTCAATAGGTCTATTATTTTTAACAATCATAGTAGCAATGGCTTTCGGAGCCTTTTTAGGTTTGGTAAGCAGCTATCCAGCACTAAAGCTCAGAGAGGACTATTTAGGAATGATATTGCTAGCTTTAGGAGATGTTTTGGTTGTAATCGGTTACAATTCTGATATACCTGTAGGAGGATCTTTAGGTGTAATCGTTCCTTCTCTTCTAGGATTTTTAAATGGTACTTTTAACATCGATGTGAATTACATAAATTATATCAAAGATGCCTTGTTCATTGGTTTAGCGGTCGGAGTATACTTTTTTGCTAGAAGGCTTGTTAATTCACCACTTGGAAGAGTATTAAGAGCTATAAGAGACAATGAAACTTTAGCTCAGACTCTTGGAAAAGATATCGTGATATATAGAAGAAATGTTATGATGATTGCAGGAGCTTTAGCATCTATTGGCGGTTTGATTCTAGCACTCAATTCAGAATCAGTTATAGCGACAAAATACGATAGATTAAGTGATACATTCTATCCATGGGTTATGGTAGTAGTAGGAGGAGCTGCTAACAATTTAGGCACAACATTAGGAGCTATAATGTTCATACTGATATTAAGAATAATTGATCTTTATAAGTATTCGCTAATGCCGTTTATACCATTCGATCCTGTATGGTTATCTCCCATACTTTTGAGTATTGCTTTAGGTCTTTCACTATTCTTTAGACCTGATGGACTTATAAGGGAGAAACCAACAAAAACCCTATCAGAAGCTGAAGTTATAAGACTTGTTAATGAAATTAAGAACACTAAATCAACTTTGTATGCATTAGGTTTTAATTTTAACAAAATTAAATTATTAAAGAGAACAAAGATTTTTTGATTATATAGTTGAATAATCTATTATTTAATAGCTTTAATTCCTATTAAATAAAATTTATATATTTTAATGTATTCTATGTAAATGTATATATTAAAGATATTTATTGCCGATTCTAGTAAAAGTTATTATGGAAGGTAACTTCGTATTCATTTTCCTTGAAATTTCCGTAATGATATTTACTGCCGTTCTTGTTAGAAGTTTAATATCAAGGTATGGTTTACCTTTACTTGTAGGCGAAATAATAGCGGGAATGATAATAAGTCCTTTTGCAATAGGTGGTTTTATCAATAGTATAGCAGGTTACGATATTTTTACTATAAACGATTTTGCCTTATTTTTGTCCGAGTTTTCACTTATTCTTATAATATTTGCTTCAGGTCTAGAACATGGTATTTCGCCTATAAGAACTGCAGGAATATGGGGTTTTCTTGGAGCTACAATGGGTGCAGTCTTACCCTTTTCTGTTGCAACTATAGTTTACACATATATATTTGGAATAAATGAAGCCTTATTCATAGGAGTTGCTCTGGGTGCAACAAGCTTAGCTGCGGCGGCTGCTATACTTCAAGAATTACAGATAAAAAGTAAAGGTGTAGATTTTATGCTTTCAGCCTCAGCCTTAGACGATGTTGTGGATTTAATACTTCTTTCGGTTGTTATAGCATTTTCAACAATAACTAGTAGATCTTTTGTTAACTTACTTTCAATAACAGCTTACTACATAATTTCATGGTTTATAATCTTCGTTATTTCAGTAATACTTATACCAAGAATTGTAAATATAGCTGGAGAAAAATATATTTACCATTTACCATTCGTAATATTGTTTGGGCTTGTTGCTATAATGAACGTTCTTGGATTTTCTCCTATAATAGCAGCATTTATTGCAGGAGTTGCATTAGCTGAAAGTTATAGTGCTGAAAAAATAAGAGGATTAACTGAAACATTGATTAGCTTTTTTGGACCTATATTTTTTGTAATAATCGGCGCACAAGTAAACATAATGAACCTTAATTATCACGTAGTGTTATTTAGCATAGAGTTAACATTAATTGCAATAATATTCAAAATTTTAGGTGTATTACCATTTGCATACGTGGTTCTTAAAAACTTCAGACAAGCTTTTTCATCCGCTTTAGGAATGGTTCCAAGAGGAGAGACTGGCATTGCAGTTGCATCCATAGGATTAACCAGTAATTTTATTGATCAGAACATCTTTTCTGCAATTGTAATCATGTCGCTTTTAACCACTTTCATAGGTTCAACTACTTTCAAAAGAATAGCTACTTGGATTTCAGATTAAAACAAAATATTTATATACATGTGTAGGTCTATATGAACAATGACAAGTAACTTAGGAAGAAAACTTAGAAATATAGCAGGCGCCTTAATAGGGAATTTCCTTGATTGGACAGACTTCGTAATATATGCTCAGTTTACAGTTATAATTTCAACCGTAATGTTTCCAAAAACACTAAGCCCTGAAGTGGCTGTTCTAAATACATTACTTGTCTTTGGTATAGGATTTATTTTTAGACCAATAGGTTCAATAGTTTTTGGACACCTAGGCGATAAATACGGAAGGAAGAATGCAATGCTAATAACTTTTTGGATAATGGGGATAGCTACAATGCTTACTGGCTTGATTCCTTCTTACTCAAGTTTAGGCATACTTGCTCCTGTGTTTTTAACATTAGTTAGAATCGCTCAAGGATTTGCTGCAGGTGGAGAACTAGGAGGTGCTCTAAGCTATCTTATTGAAAGCGCAACACCTAAAAGAAGATGTTTTTATGGATCTTGGGTAGGGGTTACAATTCTTGGAGCATCAATGCTTGCTACAGGAACTGCCTACATTATAACTTCTTTTGGGAAAGATTTCGCTTATGGAATAGGGTGGAGAATCCCGTTTGTGTTATATGGACTCATATTAATACCTGTTGCTGCTGTGCTTAGATACAAAATGGAAGATTCGCCACTTTTTAAAGAAATAAAGGAAAGGAAGGAAATAGAAAAAGTGCCCGTAGCAAAAGTTTTTACCAAAGAATTAAAACCAGCAATTCTCGCTATAATGACTACGTTTGTTGGTACTGTTGTTTTATACGCAATAACAAGCTTTTGGCCAACTTATTTAAGCCAATCACTAAAATTGCCTCTTGGTTCAGCTCTTTTAATCACTCTAGTAGCTGAAGCAGTTATACTAATACTTACACCTGTATGGGCCTATCTTTCAGATACGAAATTAGGAAGAAAATTACCCTCATTAATTGCTTCAATCTTCTTTGCTTTATTCACGTATCCACTTTTCTTGTTTATAACCAGTTATTCCTTTGAAATAATACTATTGATTACTGTAGTTTTGGCATTTTTCATGTCAATATTAGAGGCAACATTGCCTGTTTGGATAGGTGAAAGTTTTGCTACTAATGAAAGATACTCGGGCTACATTGCTTATTCAATAGCTATTTCTTATTTTGGAGGATTCACTCCTTATATTTCACAGTTTTTAATTCTAAGTTTACATACAGCTTTAGCGCCTGTAATTTACATTGTTATATCCGCAATTGTTTCCGCTATAGGTTTCGCTTTAATGAAGGAAACATATAAAATTGAAGTATTACCTGCAACAAAGTCAATTTATCAGGAAAGTGAGTAATGAAATTTTTAAAATAGGAAATATTTTAGCAAAGCCAGGTTCAATTAGCTACGGAAGTTTGGGCGAAATATATCTCCCAGATTCAACAGAGATTAAAATTCCTTTAATAGTAATTCATGGAGCGAATAAAGGTCCAAAGCTTATGATTTCCTCTACTATTCATGGAACTGAGATAACTGGTGCAGATGTTATAAGAAAACTAGTAAAAATATTGAAGCCAGAGAATATGAATGGAACTGTTATATGCTTGCCAGTTTTGAATCCTCTTGCATTTCATATGTCTGTAATGAATACACCTCAAGATCAATACAATATGAATAGAGTATTTCCAGGAGATCCTAAAGGGTTAACAAGCTTTAGAATTGCAAACATAATCTACGAAAGAGCGATTAAAAACAGCGACTATATAATAGATTTTCATGCCAATCCTTTCCCAGCAATTCCCTTTTCTATAGTTAGACTTAATGGCTCAGAAACTGATGAAAAAGTTTTAAACATGGCAAAGGCCTTTGGAATAACAACGATTAGGTTAAAGGTTTCAAATGAATCACATAGAACAGGAACAATAATCGATGCTGCTATATCTTTAAAGAAACCTGCTTTAACGATCGAGGCATTGTACTGGAGAAGAATCGATACAGCAAGCTCAAATGCTTGCCTTAAAGGGGTATTAAATGTTATGAAACTACTGGGTATGATCGAAGGAAAAATAGAAAGGCAAGAAGGAATACCAATTATAGAAGGGGAGCTTTCAAGGATAGAAATAACAGCAAATAAAGGAGGTTTTGTTGATTTAAAATTTGAAGCAGGAGATGAAGTCAAAAAAGGAGACATAATAGCTGAAATTTGGAACCCGTATGGTGAAATTATCGAAAAAATTGAAAGCCCTTTGGATGGATACATCCTAGCTTACCCCCTTTTAGGAAATCAAGCAGTAGCAACAGGAGATATCTTAGCATTTATTGCATATAGATTATGATAATAGCAAATAAATCAGTAAGCCGAGGTTCAAAAGAAGTTGTCAAAGCAAATGTTGCAAGATTGACAAGCGGAAATGATTTAAAAATAATTGCGCACGTAATCGCAGGAAGTAATGATGGAAAGACACTAGGATTAATAGGAGGTATTCATGGAGATGAAACTCATTGTTTTGAGTTTTTTAACAAATTGATTCAGAATATTAATCCAAAAGATTTGAATGGTAACTTGATAATCATTCCTGTAGCAAATCCTTTAGCTTTTGAAAATCTTTCAAGGAATACGCCGACTGATAATCTAGATCTAAACAGAAACTTTCCAGGAAACAAAGATGGATGGTTAACTGAGAAAATTGCTTACGTAATCAGTGAGGAATTTGTAAAGAAAATGGATTATCTGATTGATTTTCATACATCGCCTCCTTTTTTAGTTGTTGAATATACAATTATTAGTAAAAATAGCAAAAATAAAGAAGAATTTATAAATATTGCGAAGTCTTTCGGATTCAAATTTATTTATAATACTTATGGTTATAAAGGAGCTTTAACCACATTTGCGACAGAAATTGGAATAACTTCTATAGCAACAGAATCAGGGCCTATTAATGAAGATAATGAAGCTTATTCTAATACGATGATTAAAAAAATTAAAAATGTTCTAGCTTTGCTAAATTTAATAAATTCAAAACCCAATATCGAAGGAGACTTTCTTATTTTTGAAGAAAATGCCTATGGAAACATGAGAGCCCCTGCAGGAGGTATTTTTATTCCTGGAGATCCTGAAATATATATAGGTAAGGAAAAAGATGAAAATTCGATTCTGTTCAAAATATATGATCCTTATACATTCGATTTGATAAAGGAAGTTAAACCTATATTTAAAAGATCTGCTGTGTTTCTTTATAGGAAGAGATCTGTTGTTAAACCTGGAGACTACTGTTACATGATTTGCGATTTAAACAAAAGCAATAAGGTATGACTATTATTTATTTCTTAAAATGAGTAGAATAAGAAAGCTCATTGAAAAGCTTAAAGAAAAAGATTTGGATTTTGCCTTAATTTTCCCAGGAGCGAATTTTAGGTATTTGACAGGAGCAACTATAGAGACTTATGAAAGATTCTGTACTTTAATTATAGATCTTAAAAATGAAGATGCAACTGTTGTAGTACCTAAGCTCGATGAACTAAAAATCAAAGGAAAAGGAATAAACTATTTCGCTTACACAGATAATGAAAATCCTTTGGATTATCTTAAAAGGATAATTCAAGGAAGCTCTTTAAAGGTTGGCACTGAAGAAAATATGCCAATAAAATACTATTTAATCCTAAAAAAGTTTGCAAAGGAAATTGAGATTTCAGTTATTGATGATGTTGTTAGAGAGATGAGAGTTATCAAAGATGAAGAAGAATTAGCGAACATAAGTAAAGCTGTTAGAATTATAGAAGATAGCATAAAAGAGACAGAGGATAAAATTAAAGAAGGAATAACTGAGAATGAACTTGCTTCATACATCTATCAGGAAATACTTAAGAGGAATGCAAATCCTATGCATTTGTTAATTCAATTTGCCGAAAATTCAGCAATACCTCATTGGAGACATTCTTCTAAAAGTATTAAAAGAGGAGACATTATCGTAATTGACGTTAGTGCAACTTATAATGAATACTTTGGGGATCTAACTAGAACATACTCTTTAGGTAATCCAAATTACAATGAGTTTTTCAAAATATATGAAATCGTAAAAGAAGCCCATGACGAAGCTATACTAGCATCGAAGGATGGTATTCTTGCAAGTGATTTGGATGAAATTGCAAGAAGTGTTATAACTAAGAAAGGCTATGGAAACTATTTTATTCATAGAACAGGACATGGTCTAGGTCTAGAAGTTCATGAAGAACCATTCATTAACAGCCTTTATAAAAAAGAGTTGAAGAAAGGCATGGTATTTACTATAGAACCAGGTATCTATTTGCCAGGAAAATTTGGAGTTAGACTTGAAAGTAATGTTTATATCGATTCAAATGGAAAAGCTGTGAGTTTGGATAGTTACTGGCCCTCCCCTATACTTAGCTAGAAATCAAAAGGAAATTTTTCAATTCTATAAGCTGAATCCCAGAACATGTATTCGAAGATTGAGCAAATTCTAAAATTCTTAAATACCTCCTTTTCTTGTTGACCATTTAGATTAAATCTATCAATTATCTTAATAACCTCTCTAACTCCTTTTTCATACTCTTCTCCTCCATATGTTTCTATCCATTTTCGATAAAGCTCATTTGGTGAACCTTTTCTAATCAGTTCTTTTCCAACTTCCATGTATATCCAATAACATGGAAGAACAGCTGCAACACCTTCATAGTATGGTTTTGCTATGGTGGTTGATATTAAAAATGAAGTATACAGCAAATTGGTTGGAGAAGGTTTGTATAAATCACTGCTTATACCCCATTTAGAAATGAAATATTCGTGTAAGCTTCTTTCTACTTTAAAAACATCTTGAACATGGGATGCGAAAAGCAAAGATTCGTTTAGTATTTCTGCTTTGGATGAAAGTATTGCCAAAGCTCTGCTAAACTCTCTAAGATATAAATAATCTTGGATTATATAATATCTGAATTTTTCTTCTTCGAGGGTTCCATCTGTCAACCCTTTTATAAAAGGATGGGAGATAATAGAGCTAAAAATATCCTCTATATATGCCCAAAGCTTTTTAGATAACATAAAGGGGAAATTTCAAGTAACTATTTATTTCTGCTTATAAGCGAGTTTTAATTTTGGGCCGGCCCGGACTTGAACCGGGGACCTTCGCCTCGTAAGGGCGACATCCCACCAGGCTAGACCACCGGCCCTATAATTTATCTTTTCCTTTTGCTAATTCTAATATTTTTTCTATTATTTGTATGTACTTGTTTAGCTTATCTATTACATGTTGATTTTTTTTGTGGAGCATAACCATTCCACATTCATCATAGGGACATATAAAATTGTATTGTAATGCTTCTTCTTCTGTAAATAGTTTTTTATGCTTAGGACATTCATAAAAACTGTGTGAAAGCTCATATTGTAATCTTACTTTTAGCTTTTTATCCAAGATATATTTTAGCCTATCGTATATGATTTTGTTGAAGTTTTCATATTTGAAGTTTATATGGTAAATATACCAACTTGTTCTTTCGTCTCTCTCTTTTTTAAAATCTATCAAACCTAATTCATGCATGTCGTATAAAATCTTCCTTATTACGCTTAATTTCATGTCCGTTTTTTTAGTAAGCCATTCTTCTGTTGCATCACTTTTTTCTAAGATAGCTAAAGCTATCTTACTTGCCTCAGGTCTTAAAAGGAGCCTGATGACCTTATCAATATATCTTTTTTCTTCAGATGAAACCATTTAGATATGTATTTTTATAACCTTTTAATTAACTTAACTAGTCTCCATCTTTTATATCAAGTACATCAGCAACTGTAATGTCTGATTTTGAAGCTTTTTTCTCAGCGTATTCAACATTGGATTCTATTTCAATCAAGTTTATTTTTAAAAAACGCTCGAGCTTTTTAGCAAGATCTATAGTAGGCTTCATTTTTCCTGCTTCTATTTTCTTTATTATTGAGAGTTTTTCTCCCACAGAAGAAGCTAGAATATCCTGAGTTATTCCCAAATTCTCCCTTGCTTTTCTTATAACTTCAGCATAATCTTCTCTTACGTTTACCTCAGGTATATTGGTTGTAATTACTTTCTTGGGCTTAATAAAATTTGAAACCGGTTTAGGTTTTGCTTGCTTATTATCTACGAAGCTTGCAGGCTTACCAAATCTTTTACAATCATCACAAACAATTAGTTTAGCCTTCCCTATTATAATTATGTTTCTATTCACTAACCTCTTTCCACAAATTTCGCAGCTCAACAAGTATTAAATACTCAAATAAGAAAATATACTTTACAGCTATTGAAAGCCTTGTCCTTAATTTAAAGAGAAAGTTAGTAGTTTTGCTTACGCTTTATTTCTTATTTTCAGAATAATATATTTAATGAGTTTAGACCCTTACAGAATACTAAAAAGAATTGCAGATTACCAGTTCGGAATGGGTGCAGGCGAGGCCTTATTTCCTGCAGGCTTGCAAAATAGAATGGAAATTAAATACTCAAAAAAGACAGGAAAGATAAAATACGTCTTTCTAGATAAAAAACCTTATCTTACATTGAGATCATCTGATGGATTCATAGTCCCAAGTATAGAAGCTGCTAAAAATTTGATCAAATACATGAATAATTTTCAGTATGTAGTTCAAGTTGATAATAGTTCTATCAGTTTAATCAAAGATTTAAGGAAAGTTTTAGTAAAGCATGTAAAGAAAGTTGAACCTAAATTGGAGGCAGGTAGCGAAGTTATCATAGTGGATGAAAATAATAATGTAATAGGAGTTGGGAGGACTGTTTTGAGCGGAGAGGAAATGATGGTTATGAAGAGAGGCACTGCGGTCAAGATTAGGAAACTAGCCATATGATAAAAAAATACACATGTTTTGAAGTTATTATACATTAAAAAAGAATCGATTGAATAGATAATATAATGTATAAAATAATAGCTAATATACAAAAAAATTAAGTTATATGTAAAAAATTATTTTATATATCAATGGGTTCTGGAACAACTCTAGCTGAAATAACAAGGCTCGATATGATAAAGGTTGCAATAGCAAGCCTGACTTCTCCCCGCTATGAATTGCGAGAGTTCCCCTCAGTTGATTCGGAGCTACATATCGCATATGAGGGGCAGTCGAGAGGCTCAGAGAACCCCTCCCATTTAAATTAATTATTGCAATTACATCTCTATCATTTTCATAACCACAATTGCATTTGAAACATCTATATGAAATTTCATTCATTTTGTTATTACACTTAGGACATTTTATTGAAGAATAAGCAGCGTAAACATAATTAATCAATAAACCATGCTTCTTTGCTTGTCAATCAATCCAATATTGAATCTTTCTATACTGCATCAAGTAAAGTTTATTTCTAAACTTTTTATGAAGCTTTTTAACTTTTTTAATTTAATAGCTAATTTATCAATTAGTTAATCATGTATCGTAGAGGAATGAACAGAGAAACTATTAGAATGCTACAGAGAATGGGCGTTTCTTTTCAAAACTTGGAAAATGTTGAAGAAGTAAACATAAAATTTAAAGATAAAACTCTGAGGCTAATAAACCCTCAGGTGATGATAACCGACGTAAGCGGACAGAAAATATACCAAATATTTGCTGAATCAGTAGAAGAAATAAAAGAAGAAAGAAAAACATCAGAATATAAACCTACAGAGGAAGATGTAAACTTGGTTATGGAAAAAGCTGGTGTATCTAAAGAAGAAGCTGAACAGGCTTTAAAGGAGACAGAAGGAGATATTGCTTCAGCCATATTATTAGCCCAAGCTAGAAAGAAATGATGCTATTTTTTCATTAAAGATTATGATGCATGGGTAGGAATAACAGCATGCAACATAAACAAAGATAATATAACAAATCTAATAAATGCTATAGCTAATAAAAATGAAGATAGCACAGAAATTTTACAAGTAGTAAATTTAAATCGAATAGTTTCCTTAAGACAAATTCTATCTTCAATATATAGGACTTACAGGTCATTTGAAAGGAAAAGAAACATAGCTAAGGATAAATCTGTTGAAGTACTGCTAAGATTGACTGGGAAAAGGCAAATTTTTGAAGCAATCTCGATAATAGGTGTAAATAAAGATACAGATAAAGTTATAATATTCGCTTGCGACAAGGATAAATCTAAAGTAATAAGAAAAATTGAAAATTTGGTCAAAAATAACGAGCTTAAAGTAATAGATGAGGAAATAAATTCTTTTGAGAAAAGAAAAGAAGAATTAATTAAAATTTATAATTTAAAAACAAACGATATTGAAAAAGAAACGCTTACCAAAATTTCAAGTGTTGACTGGTATTATTGATTTTTATCTTCTCCAGTTATTTCTTTAACGCTTCTTTCCCTTGCTTTGTGTAAAGAAAATACTTGATCTCTCTTTAAAACTGAAACTCCTGCTATCTTACCTATTATTTCAATCAATACTTCGTAATCGTATTTAGTAAGGTCTACCTTCCTTTTTATCCTCTCAGCAGTCTTGAAGATTATTTCCTTTGAATTCAAAGGTGAGGAACGATTATTAACGGTTATCCTGTAAGTTGAATTTTCTTCAATTTTTTCGGATAAAAATTCGGCAGCGTCTGCAATTTTTTCATAATCAGCTTCAACTATGATTTCAAGAGGAATAACTTTCAGTATATATCTTATGCTCCAGATATTTTCTTTTGAATAGTTTATGAAATCTTCTAAGCATTTAATTGGATCAAAATTTGTTTTTAAAATAAGAATTCCAGGTAAGCCAACTTTTTCTACTTCAAACTCCCTGTAATTCAACTGAGACAAAATATACCAAGCTTCTTGAGCACAATCATCCTCTCTTCCCTTATAAGTTGTAACCAGTAAGCCTTTCTGATAATTTTTAAAGTTCATTTCAAGATGTATAATCCTTATAAAGCAAAATAATTTTATTAGTATCGAGAAATTTTTTAGCTATTGTTTCTTTCTTTCTTATGTACTTTATTTTCGAATAAAACAAAGGCATATTAAAGGCTTCTATTGCTATTTTTACGAAATAATTCTTAATTTCTGATTTTCTAGGATTTTTTATGATTTTCCTAAATCTTTTATCCAATTTCCTCTTAGTACTAGGTAATGAATAATACACTTTATCCTTATTGCTAAGCATTTTTGGATCGAAATATCCTTCATAAAACTTTCCATCTTGTTCAAAAACTAGCTCTACTTTCCTTTTCTTTTTTATTAAAGATAGGAAAACTTCATAGCCCTTCCTATTGGTCTCATCTACCCAAATTAATATCATGGAAATATTTATTAATTTACGAAATGCTTATAAGCCTTTAATATTAAATAAATTAAAGCAAAAATGGAGGAAGAATTTGAAGAATTAGAGGAATTTGAAGAATTAGAGGAACTAGAAGAGCTGGAGGAATTTGAAGAATAATTTTTAAATTCCATCTAATATTTTTAATCTATCCAATGGAGTTTTGCAGTAAATGTGGGGGAGTAATGATACCAGAAAAAAGAAAATCATACGTAGTTTTTGTATGCAAAAACTGTGGCCATACAAAAAAGGCAACGAAACAAACCAAAGTTATTGTTCCTAAGAAGCAAACCTCTAAGAGATCTAAAGAAATAGCTGTATCTTCACCTGAAGAAGTAAAAACGAGGGAAGAAGAAAAACTTTTATTAGAGGAGCTTTACAAGGATTCATTGGAATACTTTGAAAGTAGCTAGTAAAATAAGAATAGCAATAGTTGAAAGGGAATACTGTAAATCGAATGAATGTAACTTTGAATGTAATAGATTTTGTCCTATTGTAAGGGCTGGAAACAACATAGTATGGTTAGATGAACAAGGTAAAGCAGTAATAAATGAAGTAGGATGCATAGGATGCGGAATATGTGTCGAGAAATGTCCTTTTCATGCTATAGAAATAGTTAATTTAGCAAGCGAACCAAGCATTCCTTGTATACACCAATATGGTATAAACTCATTTAGACTTTTTGGAATACCTACACCTAGATATGGAAGAGCAGTAGGAATAATTGGAATGAATGGATCTGGGAAGTCTACAGCACTCAATATTTTGGCAGGAAAAATAAAGCCAAACTTAGGCATACTAGATAGAGAGGTTGAAGTAGATGAAATATTAGAGAGATTCAGGGGGAAGGAAATACAAAGGTACTTGAACGATCTTTATAATGGAAAAATTAAAGTATCCATAAAAATTCAAGAAATTTTTAACATATCAAAGCAACTCCATGGACAGGTAAAGAAGATACTTGAATATGTTGACATTAACAAACAATTAGATGAAATATCTGAATATTTGGATTTAAGTTTAATTTATCAAAAAAATATAAAGGATTTGAGCGGTGGCGAATTACAAAGGTTTTCGATAGCAGTTTGTACTTTGAGAGATGCGGATGTATACATGCTTGATGAGCCATGTAGCTACTTGGATTCATACCAAAGATTGAACTTAGTAAAGCTACTTGATATGTTAATATCTAAAAATAAAACCATTTTATTAGTTGAACATGATTTAAGCGTACTAGATTATCTATGCGATTCAATTTGTATAATATATGGAAAACCTAAAGTATATGGAATAGTTTCATTACCTTATCCTACTGGAACAGCTATAAATACATACTTTGAAGGATATCTTCCTGCTGAAAACATTCGATGGAGAAAAACTCCGATAAAGTTTAGCTTGAAACCGCTGGAGAGAAATGAACAAGAAAAGTATAAGTTTATGGAGTGGACAGATTTAAAAATAAAGCTTGGCGACTTTACATTGAATGTTGAAAGTGGATTTGCTATGAAAGGAGAAGTCATAGGAATCTTGGGTCAAAATGGGATAGGGAAAACTACATTTGTTAGAACAATTGTAGGAGAAATTAACCCTGAGGAAGGATCAATCTACACTTTTGAAGGAAATCCTAAGATAAGTTATAAGCCCCAAGTTTTTTCCTTTGAAAACGAAAATTTGCAAGTAAAAGAAATGTTGTATAATTTAAATAAAAACTACTTAAACGATGAGTGGATAAAAGATGAAATAATTTATCCCTTAAGAATTGATCAAATTTTTGATAGGAAAATAAGCGAATTAAGCGGCGGAGAGAAACAAGCATTAATGGTTGCAGCAACTTTTCTTAAAGATTCAGATATTTACTTGCTTGATGAACCAAGTGCTTTTTTGGATATAGAACAAAGATTGGCTGTGGCAAAACTTATCAGGAAATACGCACAAACATTTTCGAAACTGGTGATAGTTGTTGAACATGATTTAATAATTCAGGATTTTTCAGCAGACTCAATAATGGTATTCTTGGGCAGACCAGGTTTTCAAGGATATGCAAAGGGACCTTATTCACTTAAGAAAGGCTTTAACTTATTCTTAAAGGATGTAGGAATTACTTTCAGAAGGGATCCAAAAACTAATAGACCAAGAATAAACAAGATAGGATCGTATTTAGATAGGTTGCAAAAAGAGAAAGGAGAATATTACTATTTTGATTAAAATTAAAAATTTACAAAGTTTTAAAATTCTACAATTTATTACTTTCTTATGACAAGGGTAACTGTAAGTTTAATAAAGGCAGATATAGGAAGCATTGCAGGACACCATAGAGTTATACCTGAACAAATAGAATATGCAAAGAACAAGCTAGAAGAAGCAAAGCAGAAAAATACAATAATTGACTATTTTGTTTTCAATGCAGGAGATGATTTGGAACTTTTGATTACGCATAGTAAAGGTGAAAACAGCAGTATTATTCATGAATTGGCATGGAATATATTCAAGGAAGTAACAACAAATGTTTCTCAAAAGTATAAGCTTTATGCTGCAGGACAAGATTTACTTTCTGACGCCTTTTCTGGAAATGTAAGAGGTCTTGGTCCAGGAGTTGCAGAAATGGAAATCGATGAAAGACCTAGCGAACCTATCATTGTGTTTGCTGCAGATAAAACTGAACCAGGGGCATGGAATTTGCCTTTGTATAAAGTATATGCAGATCCTTTCTGCACGCCTGGTTTGGTTATAGATCCAACAATGCATGAAGGATTCATATTCCATGTTATGGATTTGATTGAAGGAAGAATCATCGCATTGAAAACTCCTGAAGAATCCTACGATTTGCTTGGACTAATAGGTACACCTGGAAGGTTTGTAATTTATAAAGTATATAGAAAGGATGGCCTTTTAGCTTGCTCAGCAAGTACTACAAGGCTTTCACTGATTGCAGGAAAATATGTAGGCAAAGATGACCCTGTTTGCATAGTTAGGGCTCAAAGAGGATTACCTGCAGTAGGAGAATACTTAGAGGCATTTTCATTCCCCTACCTTGTTGCAGGATGGATGAGAGGCAGTCATATAGGACCTTTGATGCCAGTTCCTTTGAAATATTCGCAAGTAACAAGATTTGATGGCCCTCCAAGATTAGTTGCGCTTGGATTCCAATTATACAATGGCAAATTGCTCGGTCCTGCGGATCTCTTTGATGATCCAGTATATGATTATGTGAGAAATAAAGCTGCAGATATAGCAGAATACATAAGAAGGCATGGACCTTTCATGCCTCACAGGCTTGGTCCCGAAGAAATGGAGTATACTACATTACCTCAAATATTGAAAAAGTTAGAAAAAAGGTTCGAAAAGGTTAATGTTTAAAAATGAAATAAGATTTCCATTGTTAATCCTCAATTTCAAATGCTACAATGAAGCCATAGGAATTAACGCAATTAAGCTTGCTCAAATAACTAAAAAGGTATATGAAGAAGTTAAAAAGACAATAATCCTTGCTCCAACGGCTGTAGATTTGCCTAAAATTAAGCATATTTTTGATCTAGTGATTGCTCAGCATGCAGATGCAATTGAACCGGGAGGCTACACTGGACACTTGCCTCTAGAAGCATTAAAAGAAGCAGGAGCAATAGGAGTGTTAATAAACCATTCAGAAAAAAGAATTGATTTGACAAGTATAGAATTTCTTGTTAAAAAAAGCAAAAAACTTGGTATGATAAGCATAGTTTGCGGTAAGGATCCAGATGAGTGCTTTCGTCTTTCTAAATTTGAACCAGATATGATAGCAATTGAACCTCCTGAGCTTATAGGGAGCGGAAAATCCGTTTCAAAGTACAAACCAGAGAGCATAACAAGGACGTTGGAACTTGTTAAACGAACCAATAAAAAAATCAGTGTTATTTGTGGTGCAGGAATAACCAATGAAGAAGATGTAAAGATAGCAATTGAACTTGGTTCAGAAGGAGTTTTAGTCTCTTCAAGCTTCGTTAAATCAAAGGATCCGTATGCTACTTTAAAATCGATGGTTTCAGTATTGTGAAAGAAAGAATAGTAAAAATAGGAACCAGCGGATACAATTATTTTTGGAATGAAGGTAAACCAACGAGTTTTAAATGGTACTTGAAGCAAGGTTTTAATACTGTAGAGATAAATGCTACATTTTACAGCTTCCCTTATCGAAGTTGGATAAAAAGTTGGCTTGATGTTCCTGAATATTTTGATTTTTCGATAAAGGTAAATAAGATAATTACACACTATTTAAGACTTAGTGATAAAAGTATTGCGACATTTCAGAAGTTTAAAGATAGATTAAAGGAAATTGAACATAAAATATCCTTTTGGCTTTTCCAAATGCCACCAACGTTTGAATACAGTGAAAGTAATTTACAAAGAATCATTAATTTCTTCACAAAAGCAAAATTGGAAGGAAAAGGTGTAATAGAATTTAGGGATGAATCATGGTTTAAAGCACGTTCAATAGTTGAAAAGCTTGAAGAAAATGGTATTATAATGTGTTCAATCGATTCACCGGATTTTCCTAACGATATTTACTTATGTAATGGTACAATTTACGTTAGACTTCATGGAAGAAAAGAATGGTACAATTATGAATATTCAAAGGAAGAGCTTGACGAATTGGTTAAAAAGATAAGTAGTTTAGAATTTAAAAAATGCTATATTTACCTTAATAATGACCATGGTATGCTACCGAACGGATTCTATTTAATGGAAAAATTTAAGATAAATAAGTTACCTGTATAAAGTGCCTGCAGGTTCCTGAACAGGTCTTGTTGCTTCCCTTATCTCCCTTATTCTTTTTTCAATATTTTCTGCTTCCTTATAAAGTGGTTGTGTATCTACTGCTATTGAAGGATATATTTTGTTAATATGTTCTATTACATTGGCAGCAGCTCTAAATTCAGGATAGGGATGGAAAACTCTTACTACAAAACAAACAGCATCGAAATTTAACCATCTGCATTCGTTCAATATTATTGCAGGCAATCCTATTACTGCTCCATGTTCCAATAAAGGTATGTTTTTTTCGCTGAGCAGATTCCTAATTTGTTCTGTACTACCTACAGCATACACTTCGCTAACCTGTTCTGAACTTCCTTTTTCTAGGATACCTACAAATGTAATGATTGAATGTATATGTCTAGTTATTGCCCACTTCACTATTTTTTCACCTATTGCTCTAACAAGCTGAGGAGCTGGGGTGAATTCGCAAGATATTACTGTTAGCTTTTTATCCTCACTTGCATGAATTCTAGCAGGATACTTTGGCTTTTTTGCATAAACTAAAGTTAAGGGAGGAAAATATGGAGAATCAATGAAAGCCATTCCATCAAGATTAAATGCAGAGATATAATAGTTTGAAATTATCGTACTTATAAGTCCTACGCTTGGAAAACCATCGATCAATATTGATTCTCTAAGATCCAGTTTCTTGTATTCCTTAATTTCTATAATTTCTTTAGGCATAATTAAAGAATAAAATTTTAATATAAAATACTTATTTTAAACAAATAAATTGAAAGATATTAAGACTATAACCATCATGATTATTGAATAAACAAGACCTGTTCCTATTCTGTTATATATTATTTTTCCGATTATCATTCCAGCAAACAAAGCTTCAATGATTCCCATCCATAAAAATACACTTGCAAGGAAGTAAGGAGAAATGTTGCCAAAGAAACTTAATTTCAATCCAGTAAAGGAAGCTTTTGAACTAAAAGTTGTAACAGGAATTATTAGCTGAGTTAATATAAGTAATGCTACGAAAAGATAAACGATCAATGAAATAAATATTACTCCAAGATAAACCCTTGTTTCACTTTCCCTTGAATTCCTGTATTCTTCTATAGCCCAATAAAAGGAAGAAGCATTTTTTATAGCTTCTACAGCAGCTTCTCCTGCATAGTAAGCTCTACTTAATACATTTAAAAATGGTTCAGCATCAGCAAAATTTATTCTTTTTGATGCTAACTTTATAGCTTCTCTAAATTCCAAACCCAAATAATGTTTGTTAATAGCATCCTTTAACGCATCAGATATATCGGATTTGTAACTTTCAGTTGCCTTTCTTAAAGCATTAACATAGTTTAATCCTCCTCTTATATTTTCGGATAAAGTGTCAAGAAATTTAGGAATTGTTCTTTGTATGTTTCTTTTCCTTTTATAATCTTGCCATTCATAATAAGCAATAGGCGATATCCCAATAATTAAAGAAATTATAAGAATATTGTTGCCTAGCATTTTTGTAGGTAAAATTTCTACTCGAGGATTGTATAAACCAGAGCTTAATGTTATGATGAAAGTGAAAATGAATAATATTATAGGAATAGGAAGTAGAAAATATTCAAGCTTCTCTTTTAAGAAGCTATTAGCCATTATTCAGAACCTAATGTACTTGTTAGTAAAGCCAAAAACATTCCAGATAATATTGGCACACTAAATAATCCAAGCAATGCAAGCAATAAATTAGTTGGTATTGGAAAAGGAGAATAGCTTAGACCTGATAAAAGTGCTATAATTATGATGAATAATGTAGGGCCTAAAAGAACCAATCCTACATAAAGTTCAGCCATCACCGCTATTTGAGCAATTAATCTCCTCATTTTATTTACTTTCATCGTCAACGCATTTCTCGCTTCAATATTGAAAAAATCTCTAAAGTTTCCTGTAGTAGAATAGATTGAAGCCAGTGTAATAAAAATTGATGATAGCCTTTCTGAAGGGCATCTTTTAGCCGCTTCATTAAAAGCTTCTATTACACTCATTCCTCCTGCATATACGTATTTCAAAAAATTATTGAATACAATTTTGGCAGCTTTTGATCTTTCAATCTTTGATAGTTCATGTATGACTTCAACAATATTTTCTATAGAACTTGATAAAACCGCTGCATAACCAAGGATTAAATATAGCCTGTTATCTATTTCGCTAGATCTAACTCCTTTGAGCATAATTGGATAGCCTATCCAAATAAATAGATTTATACCCAATCCTATCAAAAGCACTATAGTACTTAGTATTAATGAGAAGAATAAAGGTAATTTAAGCAAAAACAAATGAAAAATTAAAGCCCCTATAAAAACTGGAGGAATAATTATAATTGTGGTTAAAATAAGCGTTGAAAAGTAAATTTCGTAGCTTTCGGAAATCCCTGTTTTTATTAACGATATGCGTAATGCTTTAAATTCAGGTATTCTTGTTCCGAATAAGCTGTAAGCAAAACTCTTATAAGAATTAATTATGTTTTCAGCTTTCATATCCATTCTCCGTTTAAATCTACGATTGCTAAAACTCTTCTAGGGTTCCTATAGTATGCCGCGATTATTTCGCCTATTTTGGTAAACTCTGTAATATTTTTTTCAGCAATCCACTTGAGAATCCTACTCCTTCTCTCTAACTCTTCTTCGACTGAAGCTCCTAAGTAATTGACCGCTATCTCTATTAATTTTTTACTGCTCTTGATATCTATATCCTTCTCTTCAAAAGGACTAAATCTATATATGTTGTTTAAAATAGGCTTTTCATTCTTTATATCATATCCCATCACTTCATCTATAGAAACGACTTTTCTAAAAAGTCCATTTGTTAGCTTAACTTTTTCAACCTTAAGTATTACACTGAAGGCGTTTATTATCGATGGTGGAACATCTAAAGGCTTATTTATTAGCCTATGAACTGCAAATTCAGCGTTTTCTGCGTGAAAAGTAGTTAATCCTCCATGGCCTGTTGCAATTGCTTGAACTAATGTATACGCTTCTTCACCCCTTATTTCTCCAACAATTATATACTCTGGTCTTTGCCTTAGAGAGGCCTTGAGAAGTTCAAACATCGTAATTTCCTTTATACCTGTTTGAAATGTCATTCTTGTTGTAAAAGGTATCCAGTTTTTATGTGGTAAATTTATCTCCCTTGTTTCTTCAATTGTTACAATTTTTGCATCAGGAGGAATAAAAGTTGCTATAGCATTAAGTGTAGTTGTCTTTCCAGCACCAGTTGTTCCTATTATTAGAATTGCTTTCTTATACTCAATCATAATCCATAAATAAGCTGCAATTTTAGGAGTAAGAACTCTGCTTTTTATTAGGTCAACTATCGTAATTGGTTTTACAAATAATTTTCTAATTGTGAAAGCAGGACCTTTTCTTGATACATCTTCTAAAGTTAAGTTTGCTCTATAACCTTCAGGCAATGTTGCATCAACAATCGGTGCTGAAGAAGTGAGCTGCGCATTTCCTTTGAAAGCTAACCTATATACCATTGATCTTAGCTCGTTGATATCGGTAAAAACAATGTTAGAAGGAATAAAATCGTATCTTTTGTGGTAAATGTATACAGGAACATTAAGACCATCACAGCTTATATCTTCAACATTTGGATCGAGTATAGGAACTGTTATTTTACCGTATCTAAGCAAGTCTCTTACTAGATAATACATTATTTTTTTGAATTGTATTTCATTAATCTTTATTTTGTATTTTTTCATTAGGAGCCTGGCTTGTTTTTCTATTTCACTTTCATCTATTTTACTCATTTTTGAAAAATCTACTTCTTCATAAATTCCTTTTTTGAGTCTTTCGAGAATATTTGTTTCTTCTTTATCCAAAATTGGCTCTATTACCTCATAAACATAATATCCAGATTCAAATTTAATACCTACACTAGCATAGGGTGGATCAACATGATAGAATTCCTGAAATTGCGGTACTTCTCCCAAGATTACATAATAGAATTATTTTGATTGACTTATATTGCTTTCTCTTATTATATAAATTTTAAAAATTAATGCTTTGGTTTTCCATTTAAACTATGTGCATGACTACCTCTTTTAAATAGAACAATATAAGCCTCTTTTCCAAGGTCTTTTAAAATAGTGTAGAAAGCCAACGACTGATCAAAGGTACATCGGTAATCTTCTATGCTGTGTATAAATAAGATAGGTGTATTTACGTTTTCTGCATAGAATAAAGGACTAAGCTTTTTATAATTTTCGTTATTCAAAGGATTCAGACCGATTAAATCTTTATTGAACCAATAACCTATATCTGAAAAGCCATAATCCGAAAGCCAAAAACTTATGCCGTTCTCGCTAACAGCAGCTTTGAATAAATCTGTATTTGCTACAGCCCAATTTGTCATAAATCCTCCATAACTTATTCCTGTTATCCCTATCTTGTTTTTATCAATGAATGCTTCTTTTTTAAGAAGTTCTTCCACCCCAAACATTATATCTTTGAAATCTTCTAATCCTGTTTTTTGCATCACTTCATAAGCAAATTCCTCTTCATATCCATCGCTACCCCTTGGATTTGTTAATAATACAAAATATCCATTGTTAGCCAGTAATTGAGCTTGATAATTGAACTGATAACCGTACATCCCTTTTGGACCGCCATGAACCATTACTATTAAAGGAGAACCAGATACTGGATTCTTAGGCTTGTAATACCAAGCATCGATAGTTTTACCGTCAAAAGATTTATACCCAAAATAAATCGGCTTTATTGAACCTAGTTTATCTATTATTTTTGTATTGTAATTCGTTAACCGTTTCAACTCCCCATTAAAAATAAACAATTCATCTGGTGTAGTAGAAGTTTGCAAAATTAAAGCTACATCGCCATTTTCGCTTACATCAAAATCTAAGATATAAAAGTCTCCGTTTATTAAGGTTTCCTTTTCTTTTCTTATTTTTTCCAAAATTATTCTTCCTCTATATGCTGAGGTGAAATAAACTTCGCCATTTGCTAATATCCTTCCATCGTAGTTATTGTATATGTATTTTTCCGTTAGACTTTCAATTTTTCCATCTTTAAATATGTAAAGGAAATCGTGCTCCGTTGTATGTTTTTTCTTCGGTTTGCCATGGAGAAGAATAAAGTCATTATTAGAATCTATAGCTATAAATGAAACATCTTTCATCAAAACCTCAATAGAGTTATCTTTGTATTGTAAAATATCAAAAAGTATGTAAGGATTTTCCCTTTTGGGATAGTTAATTAGAAAAGCGTCTTTGCTAGGAATAGCGATTGGAATGTATGGAAGAGCGAAAAAGTCCTGCTTAAAAGAATGAAGCTCATTAGCTGAGTCTGAGTCATATAAAGTAAATTTAATTTTTTCGCAGCTTAGAATGCCTCTGCTATCAAACCAAAAAGGAATTTTATTCTCAAAGTAAAGATCTTTATCTTCGAATCTTTCGAAACTTACTACGAGAATTTCCTTATCATTTCTAATCCAAGACATATCCAAAAAGTTTTTAATTTCAACAAGCTTCCTTTTCGTATTCCTTTGAAGCTCATAAATCCAGAGTTCTGCTGTTTTTCTTCTTTTATTTTCTTTTATATAAGCTAATTTTTTAAAATCTTTGCTTAGTCTAGGAAAGGAAGCGTTGTCTATATAGCTATCAGAATTATTCTTAAGATCTTTAATTACAATTGTTTTTCTGTAGTCGTTTATGTCATAAAACGGTTTTGTTGTTGTATAAACAATAAGTTCACCGTTATTAGAAATTTGCAAATCGCTTATAGAAACAAAATTTGTAAAGGTTCTCTCATCCCACATACTTTTAATCTATTTTAATTTTAAAGATATTTTTAAATTATGGCAGAAAAAAGGAAGTTCTGCAGATTTAATAAATACTGGGAATATCCTGATTTAGCAATAAAAGATATACCCGAAGGAGGATTTTGCCTATCTGCATTCGTTGTTTTGACAAGAAAATCAAATGAAAATGAAGTTGTTTTAGGAAAAATAAATCCTGAAGCAAATTGGGAATATGTAGGTGCGATTGATAAAGAGAGAGCTAAAATCTTTAGTAAAGGATGGATGATACCTTCGAGCCATTTAATATTCGGTGAGGATCCTAAGGATGCAGCAAAAAGGATACTTAGAGAGCAATTAGTATTGCAAAATATCGGACTTGAAGGACCTTTTGTGGTTAGTTTTCAGTATGCTTCATCAAGGGCACCTCAACATTTACATTGGGATATAGAATTCATATTCAAAGGAAAAATAGAGAGTATTGTAAAAAACGAACTATGGAATGAACTTGAATTCATAGATGTTAGAAAAATATCTAAAAAAGACTTTACAAGGGGGCATGAAGATATCCTTGAGGCAATAGGTTACAAAATTTCTTAGAATAATTTGAAAATACGAAAATATTTTTTATTCATAATGATATAATGAGCGACAAACCTCGCCCCTTCTAGGGGCGAGGTAAAAGTTTTTTACTCAAAGTAGCTATATTACTTTGAGATGTCCTCCTTCGGTCAACTCTTAGGACATGAGG
>Ga0208006_100105_pt1 | contig 38242 bp, 45 predicted proteins | sample ECH_Bnyco_MetaG_FD_187131 | JGI IMG/M metagenome (GOLD analysis project Ga0208006, IMG submission 187131) | Hot spring microbial mat communities from Yellowstone National Park, Wyoming, USA - ECH_B nyco_MetaG (SPAdes) (version 2) | ecosystem: Environmental > Aquatic > Thermal springs > Hot...
ATGCTATAGAGTAAATAAATATTATGTTCTAGGTAATTATATATATTAAGTGGCCTGGACGATTCAGATTTCCTTTGCGAATTCACTTTATTTCGCTCAATAAGAATAATTCTATGAAGAAATAATTGATTATATATTATGTTATTGAGAGTAATGAGGGTTAGTGTAATATTATTACTAAGATGAGAAAACAAGTTAATGAATTGTACTCTAAGGCAATCGCCTTGGCTATCTGTAGAATGCGCCAAGGCGAGTGGAACTTACCAAAACGCCTACGCTCAAGTAAGGAATTAAAAGACTCAACCAAGTTGTTCGACCTTTAACCAACACCAAACTTCCTTAGGAGCAAGAAGATAATTAAGAACACCCAGATTATCAAAAAGTTTAACAGCCAAGAAAAGAATCTCGTTCAACTCCTCCCTTTCACTCCTCTTCATGGAACGCTTCAAATAAACAACACAATACTACCTCCTAACATTAATACAGAAAGATATAGCCCTATCGAGAGCCTTAACACCATCAGCAACGACAAGAACCGGGTTAAACTTCCCCCACAAATCCACAAGAAGTCTCCTATAATCCTCCTCTTCAGCAAGCACTGCCCGTTTACCTTCCTCAGTAACGCCCAAGGCCACAAGCAAAACACCCCTTTCACCGTCAACGAGTTTAACGTACTTACCATCAACTATAACGTACTTGAAATTTCCTTGAACCCCAAGTTTAGGCAATAATAACTTAACGTTAAGTTTCCCTCCGAGCACAGAGTAGAAGGATAATATTCTTTTAGGATTAGTTTGCTTTCTCTTTGGAGTTCTTCTTCAGTTCTCGTTTTTACTCTCTTCACGTCCTTATAAAGGATTGGGAGGTTATAGTTATCCAGTGTAATTTGTAAGTTATTCTTCTTCCTGTCTTTGTGATGTTGAATCCTTTGATGAACTTGTAGTGTGAGTAGCCTCTTCTTTGTATTTTCTTTCCTCTTGCGTATTTTGGGCTTATTTTTCTGCTTCTTCAAGGGCTATCTTCTCGATCTCGTCAACCGTTTTGTTTAATAATGCGTTTTGTTGAAGTATATTTGGGGCGAGGAGGACCGTGGAGTGGAGGACTCCACGATCGTTCATGAATTGTGCTTCTTGCATAGTATAATATCCTTCTCGTCCCCTATTAGTATTACTTCCTCTTAGTGTAAAATCAATTATTCTAATCTCATTTTATAGAAATAAAGTGAATTCGCAATGGAAACCTGAATGGCCCAGTGGCCTTATAATAATATATATTAATATCGTCTAAGAACAATTGTGAATAAGGTTATCGTTAACAAATACGTCATTCGTACTGATTGTAATGATGATAATATCCTAAATGATCTAGTACAGACACTAAGAAAATACAACGTAAAAGCGTATAATTACAAGGTTGAATTTCTACGTGACAAGGTTAGTGTTAGAGTAATAAGAGGAAATGCTGTTTTAAACTTATCAAATCTATATATAAAGGAATTGGAAGATATTCTAAAAGAATCAAAGGAATTATACACTACCAGATTTGGCATAGAATTTCACAATATACCCTCTAAGAGAGAGATTCTAGATAGGCTAGAATCCACTGAGCTTCCTTACTCTAAGGTTGACGTATTTAAGGATAAGGTTAAGATAAGGACAGTAAATGGGTTCACGTTCATTGATGAAACGAATTTAGAGGCAACATATTATTTAAGCCTAATTTTCGATAAGGTTAATTTAAAACCCTTCAATGTGGGTAGAATTAAAAAGGTTAAGGATATGAGAGCCTTGCTTCTCCTTAAATACTATGGAGTAAGGGATTTAGAATTGATTGAGAAATTAATTGATTTAGATTTAAGAATTGAGGATAATGAGATTATAATCGGGGATATTACAATTGGAGAGAAGGGGATATTAAAAAAGGAGGAGGAAGTATCTAAAAAGGAATTATATGAGTTAGTTAAAGTTAATAAGTAATAACGTATTCTTAGAATCGTGCTAAAGTCTGTAACAGTTTCAGCACCTTCAAATATAGCCGTAGTGAAGTATTGGGGAAAAAGAGGAGATGAAAGGTTAAATTTACCACTTAATAACTCATTGTCGATTACATTAGATGACCAGTTATCAGTAATTACCAAAGTTACCTTGAGCGATAAGAACATTGTAATAGTTAATGATAGGATCTTACCAGAGGATGAAATGAAAGAATATGCTGGAAGAGTCTTGGAAGCCTTTAAGAAAATCGTTGGCAAGGAGTTTCACGTTAAGGTCGAGTCAAAGGCAAAATTCCCCGTTAACGCTGGATTAGCGTCATCTGCGGCAGGAATTGCCGCATTAACCTTTGGCCTGAATGAACTATTGGAATTGGAACTTAAACCTGAAGAACTTTCCAAAATAGCCAGACTAGGATCTGGGAGTGCTTGTAGGAGTATGTTTGGAGGATTTGTTGTATGGAATAAGGGTCTAAGAGAAGATGGTGAGGATTCCTATTGCTATCAAATCTTCCAACATGGACATTGGAGTGAACTAGTCGATATAATTCCGATATTAAGCGAGAAAGAAAAGAAGATATCTTCTAGAAAGGGTATGATAAGATCAGCTGAGACTTCAGAATTAATGGAGTGTAGGCTAAAATTCGTTGAGAAGACCTTTAATGAAGTCATCGAGGCTATAAGGAATAGGGATGAGAGGAAATTCTACTATCTCGTCATGAGACATAGCAACAGTATGCATGCAATAATATTAGATAGTTGGCCGTCATTCTTCTACTTAAACGATACTTCAATAAGGATAATGGAATGGATACAAGAGTACGGTAAGGCTGGTTACACATTCGATGCTGGACCAAATCCCCACATTTTCACTACAGAAAGATATGTACAAGACATCTTAGAATTCTTAAAATCTCTAGAAATAAAGAGAATTATAGTATCTAAAGTTGGAGATGGACCTAAGATATTGAATAGAGAATGACAAAATTTTTTAATTAGAATCTAGCTTTAAGCCCTCATTCTCCTTCACGTCAATAGTTATAATACCTCTTCTTTTCCATGCCTCCCTTACCTTACTCAAATCATTACCCAAAGCGAAAATTGAATCCCCACCACCAGCTCCAGGGGACAAGGCTATTAATGCGCCTTCGTCCTCAGCTATCTTTATCAACTCCTCCTCTTCTTTACTTACTAGTTTAACACCGACTATACGTTCAGCTATATAGTTTAGATACTTCCTCCCTAACCTTACATGCTCTACAGCTTCGTCGATTTTATTTAATTTTACGAGTCTAATTGCCATATTATTCTCCTCATCTATAAGCCTCATAATTTCCCGAAAATCCTCTAAATTACTCTTCTCTACAAATTTCTTGACTAAACCCACAGTTTCAGAACTCTTTCCCGTAAAGCCAAGTACCATATCATAATTACCCAGCTTTAACTTCTCGTAATAGAAGTCCATTTTCTCCAAATCAGTAAATCTCTTGTAAACTATACTTCCAAAAACAGCTGAAGCTATATCAAACCCACTTCCAATTCCCTTTTGTCTCTTGAAATTGGCAATTTGCGCCAATTTATGTATTTCAAATAAATCCAGTTTACCATTGATAGCGTAATATAGGCAGGCGGTAAGGGAAACTGTAGCAGCTGAAGAACTGCCTAATCCCGTTTTTTTACCATCTAATATGAATTCCTTATCGTTATAAAGTTCAATTTCATAGCCTTGAGGAAGTTGGGTAAATCTTTCTCTAAAAGTATCTAGGACTGAATTAATTAACTCATTACCTGAATTTTTAAAATCGCCATAACTAGTGTGGAAAATCAAACTCCTCTCTTGAATTTCTCTTAACCTGCAACTCACTCTCTTATTAACTGCAATTACGTGTGATATACCTCCAAATACTACGCTATAACTTCCTATCCAAAGTATTTTTCCAGGAGCGCTAATCCTTATCACATTCCATATTCCTTATTAGCTTTTTAATCTTTAACTACAATTCTTTGGCAAATGGAATTCCTAAGTAAAAGGGAAAGGCTAGTATTAGTTGCTATAGCCCAATCGGGACCTAGTGGGACCACTTATTCGCAACTTTCAGCATTAGGTTACATCTTGTCCAAAAATACGATACAAGAAACCATTGAGAATCTTTACTTGCAAGGTTATATTAACGTTCTGAAAGATGGAGACGAGATAAGATACATTGCGTCAAAAAATGTGAGAAATGCTATTATTAATTTGGAATTTCATAAGTATAGACTAGCTAAAAATCTAACCGAATTGAAGAAAAAAGTAGAGGATATTAGCAAAATGGAGAAACAACAACAAGCTATAGCTTTCAAGGGTATACTAAAAGATCTGCTTTCCTCCATTTCATCTTCAATAGTATCATTGCTAGATGAGTTACCAGCTCTAACATTGCCAGAATACATGGAGGTTCTGGAAAATCTATACAAGGAGTTTTTGTCAAAACTATCTCCGCTGATACAAGAATCCATGACTGAGGATGAAATAAATACGTTCATCTCTTTGGTAGGTAAATATAGGGGAGAAAAAGACGCTGAGGAAATTAAAAATACATTACAGAAGATAAAGGGAGGAACTGAGAATCAACGTTAGAGTTTTTCCATCTTGAAGGTTTCTCATAAACTTAGAACTACATCTGATGTTCGAGAAGATGTAAGAAAATAATTTTAACTTGTGTTTAGTTTGAAATTTGTCGTTCTCACTTTTAGGCTTTTCGTCCCATTCGCTACTGAGGAACTCCATGATAAAAAATATAAATGATTAAAGAGTAGTAGTAAATGTATGAGAAGGACTAGAGATGATATAATAGGTGATATCTTAGAGGCGATTGATAGTAACATTAATAGGATATCTAGTATTATGAAAAATGTTAATCTTAGCGCATCACTAGCAAAAAAGTATCTGTCAATGCTAACTGATGACGGGCTTATTCAAGAGGTTGATGGTGAATACAAATTAACTGAAAAAGGGAGAAAAGTTCTAGAACATTTTAGAAATATGAGAAAGATTGAGTTAGAATTAGCTACTATAATATATGAGGTAAGAAAAGAACTATCAGCTAACAAGAAGGAAGATCAAGTAAGCCATAGTTAGAAGACCTATTCCTATATCTACTATTTTATATATCCTCTTAGGTATAAGATTGAACAACGAAAGGGATATTATTGAAGCTGCAGAGACTATTATAAACGACGAAACTATCTCTATAGAATAGAGAAGAGTATAACCAGTTGAAGCAATAACTATAACTAATACTTTAGTTGGAGTTATAACGAAAGCTCCTTGTAGTAATCCTGCCTTATTTGCCCCTATATCTATTTCCTTATTGAATATTGCTTGGACCAACAGTAGAATTGAAAATATAATACCTACTATATCTGAGATCATTTCCAGAAATTTATTATCACCTATAAGAATTACAAGTGGTATTGCTATTATAATGAATCCTGCTGAATGAGCTAAAGCGAATTGGATAATTTTCCATCTACTCCTTAAGAGTCTGGCGGTAGCTACGTGATCGGGCTCAATTCCGTGGGAAAGACCTAGTAATAATGATAGGATTATAGGATCCACGTTTACATCTTAAATAACTACAGTAATATAACTTATTGCTACTCGCGACAAAAAATAGTGGTAATTCCTTGCAAGATAATTAATGAAGAGGATTATAAATTACTAACATATTCAAGACTATATCGAGAATTTTTAAGGTAAGACTAAAAGCAGAAAGCTGTTAAGGTAGAGATTATATCACCTTTCATAACTTCCAGATGGGAAAAACCATTAATTTCTTTCTTCAAACTATCATACTCATAGTGTTAAACTAAAGTGAGAGAAATGAGAGTGCTAGCAATTGGTAACGTGTTTAACCCTTCTGGAGTATCAGTTCACATAAAAAACGTGTTAAAAGAACTAGTAAAGATGGGAGACGAAGTAACGTTATACGTTCCATCATTTCTAGTTAGAAGAAACTATGAGGTGCTAAAGGATTTAGAGAACGCGCATGTTAACGTTCATCATTCCGTGTATGAAGTTAAAGAAGCTGAAGAAGTTGGTACATTACCCTATTTCATAAAATCTCATACCGTCTATTTGAGATGGAATGATTTGGGACAGGATAGAAAATACATTGATGAACTAAAGGAAATTAAACCTGACGTGATATACGATATGCACGAGGACTCAATAACGTTGCGATTATCTTATCATATTTCAAAAAAATTGGATAAGCCATTAGTTAAACTTCTACATGATGAACCATTCAGGAATTCCTTCGGAAGGGGATACAAGAGATTTCTAGGAATCAAGGGTTTAGCCTATGATATCTTAATGTGGATGTTCTACAAATTTGATAAGAGGGCGTTTTTGCGTTCAATAAATGATGGAGTACTAAGGGGAATAGCTGGTGTATCTAAGGCATCGTTTTATTTATCTGGGATTGAAGAGATTGCACGTGACGTGAGATTAAAGGTTTACGAGGTCGGCAACGCTTTCAATAGGGATATTATTTATAAGTATAGGAAGACTAAGGGTAAAGAAGACTATGCAGTGTTCTTTGCTAGATTAGTACCACAGAAAGGCATTAGGGAATTGCCTAGAATTGCTGATTTACTAAATAGTAAAATAGTTGTATTTGGAAAAATTTTCAACGAGAGGGATAGGGCGATTCTAATGTCGCATCCTAAAATTGAATATATGGGTTATAGGCCAATAGAGGAGGTGTATAGTACAGTAGCTAAGGCCAAAGTTTTAATATATCCTTCCCATCAAGATGGTTTTTCCCTAGTTGTTTTAGATACCTTAGCTTTAGGTACTTCGGTCGTAGCATATGACATACCAGCAATTAGGTTCGTTTTTTCCAATTTAAAACCAGTTAGAGCAGTGAGAGAGTATGATGTGAAGGAAATGGCGAAGATTGCAAACAATATATTGAGTATGAAAGATGAGGAATATGAGAGCGAGCATGAAGATGAGAACGTGAAGAAGTTTTTAGAATTACACTCGTCATGGGCAAACGTAGCTAAGGAGACTCATGACTTTCTTTCTGCATTCTTATAAACCTCATTGATAGTCCTAATTTTATGGAAGTTAAATAGAAATTATCTCTAATTAAATAGAGGAAATAGAGCACTGCAATGACCCAGAAAATTCCAGAGATTTTAAAGTAAAAGAATCGCAATATATAAGCCAAATCTGAGAGAATTATTGAAATTACTATCTTATCATAATTATATCTACTAGTTGAGTACGTAATGCAGGAGAAGAATAAGGTCGACATAATACCTAAGGTGAATGCGTGGACGAAATCTCCAAAATAGAGTGATAAAAGGGGGATCACTATGAGAGATAGTAAAGATGAGATTGCACTAGTGTTCTTAAACGTAAATGTTTTTCTGTATATTGTTAGAAAATACACCACTCCGATAAATGGAAATAGAATGGGGAAGAAGTATGACGATATTATAATTAGAAATATTGGTAACTGATATAATCCGAATACTGGCCTCGTTCTTAAATTAACGGAGAACACTCCCACGTTAACTCCTAATATATATAAGAGTAAAGGAGTTATGAGAAGCCAGTAATTTGGATAGAGTAGCCATGTAATTATAGATGCAAATGGCGATGAAAGCACCAAAGCGTTAATTGGCAATTTTTTAGCATTATAACCATAATTTCTCAGATCCAGTAAAGCTTTGACTTCAGTAATTGCTAGTGCAACTGATGCAATAATTTGAAAATAATATATCGGAATTGCTAAAAAGATTAGAGAGGCTATATGTAATGCTAGGTAATTTTTGGCAGGAAAGAATAGTCTCTGTATCATACCAAAGTACAACGCGTAAGCTCCCAACATCATGAAATAGGGATGATATGACCAATTGAGGGGAAGTGATAACGAACCCAAAGCCCAATATGCTATTGCCAAGAATATAAAAGGAATGTTAACGCCCCATGGTTCAATCTCCTTAATTTCACTCTTCTTCATATAGCTAAAATCGAGAACTGAATTAAAAAACCTAAAGCTTATAGATTAGGTTTCAACGAGACTCTTATAACTATTAAGCAAATACCTAGCCAAGTATAGGGCGTCAGTATCTAAATAACCAGCTAGTCTGACCAAGGTTATGTCTGGATTTTGTCTGATTATTTCAATTATTTTTCTTAACTTATAAGGTAAGATATCTTCATCATTTGTTGTTAAAGCCCATTCCTTAAACCTTGTCCAAAATTTTGAATAGTTCACAACATGTTAGTTTATTAGGATACTTTTTAAGCAAAAGTGCCTAATGACATCTTTTTATGCTTTTTTGCAAAAATGTTAATATGAAAATCTTAACATTTGGCGGTACTGGATTCGTAGGTAGCAATTTCGTAAGATACGCATTGAGTAAGGGGCATGATGTACTAGTTTACGCTAGGAATATGAACGATTACGCAAAAGCCTTACAAAACGCTGGTGCAAATATAATTTTCTCTTATGACGATCATTCGAAAGACGTTGATTGTTTAGTCTATTTTATAGGCGCGATGTGGACTAAAGATCCTAAAGAATTTCAATACTTACAAGTAAAATTTCCTACTGAAATAGGAAGGAAGTTCTTTCAAGTTAATTCAGGTAAGTTCGTATATATAAGCAGTATAGGAGTGTCTGAAAATATCGACAGTAAAGAAAGACCTATCCTTGAGGAAAGTCCCCATGGAGAAGGTTTAAAGCCAAATACACTTCATGGAATTACGAAGCTTGAAGGGGAAAAGAGTATATCGAAATTCCCCAATTATGTAATACTTCGGTTTCCAATAATCTACGGTCCATATAGTAGAATCCTTATGTGGAGGATTTTCATGTGGTTGACTTCTCATGGTATTGGCATAAAAAATGATAATATGTTTAGCGTAGTCTCAACTAGAAATGCGTCTAAGGCAATAGAATTAGCTTGTAAATATAAGAGTAACGATTATTTTTACATAACCGATAAGGAACCCGTTAACTTAACAAGTCTTTTCTCCGATGCAGCAAAAGCCATAAATAGAGAAATAAAGTCTTGGTTCCCATTTAGCGTAAAACTCATAGAGCCTTTCAAGTCTTCACATGAGATGTTAAAAATGGCCTATGACGTTCTTTCTAGGGAGTTAGTGTATTCCTATAAGAAGGCCGAAAGGGAATTGGGTTACATTCCAGAGGACGTAAGGGTTGAGACGTTTAAGGAAATGGCAAGATACTATAAGATTATATGAACGTTTAGGATTAACCTTTTTACTATGCAAGTTATTAAAATTCTTATGATAATGTGCACTGTTGTAGATGATTCAAATAGATTGGACTTATTCTCCAGAGGGAAATTCGTAGTATTATTTGACAGTAAAAATAGGGAGATTCTATTTAAAGAGGAGAATCCAGCCCTAAACTCCTCAACGAAAAGGCCATTAGTTGCTAAGGAGTGTGTAAGGTTAAGAGCCGAAATGGTAATTGCTGCGCATGGTTCTCTTTGCTATCCATCCTATTCAATTTTAAGGAAAGCTAATATCAAAATGTTGGTAGGAAATATTGGAGATAGCATATACACAGAAAACCTTCGCGCAGTAAGTAAGTGGGAAGTTACCTACTCTAGCTTCCTAGCAATTAAGGAAAGATTATTCGGACATTAGTGCCTTTTCAAGAAGGCTTAGGGATATATCATATCTATAGGTTGTGTGAAGATGGCCATCATTAAACTCCTCGTAATAGTGATTTATTCCATATTTTTGCAACTTCTTGTGTAAAGTCCTACTCCCATACTGTATGTTGAACTCATCCTTTTTGCCCACATCTATAAATATAAACTTAAGCATTTTCAAATTATCAGCATATTTATCAACCATCCTGACCGGGTCTTTGTCTAGCCATTTTCTCCAAACCTCCTCCAGTATTTCACCAGTCTCCAAATCGAATGGTAACTCGATTTTTTCGTCCTTAGGAGAATAAAATGCTGCCATACCAATTACGTTCAATGTATTCAAATCTTCCCTATGTTGTTTATTCTCCTTCTTCCAATAATTTTCTAACCATTCCTCGGGAGTCTTAAATCTCCTTAACTGCTCAATCGCTTTGGGAAATGTAGGTAAGTAGACGTATTCGAAATAGGAATCGCCCGCGTGGTCAGCTATGGCTTTGATGACATTAGAATATTTCATTCCCAATACCAGTGCACCGTATCCTCCAGACGAGTGCCCAAATATTCCTATCTTATCGCTCTTGAACTTGTCCTTTAAGAAAGGTATTAATTCCTTTATGAGAAAGTCCTCATACATTCCCACCGCTGAAGAATTTATATACTGATTTCCACCAACCTTAGTGAACATATCTGGAAGGACTATTACTGAACCTTTCATTTTCCCCTCATTAATCAATCTCTCAACCTTTCTCTTCATATCCTCTCCCAATGGATTGTAATTGATTTGGGTTAGAGAAGAAGAGAGGTAGCCACTAAGGTAGATCAATATTGGTCTTCCCTCATATTCTTCAGGGTAAATTATTCCCACTCTTCTCCTATTTGGGTCTTTCAAGGGATTATCTCTCAAGACATTACTTTCAAATTCAATAATAGTTAAGTTCACGTATTCCTTTTCCTTCCCTAAGCTTTAAATCTTCCTTTACCCATTATATCATATGAAGCTTACAGTAAAGGAAGTTAAGGAGCTTTTTAAGCCAAAATTATTACCAATAATTTGGAAAGATGAAAGTAATACCCTGACAATCCTGGATCAATCCTTATTGCCTTTTCAAAAGGTTTACGTGGATTTAAAGGATGTTGAAAACACAGCGTTAGCCATAAAGAATATGCAAGTTAGAGGTGCTCCAGCCATAGGAATCACTGCCGGATACGGAATGGTACTAGCGTTGATCAACAACAAGAATGTAAAGACATTAGATGACGCTATTAGGGAATTAACTAGGGCTAAGACCATATTAGATTCAGCTAGACCTACAGCTGTTAATTTAGTTTGGGCGACCTCAAGAATGTTAACTTTAGCTAAAAATACAGTGGAAAGTGGTAACGCCAAGGCTGTAAATGAACTAATAGAACTAATGAAAGTTGAGGCTAAGAAGATTTTCGATGAGGAGTATGATGCTGAAATACAAATGGGGCTTTACGGTTTAGAGAAATTAAACGATGGTGACACAGTACTAACGCAGTGCAATGCAGGTGGTTTGGCTACTGGTACTGGGTTAGGAACTGCATTGGCTTCAGTGAAATTAGCTAAGGCCTTAGGGATGAGCGTTTCAGTAATTGCTCCAGAGACAAGGCCTTGGTTGCAAGGAAGTAGGTTAACCGTTTACGAATTAATGGAGGAAGGAATAAAGGTCACGTTAATAACAGATACTGCAGTTGGTTTAGTAATGTATCGAGATATGGTGAATAACGTAATGGTTGGTGCTGACAGGATATTGAGAGATGGGCACGTCTTCAATAAAATAGGGACATTTAAGGAAGCGGTTATAGCCCATGAATTGGGTATACCATTTTACGCACTAGCACCAACTTCCAGTTTCGACTTAAAGAGTGACGTTAACGACATTAAGATTGAGGAGAGGGATCCCAATGAAGTAAGGACAATTAGAGGGATACCAATAGCTCCAGAGGACGTAAATGTATATAATCCAGTATTTGATGTTACTCCGCCTAAATATATTACTGGTATTATAACTGAAAAGGGAATAATATATCCTCCATTCCATGAGAATATTAGAAAAATCGTTGAAAGGTAACTTAGGAAAAGTAATTTAAATATCAAGTCAGAATTAACCTTAATGAGAGTTTTAACAAAGATTATCTTGATAGTTTTCGTATTTGAGGTAGTGTTATTCTTAATAGCCTCAAGCATACCTCAGAATAATCCCTCATTAGTATCAGCGTTTAACAGTACGGAAAATCAAGTATTAAACCAATCTTATTTCGGTAAGGTATTAATGATCTTTGGTAACAACGTAAGGGTCGCGTTCTTGGATTTCATACCTGCTGTTGGAATGATCATATTGGCTGTAAGTATATACTCAACTGGGGCAGTTTTAAGTGCGTTTTCATCTAGTCTTAATGTTCCTGGAATTTTGTCCGCCTTAGGCTTAATGACATTACCACACTCATGGCTTGAACTACCCTCTTATGCCGTAGCTGCATCCAGTGGGTTATACATTGTAATTAGACCAAGGGAGTGGGTGAGAGGTCTACTAACCCTCATAATTGTCCCAATAGAGTTATTCTTAGCTGCGTTGGTTGAATCAAGTGAGTTTTACGTAAGCAATCCGTATATATTATGGCTTTATTCAATACCAGCCTTTGTATTCTTGTACTTCCTTTACGAATTCTTACAAAAAAGAGCTGACAAATACATTAAAGTAAAGACACCAGTAACTCAACAACAGAATGTAATTCAAATTCAACAACCAACATACGCCGATTATATAACTAGATACAACCAGAGTTGGAACACTGCAAGCTATTACGAAACTCAAGGTAACTTAGCTGAGGCTATGAGATATTATTGGGAGGCTATTTTCTACTTAATTACGGCAGTTGGGAACAAATTGGGAATGCCTACGTTGACAAAGGAGGATCAAGATAATGTGATAAAATCAGTTGCGTACAAGGTTGGAAACCCTCAACTATACGATATCTATAACGAAGCATTCAAAATTAGGATTGAAAATAGGCTAAGTGATTTCCAAATATTTAAGGAGTATTTATCTCAGTTAGCAAGGTATTTGAATTCTATCTAACTAATAATTTTTTCACTTATCACCTCTATTCCCAACTTTAAGGCTAGATCATAGTATTTTTTAGGGATAGCAAACACTATCAAGAAACTTCTCACTTTTTTAGAAAATTTATTTTTTAGGATTTTTTCTCTAATTAACAACTGCTCTATAGTGGAGTAGTCTGCGTAGTTTTTGGCTAAAAATAAGTAAATCTCATCTCCCTCCTCATAATACATGATTGGTAACGAGAATCCTATTCTTAAAATGCCCTCATCGTCTATCAAAAACTCCCTCTTTATTTTAGCTAATTTAACTCCCTTGCTCTCCAATTGCGGTTTAAACATATTAACTATTAAATATTCAATCTCTTCCTCCTTTCTTGAAATATCAGTGAGGAATTTTAGTACTTGATCTTCTAAGCTCATACTATAATATCATACTCCCCCTTATTAAAAATAATTTCTCAAAATACAATTGCACACAGCTGCACATAACAGTACATAAAAATACATATAGTCTTTTTAAGTAAAAATTAAAATATTATCTTGTGAAAACCCTTTTAGTACCGCTAACAACTTTTATGATGCTTGACGTTATAACTACAGCACTGGGATTATCTAAGGGACTTATGGAAAGCAATCCAATAATTAACGCGTTATATTCATCACTACCATTTCCGATTTTCGTTGTGGTATTCCTTCTAATAAAGGTTGGCGTGTTAGGTTTAATATATGTTCTTTATAAATATACTAAACTCGATTTAGTGCTCATTCTTGGGATAGGTATTTCTCTGTTAGTTTTCATTAACAACGTCTTTCTCATCTCTTAATAAATTATTTACGTATTTCAGCAGTAAATAGACCGCAATTAGGTTCATCATTAAGAACATGATTATACCTAAATACTCTAACCCTTGGGGAGCATATACAGTAGTATAGAGTGATGGACTTATCATTAATATTAAGGAAAGTATACTATCTCCTATCATCCATAGGGCTAAAAGAAGAACCTTAAAGTTTCTGCTAAGTTCCTTTAGAGAAGAACCTATCATTAAACCTCCAATTACTAAAGAAACCTCCTCAATTAGTCGTACAGATAAGATCTCAGCTCCTAAGTTAAAAAAATATGAATAATGCCATAGGAAAGCAATTGAAGCACCAACTATTACAGCTATACTTTTGTCTACGATTTTCCTCCTTATGATATAATATGAAAGAAGAATACCAGCCCCAAAAAGTGAATAATGAGCTAACATATAGGGTATTGGGCTAATGAACATATACTCCTCTGTAAATGGATTAACAGAAACCGCGATAAGAAAGATACAGAAAATAAGAACTGCTATAAAAAAATAATTATTCACTTTTTCACCTTTTATACGAAAAGATGAAGGTAGAATGTACTGAATACTACGACCCATATGGCATCTACAAAGTGCCAATAGTACGTTGCCGCAACCGATCCCCCATATGGTGTTACTCCCTTATAAGCCCTTAATAGTACAAATGCCCACACTACCAATCCCATGATTACGTGGAATCCGTGTAAACTTACTGTACTAAAGAAGAACGCTGTAAACGCTGATTGTTGTGGGGTAAAGTGTATTACGTGCGTAAACTCGTAAACTTGTCCCATTAAGAACGTGAATCCCATTACCGCAGTTAGTATCCCTAGAGCCTTAAACATCTTCATATTTCCTTTCTTAAACTCTTCATATGCTAAATGTGCTGGTATGGAACTTGAAAGCAGTATAACTGTCATTATTACTGGCAACGGGAAGTACTCAACTCTTAATGGCGGTACATTTGCATACGCTATAGGATTAGTAATTGGGCTTGCTACAAACATGTATCCTCCTATAAAAGATCCGAACAAACATATCTCAGCTAATATGAACCATAATACTGCAGACCTCGCATCCCTCATTACAATAGTTCCTAATGAAGGCGTTAAAGCCATACCATTATTCACGCTACCAGCTGAGACTGGTGAACCACCGTCTAGTTGCATAGGCGGAGGTATTTGTTTGAACCATTGATCATATGCCCAATATAATCCAGTTCCTATGAAAGCTAGTAATAATATAATCCCAATTGGTATTAAATTGATGAACATGAACATGAAACCTAAAGGTATAAACGACATTACAATTCCAAGTATGCTGTAATAGGGGAAGCTTACTCCGTGATATTCTTCATAATGAGCGCCATCCAATGACTTACCAAAACTTAATGGTAATTTTACTGGTTTGATGTAGAAATCTGGTAAGCCTATCTGTATGGCGTTCCATGGATCTATTGTTTCCACTACCTTACCCTTTATCCATGAGTATAACAAATCACCAAATGCCATTATTAATCCTATCCCCATTAATACTCCTCCAACATCAGTCATTTGCTGAAATGGTATGTAAATTACTGAGGGGACTGCGGCATATCTTCTAGGCATTCCTAGAACTCCATCAATAATCATACCAGTGGCTATTAGAAATGCACCAGCTACTATCATTATAGTTCCACTTTTCACTAGATCCTCGTGATACCACTTACCAGTAAAGTATGGGAAATAGTAAATCAAACCAGCTAGTAGTGCAAATAGTATTGCGAACACCATATAATGGAAGTGTCCAACCACTAAATAGGTACCATTAAAAGCATAGTCTAGAGGTACTAATGGGAAGAACACTCCGGTTATTCCTCCAACCAAGAATATGGCTATAAACGATATCACTAAAATTGCAGGTGCCTTGTATCTAATCTCTCCACCATATAAAGTCGCAGTCCAGTTGAATACCTTTACTCCAGAAGGCACTGCAATTGCCATTGTTGTTGCAGATGACACTATCTGTGCTACTGTATTATCAATAGCTGTGAACATGTGGTGCATCCATACTCCTAGTACGCTTAGAAATGCTATGGCCATTGACGATAGTGCCAATGCTTTGTAACCGTAAATTTGCCTACCGACCATTCTAGGCAAGATCTCACCAACTAGCCCCATTGCAGGTAACATTAATATGTACACCTCGGGATGTCCAAAGAACCAGAACAAGTTTTGCCATAATACTGGACTTCCACCTAAAGCCTGATCAAAGAACGGTAAGTTCCACAATCTTTCCAGATAGGCGAAAACTAGTCCTGCAGTTAATGGAGGCATTGCGACCACTAGTAATATCGCAGTGGCGAAGAATGACCACGTAAATAATGACATCTTAAAATACGGTATTTTCTTCAGTTTTATAATAGTCATAAGGAAATTAACTCCTGTTAGTGTTGATGAAATACCTGATAATATAAGGGCAATCTCGACTAACGTTACACCTAACCCATAATTCACTGATGTCTCGATGGAGAGAGGCGCATACATATACCAACCTGTATTTATGGGGCCGAACCATGGGGCTATTAGTCCTAAGAAAACTGCTGGAACTAAAATCCAAAAGGATAACGCATTAATTCTAGGCCAGTACAAATCATGGGCTCCTATCATTCTGGGAATAAGATAATTTGCGAAACCCACTGAAATAGGCATTACCATGAAGAATATCATGAAGATACCGTGTAATGACACAGCGGTGTAATAATCTACGGCACTTAAGCTTTGATAAGTTAGCTGGTATCTTATTAAGGCTGCGTTTACTGCACCTGCTAATAGTGCAATTATACCCAGTGTTATATACATTTGTCCAATATCACTTGCACTTGTCGTGTATAATGCTACTTTTAAAACTCTTTTTATGTTCATCATAATAAGTGTTAAAATTTTATTTTTTAAATCTTTCTATTAAAAGCCAACTAACCTAATCAATTTAGAGTTACTTAGATTATTAAATAAAAAACACATGTATCTTATCTACTTAACTTGTTGTAGCATAAGGAGTAGTCACATTTGATGAAACAATTACCACTGCCCACATTCCACTTTGTGCGTGTCCTAAGATGCCACATACTAACATGTAAGTTCCAGCGTTTAATGGCCCCCATAATCCACTATCTAGTTGACCGCTTGAAATTCCGCTGGTTTGATAATTGCTGGTGCTAGCGCCTACTACATATAATATTTTTCCAAACTGCCCAACATCTGGATTACTAGGAGTTGCGGTAGTGTTTTGTAAAAGGATTAAGTTATGGGGCAAGGATTGTTCATTTACGAATTTCACGTAAACTGACCATCCTGCAGGGATATAAATTTTCAGTTGTCCATTGCTAGTACCATTAAAATTAAAAGTTGGTCCACTCGTTAAAACGGCAATTGTTAAAAATACTGTTTTATTTGCAGAATTATTATTCAATGGAATTTGGCTTGAGGTTGAAGTGGAAGTGCTTGTAACTGTTGGAGTAGGTGCTGAGAGTACTTGGTATTCATAGTAAGCGTATACTGAAACTCCTACTGCTATTATTGCAACTAGGATTCCAACGATTACGGGTAGCATAGAGGACTGTGCTTTCATATGCTAAATTCTTGTAACTAAGATTTATAAATTTATTACCTTATGTAGAGTATCATAATCATATTCTATATTAAAGAATGTAAACATAAGTTAATAATGTTATATGATAAAACTTAAATATCTTATCAAGGTATATTAGAATGATGAACAGAAGGACATTCTTAAGACTGTATTTAATAGTAGGAGCTGCAGTTGCAATAGCCCCTTTAATAAAGCCATTAGCGGATTACGTAGCATATTTCTACAATGAATTAGGTACCATGTCAAAGCAATACTTAGTAGTAAATAATACTGATGGATTAGCTGGATTTCCAAAATATAAGATAGCTAATATTAAAGATATACAGCAACAGTTAAGTTCTGGCTGTCCAGTCTACTTCTTCGCTTATCCATTAACCAATGAACCTTGTTTCCTAGTTGACTTGCAAGTGCTTTTAGGTCAACCTGTTCCAGAAATACCAAATCCATACTATGGGCAATATGCGGGTCCACTAGGACAAATGAAGACCATAAGTGGTGTAGGTCCAAATAACTCCATTTACGCGTTCTCTGATGTTTGTGTACATCTGGGTTGCCAACTCCCTGCACAAGTTTTAGTAACTTCTGAAAATAATCCAGGTTTAGATACTCAAAATTCAGTCCTCCATTGTCCATGCCATGGTTCCTTGTACTTGCTAGCCAAGGGTGGTGTAGTTATTGGGGGACCAGCTCCAAGACCTCTCCCTATAATACTATTAGAATATGATCAGAGTTCTGGTGACATATACGCAGTAGGCACTAATGCTCCCTATTTCAGTGCATCAATACCCAGAACTACCCCATCTGATAACCTGCTTTACGATCCTAGATATGACTATAGCGTACCTTCTAATCCGTCTTGCAGCAAGGGTGGTTAGCATGGTAGATGAGCAAAAGGCTGGTTTATTCGATAGATTTATGAAATGGTTAGATGATAGGTTAGGAATTTACGGCCATACTTTAAGACCTGCGCCTAGATATGCTTACTCGATAGATTATTGGCTAGGAGGGCTGGTATTATCAGCGTTCATACTCGAAGTAATAACTGGTGCTTTAGTTGCACTTTACTATACGCCAAGCGATCCATACACATCAACCACTTATTTAATAAGTAAAATACCGTACGGTGCCTTATTATTTAGTCTTCATAGCTGGGGAGCTTACGCCATGGTCTTCTTATTGTTAGTTCACATGACCAGAAACTTCTTTGTAGGAGCTTATAGACAACCAAGAGAAATAATGTGGGTAGTTGGAGCTGGATTAGCTGGCTTAACATTAACTGAGGCTTATTTAGGATATTCACTACCTTACAACTTGATCTCATGGGTTGCAACAACTACTGGGCTAAACTTATTCTCATACATGCCATTTAACTTGGGTTATCTAATTTCACTATTTACTGTAGTAAATCCCGATCAACCCGGTATAATGTCTGGTGTGGATCCTCTAGTACAAAGATTCTTCGTGTTTCACTGGATAGTAGGTGGATTAATACTAGCGCTTATAGGTCTACATCTTTACATATTTGAAAAACATGGCATAACTCCACCAGTATCTCAAGTTAGGCCAGGCTACCCCGAGCTAATAGACGAATACCAAGATAAGATAAGGTCTGATCTCAAATGGGAACTTCAACCGTTAATGAGGTCTATAGGGATGGTGATAATGATATTCCTACTAACCTTTGGTGCGATATTTCTGATAGCAGGAGCGATACCATTTAACATTGCTATTACCGGTGGTACTCCTAAATATATAATGCCTGCATTTAACCCAGTGGAAGCTGCGCAAACTCCACCAGTCCCTGACTGGTACTTCTTATTCATTTACTTCTTCTACAAGGCAGTAAGTCCAACTAATGCCTCTCTGATATTCCTAGGCTGGGTTGTAGTTACTGTGCTATTTCCATTTATAGAGGAATATATATTTAGGCATAAGGCTCCACATCCAGCATTAAGGCCAGCGTCTATTGCAATAGGTAGTGGTTTCATTGTCAGCTTTATAGTTAACAGTGTTTGGGCAGCTTTAACACCTGGAAGAGATATTGGACCGATAGGAGCTGAGGTTGACGGTATTATTTTCCTAGTTTGTTTTGCAGTGATTTGGCCATTATTAAGATATGTTGTGCAACCTAGAGTTTTAGCTAAATGGCAGAGTTCTCCATTAACTGATGGAGGTGTGGTAATTGAGTATAAGGAAAGGAGGATATTAAGTGGGCTAGCAGTACTACTGATTAACGTGTCTATACTAGGTGGGCTAATATATTCTCTATATGAGGTGTTTTCACTTTCAAGCAATCCCATGATTAACCAATTTTTAATAGGTCAATTTTTAGGTACTTCCCTAATTTTGTTTTCGATCTCAATTTTCATAAACGTGGTGATGGGGATTGGAAAAAGCCAGGATATTTGAACTGTCAACTATAGTATTTGCAATTGTAATCTTAACAGTTCTGGGCATTTTTTCAGATATTTATCTGAATTCAATAAACACTGGAGCCTATCTATCAACTACTCAAAGGCAAGACGCTATTCCTATTAAGGTAATAGCTATGCAATACGCTTGGGAATTCGTATATCCTAATGGGACTACCACAACCAATGAATTGGTATTGAAGGCCAATCAGACCTATGTACTTGAAATCCAATCAAAAGACGTTATTCACGCCTTTTATATACCGCAGTTAGGGTTCAAGTTTGAAGCGATACCGGGATATGTGTACGATTTCTATATAATCGTTAATAAACCTGGAGTATATGATATATGGTGTGCTGAATTCTGTGGCCCTGGCCATTACTTAATGAAAGGAACCTTGATAGTGGTGAGTTAGCATGAGTACCAATAAGAGAATGACTCCAAAAGATTATGTGTTGTGGATAGTCACGATATTGGCATTTTTCTTCTTCTTTTTATGGATAGGGGATTTCGGAAATTTGGTATATCTTACTCAAAGTCCAATAACAACATATGTGCAAACATTATGGAGTGTAACTTATATAGCAGCAGGTGGTGTTTTCGCAGTTTTCATGGGGAGTATAGTGTTCTTATCAGTTAAATTTAGAGCCCCATCTGAAGTTCAAACTACCAGAAGAGCAATAAACATAATGAGTTATTATTACGTCGCGTTAATTTTGGATTTATTATTTGCAATTATAGTAACATATGAAATGTTTATCATGTCAACCTATCAATTTATTACTGGTATACTAGCTTCAGCAGATTTGCTACTTTTCGCGTCAATTATCTACCTTGTTTATAAGTTGTATTATCCAGAATAAACTAAAGTTAATCACTTTTTTATTTCTATTTAATATAATTATTTTAATAAATATGAATTATCAAGTTACATCCACTCCATTTATGTTCTCTCAAAATCGATAAATATTAATAATTAGGGAAGTTATACTAATTTTTATGATTAAGGAGAAAAGTTTATTAAATAGCTTTTAGATAGTATAGTATTAGGAGAGAGTAATGAAAAAAGGTAAAATTATAGTACCAATAACAGTAATAGTAGTGATAGTGTTATTAGTATTCTCATCTGGCGTTCTCGCTGGAAGGAATCCCTTCATATCAACTAGTGCAGTAAGTAAGGCTCTAGGTGGAAATTGGAGTGTTCAGAATTATTATACTGGGAATAATACAATGACCGAAATTTTAATAGATTCTCAAGGAGATGTATTGGTTATCACCCAATACTCCTTCCCATCCTCTTCTCTAGCACAGAACTTCTTTTACGCTAACTCTCTAGGAAATATTGAACAATATGGGAGCAATATAATATCATATTACTCTCACGGACTTTCAGAATCTCTTTATGTCCTTAATGGAGGTAAGGTATACTATATCAGCTATGTAGCAACTGCCTCTACTTCAATGCCATCCATAAGTCAATTGTTGAGTTTGATAAAATAATTTTAATCCCTTCTCACTTATTTTTATTTATGAAGTTATATTTTCTTTCAATAATCCCAATAGTCATAAGCCTAGTATTAACTTATATGTTCCCATTTAATGAACTAATCCCAATAGTTACTTTCTGGATATTTTTAACATATTTGCTCTTTAATACAATATTAAGAGGAGAACTTCAAGTTATGAGATTATATAAAAGGAAACGTACAAAATGGGGTCTTTTCTTCTCTTATCTAATAACTCATTACATAGTTTACAGTATAGCTATAGTCGAGTTGCTAACTTATATTTACAAACCCGCACTATCCTATCCCCAAACAGCCTTTGTCTCCCTATTTAGTACTCCCTTTGGCAGTTCACCTAGTTTAACCAACTTAGGTTTATCATTGATTTTTAACCCAACCATAACCGCCTTCATACCGCCTAACATAGTTATTGACCTTTCTCTATATAGTATATCAATGGGTCTCTATATAGCTATTTTAGTAACATCTAGTTTAGTTACACTTATCTCCTTAAATAAAAAATTGGGGTATCTTGCCTTCATTCCACTAATAGGTATTATAGCTGGAGCATCCTGTTGCGTTTCAATACCAGTCTTGCTAGCTGAGTCTATAGAAGTAAGCAATCTGGTATTCTTAACAACGTCGCTATGGCAAGCAGTGTTTATAGCTTACGTATCCCTTCCAATTATAACAGTAATATTCCTAAAACATCTATCAAGCTCACTCCATAAACTCAATGGCGGTTTAAAACAATTTAACATTTCAGGGAGAATGACTAAATAATAACTATGTCAGATTAACTATGTATTATTCTTGATATTCCCTTGGGCCTCCTCTTTTTTCTCATTCTTTTGATAACTTTTACAGTAAGCTTTACTAATTCCTCTCCATTTTTATTACTTATACGCGTAAAGGTTATGGGAGGAACCCTATATCTATATATAAAGTATAAGCTTACTAGGAGAGGGATGAATATAAGTCTTATGGGGAAGTTGTATAGTAGAGGAATTATTTCGAAAGTAATATAGACGACAGTAAGTATTACACTATAGAAGGTTGAAGAGAATGAAGTTAGTCCAAACCAGAACTCCCTAAATAGTCTACTCTTTACCTTGGCTATCTTAACTAAAATTTGATTATTGATTGTAGAATATAATCGTGATCCTTGTGACAGAAATAAATATAGGAGGAAAAGGGCAATGGCTATTTCTCCTGCGTAAAGCACATATTGTAGAATTAAATTATTTATGGGATCTATTATACTCGTTACTAGACTGTTTATAATAGGAAATAGTACATAAGGTAGAATTAAATATAGAAACATCTTCACAAATCCCCTAAACACCACTGATCTCAATATTGGTGAGAGATTTGCGTTAAGCGTCTTGTTAAGCCATACCATCGTGGAGTCAAGCTGTCTCAAAAAGTATGATTGGGAATAAACTATTCCAATAATTCTTTGAAGAACGTTTACTCTTACAGCTAAAATTGATGCAATGATTGAGGACACTAATACTACTACTACCGAGATGTAGTAGACTATGGCAATATTCACACCTTGTTGCATTGCCTCTAACGATACTATTATTCCAAATTCGCTTAATGGCAACATGTACAAGCCATTAGTAAACGCCTTAACGAAAGTAGTCCCAGTAACCCAAGATGCCGTACTGAATGAAAAATACTTTATTACAAGAATTATGAAGGATATTAGAATAAACGTAGTTATGGCCGTGGTAATTTTCAGATAACTCCCTACTGACAAGAAAAAGAAGATCAAAGCAAACTCCCTTATGGGTGCAGTATATTTTATTATCTTATCACTACCACTTATTGATGAAAAAGCTATACCAGCAAGGATCATGGTTAAGGTAGTTGGAACTTGAGTAACTTGAGAAATGTACTCAAATACAAATACTAGAACTATTGGCAATAATATCAAAATGCTCTCATCTTCCAAACTAGTGAGCCTAAATATTGATAATCCGGTTAGAAAATACTTTGCAAACGCGTAAATTATTAGGGAAGCTATAAAAACTTCTAGGACTACGAAAAATGTTCTAAAAAAGTTAAAGTAACCGTTAATGGCTATCGCAACAGAATATAAGAAGAAAACTTCAACATCCTCTACTGAGGCAACTGCTATTAACAAATCCCTATCATTCTTGGCAAGTTTATTCCCAGCTATCTTGTATAGAATGGAAGTACTAGTATCTATGGAGGCCATTACGAGAAATAGTGAATCAAAGGGATCTAGATGGAGTAAATAAAGGCCAATGAAATAAGAGATTAACAAGATGAGTATTAACTCGGTTAATGCAATTCCTATAGCCCTTCTAAATAACTCCTTAGCTCTTGAAATATCGAAGGACGTACCAATCTCAAATGCCAACAAGTTTAAGGCTAGGAAGTTCAGTATTTCAAAATATGAGGAGTTAAAATCAAAATGAAAATAATTGAAAGCAATTAACCCACCTAAGAGGTAGGCAATAACTGGTGAGACCTTTAACCTAGTTAAGATGAATGCAAGTAGTAAGGTAAAAAGTAGCATTAAGCTCAGTAATGCATAATCCATCAAACAACAAACTCCTTAGGAGAAATTAAAAGTTTATTTACTACCGAGAGAATATTATATATTTGATGAATGTTGTTGACTTGAAGAAAATATATTCTCAAATTTTATCTCTTTCAGAGGAATGTAAAAGATGTATAGACTGTGAAGCTTGTGATAGAGTGGAAGAATTAATAGATTACGTAGTTGAAAACATAGATAAAATGTCAATCGAAGGGCAAACAGAGACCAGAAGAATATTAAATAGTATAATTGAACTTAGAAAGGAAATTTAAGGGGAAAAGCTAGTGAGCAACTAAAAATAATTTTTCTATTTAAATATAAAAAAGTTATTTTTTAAAAAATTGTTGGGCACTCTCCAGCCAATGGTCCCGCAGCTTCTAATATGGTATTTTGTATCATTTAAGATGCTTGAACTATTTGTGGAAACTGGTCTAAATTATTGAGAACGTAACTTGGCGTATACCCTTCAAGAACTATAGGATTAACTATCGGTGTAGTCACAATGTAAGTACCATTCGGACCAGAGATTAGTATTGCAAAATTTAAGTGCGATAGTTTGCCATAAAACGCTGAAGGCTCTCCATACTGCTGTATTGGTACTTGCGTTTCGTATTGGATAATGTAATGGACTACTTGAGAGGGCACCCATTTGCGTATATTCCTCTTTAATTATCTGTTCACCAACCGGAACTAACTCGTTTTGAGGTATAGGCGTTCCATTGTATGAGGCATTTAAATACTCATTATAAACGTATGCTATATAAAAATCTACTATAGAATTACTCGTAAAATTAGTGAATAATAACCCTGGAATATTAGCTGGGGTACGGTATGGGTCAGAGTACCATAGTTTATAGCTTAAATTGCCATAATGTTGCAAAAAATCATATATTGCCCAAGATGCCGCAGCACCTACTGGACAGCCATACCAAGACTGCTCCACTATTATCACCTTACCCTTTGGGGCTAAGTCAACATTACTTATCTTAATGAATTTCCCCGCAGGAATATGTTGAGCAGACACTACAAAATGAGTAACATATGCAATAACTCCAGTTATTATTACAATAATTCCTATTATTGCTGTAATTAAATTTCTTCTATTCATTAATAATAATACTAACATACGTCTAAAAATTTTTCCTAAATCATTAGTAGTCATCTTTATTTTATACGTAGAGAGAAGTTATCCAATGAGCATGTTTAACAATACCCATCCAGAATTCATGAGAATTGGAATTACAATAGAAAATGTTGACACTAGATATAAGCCACTAATGAGAATGGGGATATCCATTGACGAGATGATTTACCTTGCTAGGAGACTGTATCCATTAATAAGAGATGGAAAAAAGATTTTAGATTTAGCTTGTGGAAATGGCCTAATTACAGTGATCTTATCAAGATTGATGAGTGATGCGGAATTTCACGCAGTCGATGATTGGAAAAAGGTCTCTAGAGATGATTTAATTAGGAATATTGAGATTGATAAAGCTAGGATAATGTTAGGAGAGTTTAAAGATCAATTCACTTTATCATATCAAGATACTTATTTCGACTCTGTATATAGTGTAATGTTTCTATCAAATATTGGTAAAGACGGTAGAGTTAAGATAAGTGATGAGGTTTATAGAGTGTTAAAAGAGAAAGGAAAGTTTGTAGTTATCGATACTTTAGTATTTAGAGGCAAAATAAAGAAGGATTTGGAACATAAATTCAAATTAGATTGGTATGGAGAGGAGAACGGATTTTCATTCTTTGTTTGGAGCAAATAACGAATAAGTTTGAATTCGTCTCATAAAGGTATGGTAAACCACTATCATTGGACTAAATATTGCGATAACATTCATCAATATAGGAGTAGTGATATTAGAAATAGATATCTTTATATACCTAAAATTTAGTACTACTGTTTTCTATAACGAGATAACATAACGGTAAAATATTTTAAATTTAATCCTATAGTATCAATCTACTAGGCAATTCTATCCATTTAACTTCATTGAATATTGCGTTAAGAAGTTTGTTTAGCTTTTGGTAGTCCCATTTAAAAGTAATTAAAGAGTTTTTATCTCTAATCGGGCTTTCTTATGTTTATTATAGGAGTTTTACCTTTCTCTATATAAATTCATGATAAACACTAACGAAAGAACATAGAAAGTTTCCTACAATAGTATTTTAAATAATTTAACTAAGATCCTTTAAAATTAAAACGTTTTTTAAGATGAACTAAGTAAGGCTTTTTTATTACTTTTGGAGATAAATCTCTTATGAAGTCTCGTAAGGCATTTAAGGGCTTAAGTAGAACCTTTATAGCAATAATTGTTGTTGTAATTGTTGTAATTGGAATAGCTGTTGGAGTATTATTAGGTAATCACCCATCTAGTAATAATATAAGCACTACTACAACTTCTTCTAGTATTATCTCTACAACTACCCTATCATCAACATCTTCCTCAACATCTCCTCCTAATAGCGTTTCAATACCTTCTAGTATTACCGTGGAAGAAGCTGCAACACCAGTAAGTGTAGATCCGGCAAGTAGCTATGATATAGCAGGTGGAGAAATTATTCAGAATGTTTATCAAACTTTAGTATTTTATAATGGGACTAATACATCTTCCTTTATTGGAGTTTTGGCAGAAAATTGGACTGTAGAGAACAATGGTACTACTTATATCTTCCATCTATGGCCCTTTATTACTTTCAGTAATGGTAATCCTCTTAACGCTACAGATGTATGGTTTTCAATATACAGGACGATGCTTATTAATTTAGGTATATCAATTTATACTAGTCAAGCTTTAGCTGTTAATAATGGTCTTGGTTTTGTAGGAAAATTACCCAACGGGAAATACGGTACAATAATGCTACCTAATGGCATACTACAAGCATTAGAGTATGCTGGATATAATTTTTCGTCAAATAAAACTATTGCGATGGAACAAGCTGCATATGATTTGGCATATATTTTATCCCATTTTAATGTAAGCAATACCACAATTCAGAAGGTAATGTCATATCCTCATCAGGCAGTAGTAGTTATCGATCCATATACCGTAGAGTTTAATTTAGATTACCCATATTCAGCATTTCTAGCTGCGCTTTCCACAAGTACTGGGGCTATAGTAAATCCAGTTTTTGTTGATGAGAATGGCGGAGTTCAAATTGATACTTCTAATACTTATCTTTCCACTCATGCTTTAGGCTCTGGACCCTATATTCTGGAAACTCCAATAGGAGGGTCTTACGTAGTGCTAAATGCTAGTCCTAACTATTGGGCAAGTAAAGTCCCTACAAAAGATCTAAATCCGATGTTGGAGACACCTAAGATTAAGACGATAATTATAGATTATCAAACTAACGAGGCAGTAAGAATATTAGACTTACAGCAAGAGAAGGCACAAATTTCGCAGATTGACGTGATAAACTTACAGGAGCTAATAGGTAGCTCTGGTGTGCAACAACTTCAGAATCTGGTTAATGGAAAGACGTTCCCAACAACCTATACCAGTGGTAATGTGACAATTTATATTTGGGGGCCTTCAGCACAAATAGACTTCTTGGCAATAGATGCATATCAATACCCATTTAACATAACAGCAGTAAGATTGGCCATATCACATGCAATAAACCCTGTACAAATTCAACAACAAGTCTATAAGGGTTTTGCAATAAACTATGTTGGACCTTTAGATCCATCATTACCATACTATAACTCATCAATAATAGGTTATACGTATAATCCCTCCCTTTCAATACAACTACTAGAAGAAGCAGGATTCAAATTAACACTACCTAATGGAACTACAGTAAATCCAAATGGAAAACCTTTCCCAACAATTACCTTAACATATCAAACTGGTAGTACAGCTCTACAAGATGAGGCATTACTGGTTCAACAACAGCTAGCTCAAATAGGAATAACAGTTCAGCTAAATCCTGAATCCGCGGTAACAATAGTAGAATCGTATATAAATCCACCCAATTCATCAGCATATCCTGCCTTCCAATTAGCCGGTAACTTCCCTCCAGTGCTCAGCCCCATAGACCCAGCAATATACTTACTGTCTCAAGCTAGATTACACCACGGAAATCCAGCTTTCGTAGATAATAGTACGATTAATCAGTTAATCGTAGAGGCTGTAAGAACCAATAACCCCCAGCAATTACAGCATATATATAATGAAATAACTTTACTAACCTTAGCACAAGCACAGTATGTATGGTTAGATGACTTTTTAGCCTATACGGTAGCATCGTCAAGTATTCATGGATTCTGGTATAGCCCCGGATTAGATGGGTTATTCTATGCTGACTTATACTGAAAAGATAGTGGGGTGTAAATTTCAATATGATTTCTTATAAATTCTTGATTAAGAGAGCTATTGAGGCTTTCTTAGTAATAATGGCTGAACTTATTATAGTTTTTTATTTAGCCAATATCGCAGCTCCTAATCCAGCATCAGTTTGGGCGGGCCCAGAAGCCTCACCAGAACAAATCCAAATCGTAACCGAGCTTTATCATTTAAATCAACCTTGGTATATCCAGCTTTACTATTATTTAGGCAATTTCTTTACTGGAAAATGGGGAATATCACCATTATATCAAACCCCAGTTATATCATTGATAGAGGAATACTTACCAGTTACAATAGAATTAGCAATTATCGCCTTAATCCTAAAGATAATTCTCGAAATATCACTAGGAATCTTATCCGCTTTGAAACCCAATGGTCTATTAGATAACTCAATAAGAGTAGTATATACTATAACAAGAAGTGCACCCCCATTTATAGTAGCATTATTATTACTCCTAATCCTTTCCTATTACTTTCACGTATTCCCTTCTTCATATTATATGAATCCAATCCTAGCCTTACATGAGAGCAAGTTTTACATTCAAATAGGAGGGCATAAATATTATTTCTGGTTCATAGATAACATGCCAATTTTGAATTCATTACTTGTGGGTGATATTCCGGCTTTCGTATCTGCTTTAGATCATTCCATATTACCAGCTTTAGCCCTCACACTATTCGGCTTTGGAGGAATAGTTAGGCTCACTAGAAACTCAATGCTTGAAGTCTTAAATACTGACTATATAAAGACTGCTAGAGCTAAAGGTCTAAAAGAGAGAATAGTAATAACGAGGCATGCGTTAAGGAATGCGCTACTATCCTCTATAACGCTTATAAGTGTAATTTTTGCTGGTCTAATGCAGGGAAGCTTAGTAGTGGAGACCATTTTCAACTACTACGGAATTGGTTATTTAGTAGCTGAAAGCTTACTAAACTTAGATACACCAACGTTAATAGCAGCTACAGTTGTGATAACAATTGTAGTTGTAATATCGAATCTCGTCGCAGACATTTCCTATGCATTATTAGATCCTAGGATAAGGGAAGCACTATGAACCTAAAGGATATAACCAAAAATATGAACCTAACCGTAGGACTGATTATTATTCTCTCCTTCTTAGTCTTAACAATAATTTCTACAGCTGATTTACACATATTAACACCCTATAATCCAAATCAACTCAATTTCAGCCAAGCTAACTTACCTCCCTCTTCCAATCACGTCTTCGGTACGGACCAAGAAGGTAGAGATGTTTTTACTAGATCTTTGACGGCTTTACGTATAGACTTCTCAATACCTTTCCTAATCGTAGGTATCTCGATGCTCATAGGTACAATCATAGGGATTTTAAGCGGATACTTCGGTGGACTATTGGATGAGGCTCTAATGAGAATTACAGATATATTCTTAGCATTTCCAGGAATATTATTAGCCTTGGCCATAAGTGAGATCTTAGGGAGTACCCATCTATCACTAAGACTTTACTTAAGTGCGTTGGCCTTGGCTATTGTAAATTGGCCGATTTACGCTAGGTTAGTAAGAGCACAAATCTTGCAAGTAAAGAACATGCAATATATAACCTTAGCTAAGGTAGCTGGGCTAAATAATTTTCAGATAATAAAAAAGCATATAATCCCACACCTAGTCTCCCTATTATTAGTCTATACTACGTTGGATATGGGCACAATAATATTAAATTACTCCATTTTAGCGTTCTTCGGATTAGGAGCTCCACCGCCCACTCCGGAACTGGGGAGAATGGTCTATGATGGCCTCTCGGCACTTCCACAAAACTGGTGGTCATCAATATTTCCCGCAATAATCATAACGCTAATGGCCTTAGGCTACTCATTAGCAGGAGATGGGTTAAGAGATATATTAGATCCAAGATTAGGTGAAAGGACAAATGTCTAATAAATTACTATCATTGGAGAATTTGTGGATAACTTACTACAAGGGGAATAAATCTGCGTATGCAGTGAGAGGAGTGAGTTTAGAGGTCAATTACAATCAGGTCGTAGGTATCGTTGGTGAAAGCGGTTCTGGAAAATCAACCTTAGGTCACTCCATAATAGGTTTACTGCCTAATAATGCAAAGGTTGAAAAGGGTAAAATCATTTTCGAAGAGACGGATCTAGCTAAGATAAACAAAAGTGATTTCTATAGGTTCAGAGGCAAAAGGGGGATCTTTATGATATTTCAAGACCCCATGACAAGCTTAAATCCTACAATAAAAGTTAAGGAGCAATTGGTAGAAATAATAAAGAACAGACCCAATGAAAATAGTGTTAATACCTTAAGCCACTGGTTTATCGGTAAAGTAAATAAAAGTGAGATAGTTAGAGATGAGAAGCAACTAATAGAATCCCTAAAGAAAGTTGGTTTCAGAAACCCTGATGAGATTCTAGATAAATATCCGCATCAACTTTCTGGAGGGGAAAGACAGAGAATAATGATAGCGATGGCTTATCTATTAAAACCTAAACTACTCATAGCTGATGAACCTACAACAGCCTTAGATGTAATAACTCAAGCACAAGTATTGAAAATGTTATTAGAACTAAAGGAAGAATATAAATCGTCGATTATCTTCATAAGTCATGACATTACATTAGTGAGCCAAATCAGTGATAAGGTAATTGTTATGTATGGAGGAATTGTCATGGAGGAAGCTAGTTCCGAGGAAATACTTAAGAACCCCCTTAATCCATATACTAAGGGACTAGTCGCATCAATACCCAATTACTTCAAAGGGAAGGGTAAAATATCTTCAATACCAGGATTTCCTCCAAATATATTTGAACTACCTCAAGGTTGTCCATTTAACCCGAGGTGTAATTTGGCAATGTCAGTTTGTAAATCTCAATTACCTAAATTGAAAAGCATAGGTGAGTCTCACAGTGTCGCATGCCACCTCTATAGTTGAAATAGAAAACCTAAGAGTCAGTTACAAGGTAAGAGAAGGGAAGAAGATTGCCATAGATAACGTAACATTGAGTATTACTAAAGGAGAGACTCTAGCAGTATTAGGTGAGTCCGGAAGTGGGAAAACCACACTAGGATTAGCCATACTTAAATTAGTTAAAGTTGATGAGGGAAAGATTTACTTTAAGGGAAATGACATAACCAACTTAAAGGAAAAGGAAATGAGGGAAATAAGGAAGCTAATGCAATTGGTACCCCAAGATCCTTACTCTAGCATGAACCCAAAATTGAGAATAAAGGATATAGTTGGGGAACCCTTACTGGCTAATCCGGATCATGTAATAGATAAAATCCGCAATAGCCTAGAGCAAGTAGGATTAGATCCATCAATTACGGAGAGATATCCATATGAGTTATCTGGAGGACAAAGACAAAGAGTACTAATAGCTAGGGCGTTAATTAGCAATCCAGAATTTATAGTATTAGATGAACCGACGTCCAACTTAGATGTATCAATACAAGCACAAATCTTAAACCTATTACTAGATTTACAAATACAGAAAAATCTAACTTATCTATTTATCACACACAACATATCCGTAGCTAAATATATGGCTGATAGAATAGCAATACTATATCACGGAAAATTAGTTGAAATAGGGAAAAGCAAAAACGTGATTATGAAACCACTCCACCCATACACCACAAAGCTTATTGAAGCAGTACCATTAAACGGATATAAAGCCAACATAAGGGAATTTGAAATCTCAGAGATAGATGATTCGAAGAACCAATCAAAAGGATGTAGTTACTTTTCCAGATGTCCATTTGCGAAAGACATATGTAAAGTAAAAGAGCCACAGTTAATAACTATTGATAACGATCATATGGTAGCTTGTCATTTATACACTTGACTAGTGTTCAAAGACGTAGAAGGGGAATATTAGGGTATATCTCGTTATAACGTTCTCGTCGTACTTGTATCAATCCCTAGTGTACTTACTCTTTCCCATGGGTAATACTTAACGGAATAATCTATAAACTTTTTGTACAATTCTGAAGCAACCCGCAAAGCACTTGCAGTCATCTTATTCGATATCTAGGAGTATGGCATACCATCAAAACCTAATTTTTAGGAAAAATATATTGATAAAGTTGGTAATTCCTAAAAAGAAAAAGAATGTCCTAGAGTCTTTTTCATAATAGTTATAATCCATCCTCTCACATAAGGTTTGCTAAAGATCTTAACACTGGTTTAATCAAATGGTATTGCACTCAATAAGAAAAGAGTACTATAATTGCTATTCTTACAACTATGGGGATTAATTTTATTCAGCGTTGGGACTGTAAAGATAGAATTAACATTTAGGACAAAGATATACAAGTAAATTCAATAAGTCTCTAGCTTTCTGATGATGGCGATTTTGAGCAGAAAATGCTTAATAATTTAGTGAAAATACTAACGGAACAACGTTAAGGATATTATGAAATCAGTATTTGAATCTGGAGAAAATAATATTACTCCCACCCTCACATTAATATTTATTAATTTCTTTTTCTGTATAAACCTATGTCATCCCCTTTTCACTATTCACAATTCACCAAGTTTACTATCTTTAGTGTATTTGCAGGATTCTCTTTTATACAAAACGAGTTAACCACTTATTGGCTTTTCATTCTCCTATTCCGTCAAGAGATAACATTGTTTGGATTAGGAGTAATAGCTAGACCTTTAGTGAGAGTTTTCGTCTCTTACTTCATGGGTTATATATCTGATAAATACAATAGGGCTAAACTATTTTACATAACTAGGGGTGTGGCTGCCATATTACTCTTACCCTTAACCTTAGCCTTTATTTACCATTCTATACCTTGGATATTTGGAGTTTACTACATTAGGACAATAATTGTTGAATTGTCAAATAACGTTGGTTACGTTGCTTATTATGCTGTAGTTCCAGAACAAGTTAGGGCTAAGGCAATATTCTATATAAGAATATTCTCAATGGCTTCAAGAGTGGTGTCTGGTGCTATTTGGTTTTTAATATATCAATCAATTGGTGCTTATGACTTGTTACTAACTGCCATATTAGGCCTTATTGGATTGGCAATGCTAAAGGGGTTTAACATAGGTGGTGGTAGCGAGAGGGTTAAATTAACTACTGGAATAAATTTCTTCAGAAAGGATGAGAGGATTAGGGGCATAATATTGTTATATTCTGTAACGGACGGGCTAACTTATTCTATAAATTACTTGTTACCTTTATTAATTCTAGTATATCACGGTACTGAGGAAATATATAGTCTATCACAAACTGTACTGTACGGCGTATTAGTTATTGCTAGCTTTATAATGACTAAGATGAAAGACCCAGTTAAAATAGCAGTTACTTACATACTGAGTGGTTTCTTGTTTTACATGGTATTAGTATATCCTTCACCCTACGTTTTGCTAATTTCATTATTGCTTTACGGATTTGGGAGTGGCTTTATCGAGAATTACGTAATGGCTACAATAAAGCAAAGCGTTGGTGATGAGTTTTTGGGAAGTGTATTAGGATTGGACGTCTTAGTTACAAGCTCACTTGAGATACTCATTATACTCTTAGCCCAATACTTGATAACCATTAACGTAATATACTACATCATTTTAGGCATTGCGGGAATGGTATTTGTCTTAGCTTCGTGGTTATTACATCCTAAGCTTAGGGAGGTAAAGTTATAATAAGCAGAATCCCTTTTTAGCTTTTCACGCGAATTAATTCATTGATGATACTTTCTCACCAGTCAATTAAAAAGCTGTTAGGCAAAGTGATAATGAATTACGTTGAGGAGAACGTAAGGGAGAACGGCTACGATTTAAGAATATGTGGTGAAAAATACTACGAAGTTGAAGAGGGTGCTAAATTACCAAGTATAAAGGCTAAAATTAGGGAAATACCTTTTAAAGAGGTTGCTAATCTATCACCCCTTAATACTTACTTATTCGAGTCGTGTGAGGAGTTTAACATGCCAGATAACTTAGCGGTGTTGATAACCTTAAAAAGTACTATGGCTAGGAACGGTTTTCTAGCTCCTCCTACTGTTATTGATGCTGGGTACAAGGGAAAGATTTACTTAGCTATAACTTCCGTCTATGGTTCTTCATTAGCTAAGGGAATTAGCACTCATCATTTAATATTTTTAGAATTAGATCAGAAAACTGAAAGGATTTATAGTGGCAAATATCAAGGAGGTATACCAATCTAGCTGAGAACGGAAGAGTATAATAAAATTCTTTGCTGATAAACCGGAAAATATTTTTCTGGAACTTTAAAATATTCATTTGAAAATATACAGAACTCGCTAAGGGGGCCCATAGCTAATTGCTTTCTCCATAAATTTTGTGAAAAAGGTTTAATCTCAGTATAGAAGTCTTCATACCTCATACCAACTGGTTTAGATATCCAATAACCAAATCTATAAGATGGGGATAATTGCTCTCCGTTTAGGAGCTTATATAACCCACCCTTACCGTTTCTAGCAATCTTTGCTATAGAATCATGAACTGCTTTTATATCATTTGATTCCAATATTATATCATTAAGTAAATCCAATGTCTTTGAGGTTTCTATGAAATACCAGTCTTCATAAACTTCTCCTTCAATCCAAGGGACATGATCTACCTTTACTACAAGGGATCCTAAATAGCCCTCAATCTTGGCTTTTTTATTAAAGTAGTCATGAAAGTTCAACAGCGAACTTTCATATTCATTAGCTGGAAAATCTCTAGCTCTTTGATGCCAAAAGACATATGCTAACATTTCTCTTATGATATGGATATATGTAATTAAAAAATCTAACGTTTTCATTATTGTAGGGAAAAGAGGGGATCAACCCCGTTTCTGAGGAGGCTCCTACGGGCGTTCAGTAATAAACCTTTTGGTCAAACTTCAAGCATAGTACTAGCTAACATTGCCACGTGGGTCCTTTCAACCCACGTGGCGATTCGGGGGAGGGCTTACTTATTTAGGCTCATAAGGCCTATTATTATACCAAACACTCCAAACAACCCTTGCCAACTTCCTAGCCAAAGCAACATACAACTTCCTACCTTTCAACCTATCCTTGTGTGTCTCATAAAACTTCAATAAGGTTGGATTCCTAGAATAATTCCTCACTGCCAAAAAGTAGAACAAGCTACGCAAGTACTTATTACCCCTCTTGGAAATCCCCCTACTTACCACAGCCTTTCCACTCCTCTCAACTACGGGATCTAAACCGCAATAAACCACAAAGGACTCTGGTTTAGGAAAACGCTTAACATCACCAACCCTAGCCAAGATAATACAACCCAGCGTCCTACCAATACCCGGAATAGTAAAAATCAAACTATCCTTGGGGACTAACTCTCTAAGCCTATCCTCAATCTTCCTAGCCTCAAGCCTCTCCAACTCCTCCAAGAGAAACCTCAGACAACACTATACTATCCCCACCCCTCAAAACCTCCTCCAAGTTCTTCTTGGATAAACTATCCTTATAGCCTAAAAGTATCAAATCCCTCCTCAACCTATTCTTAACCCTAGCAATACTCCTAGTAACAAAATCCCATTGGCTAGTTAACTCCCTAGCCTCACTTGTTGTAAACCCACTACCCATGCTTACAACTATTTCTGCTAGCATCATTCTTATCACTCTTCTTACCCCTAAAATCCTTGAACTTCTTGAGTATAAAGGGATTAATAATCCTAACATCATACTCGCCCATCAAGTACTTTGCTAGGTTAATGTGGTAAACTCCAGTACTTTCAATACCTATCTTGCAACCCTTAGGCAAGATCTTCCTTATCTCCTCATAACCTCGCTTATCATTAGTAAACTCGTAGAGTTTACCTTGAAAATACATAATTAATTTATCTTTTGATACATCTATTCCTGCAACTGGGTGCCTCCAATTGTACTCACCCTTATGTTTTATTCGGGCTTTTTGCCCAACTTCCGGTTCGAATTGGAGGCGGCCAAGCTCCCCATCGGGCTTTGAGCCCAAGAGGCGTTACGGCCTGAACCCCAGTCAGATCTGTATTACTCAGATCTGAGTAATATGTTTTATATAAGAGGCGAAGCATGTGGTGCCTTCTAATAGCTTTATTCGATTTCCTAATTTTAACAGTAATCAGATCATTAGGATATTATGCAAGAACTTTACTAGACAAATACGGTGAATTCATAGATTATAATTCTATTCAGCAAATTTTCTTTTTAGGTGCTTCTATCATCGCGTTAATAATAGCGGGGCTATTTAATACATACTTGCCCAGAACTTATCTACCGATTATAGGATTCCCTCTATTGATAGTAGTCCTTTTATCCATGAGATTAAATGACGTTAAGATAACCCTCTCTTCCACCAATTCCTTTAAGGTATGGGTAAACTATATAAAGAGTAACCGCATATTCATGTTCTTAGAAACACGGGTATATCCAGTTATGGCCTTAGCTAATGCATCGACCGTTTTGTTTCTCAAACTTGTTTACGTAAACAAGGAGACATTCCCAGAATACATTACTGTAGTCTTAGTAGTGAGTATATTAGCTCAAGCAATTGGTGCCATTATTGCCCTAAAGTGGAAGTCGGAGACCACGAGAAAATTCTTGCTCTTATCACTCCCTGCCATATCAATTGAATATGTATTCCCCTTCATCCGTGGCGATTTAATAACTATTTCAGTTTTAACTTTCTTACAGTCAGTGCTTGTGGCTTATGTTTTCATCCATATTAATTCTATTTATCAATATATTATTAATAAAGATGTTTATGTAAATGTCACAGTCACACAAGCAGTTTTAACACAAGTCTCAATATTTATAGTGAGCACTTTAGTATCGATAATAGCTACTGTCGTGGGGATCACATATACTTATATAGGTAATGCGACAATAATGCTACTAATAGTGCTATTTACAATATTCTCCAATACCATAAAAGATATAAAGGCAAAAGATTAACGTAAGTTACAAGCGGATAAAGAAATTAAAGATCAGAGCTTTATTAGATCCCCTCAATTTTCTCAGAACTTAAACTCATAAATTTTGCTTAAATTCAAAATCAAGTGTTAGATTAAAGGAATGTTTAACGTTAGAATTGATGAAAATTGAAGAAATCCATAAAGCACTGAAAGCGTTAATGAGTGCAATTATAGGATAGCATTTTGCGTAACATCTTAGCATGTGGGATTTTGGAATAAGTTAGTATTACTTATAGAATATAAATCTTGCCCTTTAAAATCTGACAAAGTACAAAAAATTACCAAATAATTTCTATCCCTAACTTCCTCGCAACTAGAGTGAGATCTTTATCTCCAGTTATTATTCCTACACCTAATTTCTTAGCTAAATGAATTATTGTAGAGTCAACTATGCTTAACCTTCTTCCATTTATTTCCTTTGCCAAGATGTCATCACCCTCCTTCTTAATTTTAGCACTGTCAATAAAATCGTCAGAAGTCAACTCATTAACCTTGAAATAAGTGAAAAGAAATGTTCTGGCTTCATCTATGGACTTAAGGGAGGGAATTCTACTCCTAAGCCAATACACAATAAATTCAAAAACTACGGTAGAAGGAATTACCCCCTCATATAAACCGCTCCTTATACCAGCCATAACCTCCTCTCCCCTCTTCGTTAACTCACCATATGCCATTGCCAAGATAGCATAAGTATCAACTATTATGCTCTTTTCCAAAATTCCTCTTCCTCCTCATCTAATTCCCTTTCAGCATCTTCGGTAGACCCCTTACAACATTTCCACACCTTATCCCATAGATCTATTTTCTCAATAATTATCTTACCTCCCTCTACTCTCATCTTAACAATATCGCCCTCATTAATTCTGACCTCTTCTCTTATCGCCTTAGGAACTACTATAATACCCTTCTTATTAACCTTTACCCTAACTTCCATAATTTTAACTCATAAGTTAAACTAATAAGTTTAACCCCTTTCATACAATAGAAGTAATAAAAGGGTAAAGCCTCACTAATAGAGAGGAATACGTACCTTAAGAGGCATAACAGTATGGTTTAAATGGTTTAGGATAATTATTTAAAGTGTAGAGCGGTAGACCTAAAATTATATTAGAAAAAATATTTCTGGTAGGATAATATCGAATTTATAAAAGATAAAGAAATTTATAAGAGTATAAAGAATTCAATTGAAGAAAGGGTTTAAGGTGAGGGAGATGGAGTATTACCACGTGAG